>OKVW01000006.1_pt1 | contig 307618 bp, 274 predicted proteins | sample 1606991 | NCBI WGS metagenome assembly OKVW01 (sample SAMN03281021, study PRJEB24777) | human gut metagenome | isolation source: fecal sample PR177 from 1 month old male Malay infant, vaginal delivered... | reverse complement strand
ATGGTGAAGTGCGCCCTTTTTTACGAAAACACATCAAAATCTTTTTTTAATTCCTCTTGACATATCACCAGAATGCTTTGTATCAAACCGTATGCTTCATGCCACTATGCCCGGTCTTATGCCAAATTGGGCCCCTGTCTTCCGGAATCTGGAGACAGGGGCTTATCAGTTATACTAACTTATTAAATTGTAGTTTTCAGCAGCTTTAAGGCCTTACTGTCCAACTCATTTTCAATACAAATACTCAGGTTCGTATGCCGATTTACTGAATTCAAATCCTTTTCAATATAGTCCCAGGATCCTTTATAATCTCCAATAACAGAAAATGACGATTTGCAAATGAATTCTTCGAATTCTTCCGCCTTGCCCTTATACTTTTTTGCAAAAGCATACGCATCATTTTCTTTGTCTCTATCCGTACTATTTTGCTTATCATATAATACGTGATCCAGATTACAAGACATATAATATACACGATATGGAATTGACCAGATTGTGCCACAGCTTCTTAACCTGTATAGATTATCTCTTTTCTGTTGATTTCTTGTTACAATACCTGCTTTATTATTTGTGTATATACCATCCCTTTCGTACTGGATATTTAAGCAGTTCTCTTTTTCCATGATACTATCATCCGGAATATAGGCTCCATCCGTATCAACGATATGAATAATTTGCTTAAAATCACTTGCTTTATAATGTTGTGATTTTGCGTAAGCAGTCACGTCATTGCCAATCTTTGCAACTATGTTTTGCGAATTTACACCACGTCTTGTAGTAATATCACCATGCAAAATATGAACATAGATAAAGTCTTCATCATATACCTGGCTCAATGCCATACCAAGAGCGACATCATCTGAAGGTCCTTCCACTATTACCAATACAATCTTTTTACGAGCCAATGGCCTCACCCGCCTCTCTGAATGCTAATGCTATTTCAAAGTTGTTTGTGTGATTATATACCTGCTCGTTTTGTTCTCCAAGTACAATGTCTCGATAATAGAAATCACGCAGATTATTAGTGCCCTTAACATTTCCCATACGAATGTAACGCATTTCTGGATTTGTTGTTGTAAATGCTACAAATCCCTTGTCTATAGTTTCAAGTGGCCGAAGATTATGGGATGTAAATATGAGCTGCCCCTTTCCCTTTTCTGAAATAATATTAAGGAGTTCTCCTAGTAAATATTCAAAAATCCCACCATCAAGTTCATCAACAGCCACAGTAATAGAAGCACTGTTATAAACTGCAATCAGCAATTGAAGAATCGATACAATCTTCTTGATTCCTTCCGATTCATAACAAAATGGAATTGGCTTGCTATTTTTTAACGACATAATCTGAATCTGCTTTCCAATACTGCCATTCTTCAATAAAGCTGCACCCAAATCCACTATGTCAATTGTAAGTCCCGGCACTAACTGTTCTAAGACGATATTCATATTTTGAATAATTTTATAAACAACATCATATGCTTCTTCTGGAATAAGTGCAGGTCTATCTAATGGTAACACCAGACTTCCTGCAGTATCAGCACCTTTACTACTATATTTGAAAGATAACTGTAACGTATTAAGGCTAATTAATCCGATACTTTCTGTGTCTATTACGAACAATTCTCTTATCCCAAACCAATTAAGACGATTAATCAGATTGATGTAGACATCATTCTTGCAATTCTTTCTAAACACATTAATCATTTCACGTGAAAAAATAAAAGAACGTGAAGTTGCCTGTGTCAGTCTCTTTGTAACTAATAGATCCATGTTTTGAGACTTATCATTTCCTGCCAATTCCACGAATTTGGTTTTAGGACTAAAAACCTCCTCACTTCTTGTATCAATCAGAGCTGACTTTCTAAGCTTCTCTTCTTTGCTCGTAAAACCATAGGATAACACCTCGTCATATATTTCAACCTTCATATGTGCCTGCGCTGTATTGCTATCTTCTGCATCGATCGAATCATTATCTTCTGCTTTTCGTAATGAAAACTGATACCAAATATCATACTTTACCTCTTCATCACATACTAAAAATTGATATGTCAATGCAGACTTCTCCGAATCCACATTGATAAAATCTGCATACTTTGAAGGAATCGCTTTTCCACTCAACGCAAACTTAAGCAGCTGTAAAGCATCTATAAGCGCTGTTTTACCGGATCCATTCTGTCCGTACAATCCTAATATACTGGATTTGTAATCTTTTCTTTTATTTTCGAAATTAAGAGAACCATATTTCACATTTTTTAAATTCTCAATACTTATATTTTTAATTCTTACAGTTTGTTTGCTCACAGTATCATCCTCCATATACATATATTATCACTCATTTTGCGTTTATGCAATATCAATATTAAATATTGAAATATTTTATTTCGAATTTTCAATTTAATATAAGAAAAATTTATTTCGTATATTATATGCTGTCTTGGATTTCTTTATACGTTTTGCATAAACAGTTCCGTGGCTTTTCTGCTCACATAAAAGGGGCTGAAATCAATAATAGATTTCAGCCCCACACCTGCAAACGGTTTCTATGTTAATTATCAAGATACATCTGCATCGGATAGGAAAGATACCGTAATTCTTCTAGCTTCTCCACCGTTACATATCCGGCCGGTGCATTTAATATAGTAGGAATTCTGTTGACCACAGTTGCACACGTATGCTCCACAGTCGCCGGTTTTGTTACATAGAATGTGGTATCCGGCTCACCGATGATCTTCCAGTCACACATATCTCCGTCATCTGGTCCGTAAACCTTGCCGATACACTGTGTCTCAATCACCGGTCCCTGGAAGGTTTCCGTGGTAACGACTGCGCTCATGCCGATGCAGTTGCCCTTCGGAATCGTCTTTCCAAGCGTTGCGGAATAAAGGTCGGTATCATAGAAATACGGTACACATTTCTGGCTCTGGGATTTGATGGTCCAGCCCATCTTGTTGCACAGCGCCTCGTTGGAGTTCCATACGTAAGCCGGTTCCAGAGTCGTCGGGTGTGCGATCTGGGCTTCAAACTCTTCCGGCGTGAGTCCTGCTCCGTGAGCTTCCGCCAGGGCCAGACCGTAATCTTCCACGTTATAGCTAACCGCGCCCTCGATCTTATCGATGCGGTGCACGCCGCCTGCTACACAGCCGATCATGTTGATCCAGTAAATATCCTGCATACCGGCGCCTACGATGGTGCAGCCGTTTTCTTTTGCAAGCAGATCCAGTTTATTGGTAATGGAGGAAGCGGTTGTCCACGGGTAGATCGCTTCTTCACACGTAGTCACAACGTTAATGCCTCTGGAAACACACTTTTCAAAATGAGCATAACAGTCATCCATGAAACTGAAAAGCGTCACTACCGCGATATCAGCGTCGCACTCGTCTAAAACCGCATCCGCATCGTCTCTGATTGTCACACCAATCTTAAATCCCAGTTCTGCGAATTCGCCGACATCCATTCCAACTACTGCCGGATTCACGTCGATAGCACCTACGATTTCCGCGCCCTTCTCGTATAAATAACGCAGGATGTATTTTGCCATCTTGCCGCAGCCATACTGTACTACACGAATCTTCTCATAATTCATCATAAAAACGCTTCCTTTCTTATAAAAAGTCGACAGTTTCAGGGCCATGCCCCATTTGTTAATGCCTCCCGGCGTAAATACGTCGATATATAGTGCCTGATATCTGCGTCAGGTGTGCGTCTGCGAAGTGACGACGTAGTGGGTGCTACGACTAACTTCGCAGGCGTGCTCCTGGCGTGGATAGCGGGTGCTATATAGTGGCGTATTTACGCCGGGAGGTACTAGTTACATTATAAGGCTTATATACGGTATCAGGTCAATTGAGCAGTATCACCAAATCGGATCTGGCTGAAATGCCGGATTCATGCGCAGTTTCCGCAGTCTTACCCCATCCGGATCGGCACCTGGAGGCGCAGAAACATCCCGCGCTCCGTGTAATCCAGAGGCATTTCCACAATCACCTCGCAGATATAGTCTCCGGTCACGGTATAATGCTTCTCTTCGATCTCTACCAGCAGCCGGTCGATGTACTCCTTTTCCTTCTCAAACCGGTCACAGTAGATGCAGAGATAAGGACTGGGCGGGATCACCGTTATGAGTTCCTCGTCCACGTATTCCCGGTCTACAAACACGAATACCTCCGCGGAATAGAGACGCCGCTTCATGAAATTCTCTCTCCGCAGGATGGTACCCGCGTTGGCGAAGAAGAATGGCGAAATGGCGTGTGCGGCCATATCCTCTTTCAAATCCCGAAGAATCCGCTCATACTCATCAATTTCATAGTCATAAAAGTTCACATTCGTGTTCTTTACGTACATCTGGCGCTTTGGAATATATTCCAGCACGATCGAACCGTCCGGCGGAGCCGCCTCATACCGTTCGTAACTGTCCAGAGTCCGCTCAATTGCCCTTTTCTGTAAATTCAGCTCCTCGATTCTGCGGTCGATGGCATCCCGGTTTTCCACCAGCAGCTGTTTTAAACGCCCGGTGTCCCATTTTTTCATATGGACCCGGATTTCCTTCAGCGGCATCCCCAGAGCCTTCATATACTGGATCATATCCAGCTGGGCGCTCTGGCGGATGTCATAATAGCGGTAGCCGTTTTTTTCGTCCCGTCCCAGAGGGGAGAGCAGGCCCTCCCGGTCGTAAAGCCGCAGCGTCTGCTCCGAAATATGGTTCATTCTGGCCATCTGGCCAATCGTCATTTTTTTCACATCCAGATTTGTCAGTTTTATCATTTTTCACAATCCTTATTAAAAATTACGCTGTGTTCTATCTTTATTATACAAAATAAACCTTATACCCGCAATAATGTTTTTGATATTTTCCTGACAATCTTTATCATATTTGTGTCTGAACGGATCGGAATCCTACGACTGGCTGCAATGGCTTATTCGCCTCGACGCCCCGGCCTCCGGTCAGTCCGCCGGTTCTTTTCTCAGCTGCCATAAAGGAAACGGCGGCGATGCCAGCGGCCGCATTGCGATGGACAGGAGCAGCGTTGTGTTATCGGCGGCGGCCACCGGATCAGATGATAAGGTACCACAAGATCGGCAGCGGTGAATGATCTCCCACCGTCCATCCTCTCTCGCCCACACACCGACTGGCTCCAGAACACCTCTGCATAGCGATGCCCCGTCTCCCGGCCGGTCCTCATCCGTGTGAACGCCGGACAGGCAGCCAGGACAATGCCTGCGTTTTTCTCCGTCCAGGTTCACTGGGGAGCCGCATACCTGACAGCGGCTGTTTGCCTTTGCTGCTGATTCTGCGCTTCTCGTTCCCTCTTCTTCCGCCTCACCCGGCCGGCAAAGCGGCGCATGCAATGGCTTCATTGCAATCTCCATGAGCAGATACATGTTATCATCCGCGGCTATCCGGTTCGAGCTTAGGGTTCCGCAGGATCTGCATTTGTGAATGATCGCCCATTCGCCGTTCTTTTTCACCCACACACTCACGGGCTCCATCCTTCCCTTACAGAGCGACGCCCTGTCTCCCGGCTGGTTATCGGCATGAATGCTGGTCAGGCAGTGCGGACAGTGGTTGCGGTGGCTGCTTCCCGCGTCTTCCGGTGAGATCAGCCTTCCGCAGGCCCGGCAGGTAAATGTCTCCATGCACGGTTCGATTCTGTAATCTGCATTTCTTCCTGACTTCTGCATTTTCGAGATACTCTTGTGCCACTGGCGTTTTTCCTTCAGATAGCCGGCCTTATCGTCGGCAAACCTTGCTTCCGTAAGCAGCTTCAAATAGCTCTCCCATCGTTTTGCAGGAAGTTCGCCGCTTTGGATGGCTGCCTTGACTGCACAGCCCGGTTCACTTTGATGGCGGCAGTCATTGAATCTGCAGCGTCCAAGATACTGTTCCACATCGGCGAAGCTCTGCCCCAGCCCTTCGCTGACATCCCACATGCCAAGTTCCCGCATCCCCGGTGTATCAATAATTATAGCTCCATTCTTTAAAAGGACCAGCTGCCGGTGACTGGTCGTATGTCTGCCGCGCCCGTCTTTTTCCCGGATCGCTCCCGTTTCCATAATCGCTTCTCCGGCGAGGGCATTGACCAGCGTCGACTTTCCCACCCCGGAGGAACCAAGGAAGACTGTGGTCCGGCCCGGCTTCATATATTTTGAAAGTTCGGAAATCCCCTGGCCGGTTTTCGCACTGACCGCATATACATCGACACCGGCGGCTATTTTTTCAGCCGCAAGTACGTGGACAGCCGGGTCTTTTGCTTCGTCCGCCTTCGTGAGAATCACCGCAGGGGTCGCTCCCGACTGCCATGCCAGTGTCAAATACCGTTCCAGCCTCCGCGGGTTAAAATCCCGGTTCAAAGCCTGCATGATAAAGACATAATCAAAGTTCGCTGCAATGGCCTGTTCCCCGTATCCCGACGAGGACGGATCCAGACGCGCAAAATACGTCTTTCGCGGAAGCGTCTTTAATATCAGACTTTCACTGCCCTCCTGCCAGTTTACGAGCACAAAATCCCCTGTGGCGGGGACATTCTCATTACCGCCGTAGTATTCTCCCGTCTTTAAACGAGCCAGTCCCGTTCCCCTGTCACAGACGATTTCAAAATGGGAGCGGCGAACTGCTGTCACTCTGGCGGGAATTCCTGTCCCGCAGTCAATCGTATCCGCTTTCTTGTATCCATATTGTTCTATACTCATTTCTGTCAGCCTCCGTATTACTTCGTTTCTCATAAAAAAATCCATTCTCTCTCATTGTTTTTTCTCCTTCTGATGCTCATAACTTTCCTCAAAACAGACGCAAAAATCCCGCGGAAACAAACCTTCCAGTCTGTTTCCGCGGGATTATTCTGTCATGCCGCCCGTTTAAAAATGGGTACAAAAAAAGACACGCCAGACGTGTCCTGCAAAGCGCACAGCGCGACAGTATTCACGAAAGGTAGTGGATCACGCCACAAAGACACCGGTATTCTCTCCGGTTTCCTGCTGCGCTCCGCAGTATTCTGTTTTAGAGGAAAGCTGCCTTTTCTACCGATAACATACACTACACTCCTTCTTATCTTCTTTCATAAGAATTATTTTTTTCATCATACATGATATGATGGGAAAAAGCAAGGACTTTTTTGATGTGCATCAAATGTTCATCAAATGTAAAAACTGTACTGCCCAAAACGTCAAGTCACATTCAAGTGCATACTTGCGTCTATAGTCCGGCTCCAGCCGCACATCGGTATATGGCGTCGGATAATCTATACTTTTTGGCGAATACCGCTTGTTGTGCGGCAAATCGAGCCGCATCCGCAGTATTCCGTCATGGCTCATCGCCTCCTCAATATTGGCTGCGGTTTCACAGAGCACACCGACGCTTTTACCCACGCCGAGCATGGCGATTTCCGTTAGTAAACGGCGATATGTGATCGTATCGATCAAATCCGTGCGGAACGGTCTGATTGGGCTGTTCTCCATTTGGAGTGGAAACGGTACGTAATATCGGTTCCCGATTTTAACGTGTATCGGGTTTCCCCCCTGTGTAATATCATTATAGTGGTTTAACGCGTCAACCATCAGCTTTCTGTTTTCCGGCGTTCGCCACGCGCTTGTATATGCCAAAGTTTCCAGGTGATACTGGCACGGATAACAGGTATCAGCCTCAATATACGGATAATTGTATTTCGCCTTGCTTTTGCGCGTTTTCGTAATGTCATTGATGGATGAGAGCGGCAGTATTCTCTTAAAAGCTTCGAGCGAGGTGTTTTGAAACGGCTTAACGTATTCGTCGTCACCGTATCCCAGCATGGCTTGCATGGCAAAAATCAATGTCATCAGACAAAAGCCGCTGTTCAGTCCGTCAAAGCGGGTTTCAAAACGGTGGACTTCCGGCGGGATATAGGAAAACTCCTCTCTTAAAGTGTCCTCGTCGCGCATGGCGGCGACAAAGCTTTTAACAAGCGGGTGGTCTTTGGGAACCGCGTAATAAGACAGAAGACGCGCCGCTGCTTCGCCGTCCTGCAAAGGCGTTTCGTGCAGCGTAACACCGCGCCAGTTATCCCAGCTGTGCATACCGCTTCCAATATAGCCGCCCGGTTTGGCATAGCCCTGCACGAGCCTGAAATGCGATGTCTGATAAATTTGCCCCAGCAGTTTTTCTTCTTCCGCCGCAGTTAAACCGCATAAAATCTCCTTGCGCAGCCGGTACTGGATGACCGCTCCGGCATTTTCAAGAAGAAAGTCAATTGATTTGGACAGGTTCATCATGGTTTTCCTTTCATCACAAACGGCAAAGCATAATATATTCTTCTTCGTTTTGATCTACAATTTCAAATCCTGTTTTTTGATACATTCTTACAGCATAGTTTGCTTTTTGTACAGCAAGTGACGCTTGTTTATACCCTCTGTCTTTCAGAATACGAAGCATTTCTTTCATCAAAGCAGTACCTATTCCAAATCCTCCTGTATATCTGGATCAGCGTTTTTCTCTCCAAAATTATTTCTGCCTGATTTACTGCCGTACCGATCGGAAGCATTTCTGATGATGTTTTTCGATTTGGATTGGCTCCATTCTCAAGTAATATAGGAATCAAATTCATATACTTTTCGGAACAGCTATAGCGATTGCCCTATATCCTTTTTAGGTGCTTTTGCATTGTAAACCTCATTTACAACGGTGATGTTTTTTGATATGGTTGCCCGCACTGCTTCAATATCACTATGCCTTATATCTTTAAATAATTTATTCATTTCAATCCTCACATTTACCGATTTGCCGTTCTGCTCCCATCAAATACTCAGGCAATCCCATTCAACTCCTGATACAAGTCCTTCGCATAACTGTCCGTCATCCCGCACACATAATCTGTAACCAGCAGAAGTCTCAGATACAGCTTCTCCTCCTCGCTCTTCCCATCCGAACAAATAAAATACAGCTTCTTGTAATTATCGGAGATGAGCGAGACCAGTTTCTCCTGTACCGCGCTCTGCTTTCTTCCCGTATCAAAATAAAGCACTGCATCCACAAACTTATCCAGGAGGAAATTGAAAATAGTCTCCGCCGCAATTTCCAGCTTCAGGATCGGTTTGGACACGAACGCATACCGATAGGCGATGTCTCCCAGCGCCTCCATGAGAAGCTGCGCATCCGTCCCCGCGGTCAGCTCCTTCTTATACGTTCCCTCCATAATCTCCTTATAATTGTTGGTAAAGCCTTCCGTGGCCCCGCCGATCATCTGCCCCTGCATGGTGACCACCCAGTTCTGGACCGCATATAAATCCGGGCGGCTGTAGCCCTTACTCACGGCCCGGTTGTATTTGTCCGTCAGCCATGACACCATATCGCGGTACCGTTCATTCTGACACTCTTTTTTATACTCCGTCAGTTCCCGGACCAGCTGCTCGAAGGTCAGGCAGTTCTTCTTCACCGCATCCTCAATATCCGCGGTGGCATAGGCGATATCGTCGGCCGCCTCCAGAATAAATGCCAGCGGATGTCTGGCCCCGTTCGTCCCGCAGGAAGCCTGAATATCGTCAAATGCCTCCCGGTCAGCATAGAAATACCCCATCTTCTTCGTCTTGATATTTCCGCTGTGCTTATCCACTTCCAGAGACGATCCCGGATACTTAATGATAGAAGCCAGAAGCGCTTTCGTTAAATTCATGCCGTGCTCGTCCACCAGGAAATGCAGCTTGGTCACCACCCGGAGCGCCTGGGTATTTCCCTCAAAATGATAGAAATCTTCCACCATCTGGCGGTTCAGCACCTCGTCAAGCGGCCGCGCCTCCCCCTCTCCGCTCCTCTGAAAGCGCAGCTCGGGAAGTCTCCTCTTAAACCAGTCCTGAATGGCAGTCTCTCCAAAGTGACCGAAAGGCGGATTTCCAATATCGTGAATCAACCCGGCACACTGTAAAATATCGCACATGGCCAGTGCATGCTCCGGCAGAAACGACTCATCCTTAATCACGGTCCGGATGCTGGCGGAGATGTTCTGCCCCAGCGACTTTGCAAATGACGATACCTCCAGCGAATGCGTCAGTCTGGTCCTGATAAAGTCGCTTCGGTCCAGCGGAAATACCTGCGTCTTATCCTGCAGGCGACGAAATGACGCGCTTCCGATGATGCGGTGGTAATCTTTTTCAAACTCCGTCCTTAAATCCGTTCCCGTCGGTCTCTTCACCAGGCTCCTGATTCTGTCCTCACATAACAGTGTGCTCCATTCCATGGTCTACCTCCTAAAAAAAATAGCCACCCGCCGACAGGCTCAGTGACTATTTTTGTTGATTTTCCGTAACAGTTCAGACGGCTAATGTCTGAACTGTTACGATTTCCAACTTCATTTCACGTTTCCGAAATGAACCTTTTTCTGCACTTATTATAATCGTATACAGAATCAGCTGTCAACTCTATTTCAGGATCTTCCTGCCGCCCTTTCTTCCGCCGCACAGCGCCATAAAAAAACGAGCGATGCCGCCGCCATGACCGCAACGGTTCCGGCTGCCGCCGGCCATGATACTTCCATGAGTTTCACCATAACCGGCGTTGCAAAAAATACCCCCGTGTAGTACAACAGGTTTACAACCGCCATATAGTAGCCAACTGACTCCTTTCGCTTTGCGATGGCGGGCACCATGCAGAAGATGGAGGTCATCACAAGTCCGCCTGGTAATACAGCGCTGGCCAGCACATGAACCACGTACGTTCCAGGTGTCAGGATCAGCATGGTGAATCCGGCAATAACGGTTCCCACGGCTCCGGCCATGGCCGCGCGGCAGGGATTTCCGGTCTTTTCCGCCAGAATTCCACATACGATACAGGCCGGAATGCCGAACAGACCATTCAGGCTGGAATAGAAGTTGGCCTTCTCCGGCGCCAGATGGTAGTAGCCGGTAAAAAGCAGCGGATAACAGGTTATAAATCCAAACAGGATAAACGCCATAAGCATCTGAGCTGCGCCCAAGCTCATGAGACGCTTGTCCCGAAACGCTTCACGTACCATAGCTCCCGTGGAAGATACGGACACATTGCCATCGTTCTCCCGGTTCCTGCATCGGTCCCAAATTGGCTTTTCAGCCAGGATATGCCTTTCGTCCGGAATTCGCTTTTCAGCCGGAATTCGCTCTTCATCTGGTATAAACGCCAAAACCAGTATAAAATCCACAGCCGCCAGCGCCGCGCCGATCCACCACAGCGTCCTCACATTCCATCTCTTAACTACCATCAGCGCGCCGTTCAGCGTGATAAAATTGCCTACCGCTGCAAATGTATTGAAAATTCCCGTGGCGGTTCCCGCGCCGCCGTGGGGAAACCAGGTGTTGATCAGATCGATGCCAACCATGATGATCATGGCGAAAGCCACGCCTTCCAGCAGCCTTCCGGCCATCAGCAGGGGATAGGACCCTGCCGCGGCCCCCACTGCATTTCCGGCAAACAGACAGGCCATTAAAAGGAGCAGGAGGCGCTTTGCTCCCATCCGCTCCATCAGAGCCGCTCCGGGTATCGCCAGCACGATGCCGGCAACCGTGAAAAATGACATCAATCCCGCGGCAGCGCCCATGGAGATGGAAAAGCCCTGGGCCACCTGCTCCATAACTGCCGAGACCTTTAGCTGGGACACGCTGACGGTCACGGCGCAGCACTGGAGGATCAGAAAACGAAACCATGGATTCTTCTTCATAGCCGCCTCCTAAAACCGGTAAATTCCGGTTTCACCGCCCAGAATATCGAGGGCAATCCTGCATGCCCCGTATGCCGCGTCCCGAACCGCCACCGTCACCGTCACATTAGAGTATTTCTCCAGAAACCGTTCCTTAAAGAGTTCAAAATGATACGGATTTTTCACGATAGCGCTCCCCCATGCTCCGACTGTGAACTCCGGTTCCCGCCAGATTTCAAGCTTCTGCACCACCGAATCCGCCAGTTCAAAGGTCAGCTCCGCCTCGGTGCGGGTGATTTCTCCGGCATTTTCATCGCCTTCCCGCAGCGCCTTCATCACAATTGGTCCCAGTTTTAAAAAGCCGGTGTTCTCCCGTTCGATTCTCTGGCAGATGCGGATTAAATCCTTTGGCCCGCTGATTCCAAGTTCCTGATTCAGCAGGTCGTAGAGCAGCGTTCGCTCTTTCCTCCCATCCAGGACGCGGCTCATGTACTCCAGCGCTTTCAGATTCAGCCATGCGCCGGAGCCCTCGTCCCCGAAGATGCAGGGAGGCCATCCGCCGCTGCGCTCCGTCCTGCCGCCGCCATTCCGCCCAAATGCGATGGAGCCGGTTCCTGAGATTACTACGACGCCCGTTCCTCCGGTCACCGCATAGAGGGCCACCTCGGCATCATTGACACACAGGGCGGGACAGGAAAATCCCGGAAGCAGACGGTAGATCTCCTCCACCTCCTGCCGGTCCTCTTCGCTGTCAATGCCGGTGGTCCCGCAGACGATCGCCCGGCAGTCTGCTTTAACCAGCCCGGCCTGACCGATGCACCATTCCAAATTGTCCTGAATGGTGCGAACCGCCTCATTTCTGGAAAAGCGGTACAGCCCCGCCGGATGCCCTTCGTACTCCGCCAGTTCCTTTCCGTCCATTCCCACCGCTTTCACAAGAAATTTTGTTCCCCCAGAGTCAATTCCTAATACGTAATCCATATCGTCACCTTATTTACCATTCCTGTATTTTGTTGGACAGAGCGCTGTATACTCGTCGTACAGGGGCGAACCGTCCACGATTCCCAGATATCCCTGGACCACAGCGGCAAGGTACTGGGGAATCACCACGATTTCGAAGACTTCCGTATACATGGCTCCCGTCTTTCTGATCCTTAACGTCTTTTCGTCTGAATCCCCCTCCTCGTCGGTAATCAGGAAGGTGTATTCGGAGTACTTGCTCTGACACTCTGCCAGCCGCTTGAAACGCTCCCGCTCTCCCAGCTTTCCTGAGAGAAAGAGAAATGCCCCCGTGTGATCGTCCACCGCGAGGATCGGACCGTGTAAATACTCCTCAAACTCATAGCTGAATGCGGGATATTTAATGGTTTCCAAAACCTTTAGGCAGCCTTCCTTTAATGCGGCCGCTCCCGTTCCATGGCCGATAAAGATGTACTTTTCAATCTCCTTAAGCTTCTCCCTATGATCGGCCGCCCATCCGGAAATGGCCTCCATATTGTACCGCATATGGGAAATCCCTGCTAAAAGTCCGGCGCGGACAGCAGCGTATTTCTCTTCCCCGATGATCCCGACGGCCCTCGCCGCCTCCATGGCCATCAAGTACAGGATCATGACCGACGCCGTATAGCCCACAGTCTTCGGTCCTACCGGCTCTTCCCCGCATCCGATAATCATGTGGTGAGGGCTTCGCGCCGCGATCTCGCACGTCTCTTCCCCTGTAACCGTAATATACGGATATGCCGCCATCTCCTCCATCGCCTTTAAGGTGTTGGTCGAGGAACCGCCCTGAGACAGAAACACCAGCAGCGGCCGTTCTCCGCGGATATTATGTACGTAGGACGACGGCATGGAAATCACATCGATATCCAGCATCTCTTTCATAAAGGAGACTGCCGTTTCCTCCGCATTTAAGGAAGTGCCGCTTCCCACCAGATATAAGTGGGTCGGGCTGACCTCCTTATACAGCTTTACGAAGTTCTCCGTAAGCGGCAGGCTGTTCTTTAAACACGCCTCCAGGACCTCCGGCTGTGTCTTCCAGTATTCTACAATATGCGCATTGCTCTCCATAATGGGTTTCTCCTTTATTAAATAAGATTTAGATCTTTCGCTTTTCTTAACGCCAGTATTTTGTTGTTCACATCCATTTTCTGGTAGATATTTTTGACGTGGTACCGCACCGTGGCGATGGAAATATAGATCTCACCGGCGATTTCCTCGTGGGTATAGCCCTCGTCCAGCAGCTTTAAAATCTCCAGCTCCCGGTCCGTCAGCGATACCTCGCAGGCGTGAAAAAGCTTCAGCTGGCTGCTGTACCGCCTGCAGGCCTCCAGCACCTCCCGGATATAGGGATTCTCTTCCCGTTTTAACAGCGCCTCCAGCATCAGCCTGACATGGCCCGTATTCTCGGCAAATGGCATGATGAGATGGTCTTTCTCCGCCAGCTTAAGCGCTTCTTTCAATATCTCCCCGCCCCTGGGGCGGCTCTCTAAATAGCTCTTCGCCACAGACTCATAAATCAGGAAATAAATCCGGATCAGGTGGTACTGGAACGGCTTTAAGAAGGTGGAAAAGGATTCGCAGAGAGAGTCCAGTTCAATGTATTTTTTTTCCAGCAGGAGGCATTTTCCATAGACCACGTAGAAAAATCCGGTTCCCTGAAAGAGGAAATTTCCCTTTTCGATATCCCCTCTCCTGATCCACTCCGGAATGCTGTCCACCCTTCCTAAGCATCCGTTAATATAGGCGCCGCATAAATCAAAGGTGGTGTTTAAAACCGGGTTGTTGGCCGCGATCACCTCGTCCTTTAAGGTGCTGTTCGAGAGGATCCGGTCCCTGCTGCTCCCCTGTATCAGATTCAGACGGTCCAGCACCAGCTTGGAAGAAATCATGATGCCCAGCTGCTCCGCCGCCTTCGCCTTAAAATACGCCTTATAGGCGTGAAGCTCCGCCTGCTCCCATGCTCCCGTCTCCAGCGCCGCCTCGGACGCAGCCAGCGAATCGCAGCCAATTCCGCAGCCGTCGGTGGATTCCGCAAAGCTCATCCCCTGGGTGCCAAAGGCGTCCCGCACCTCCGCCACACTTCCCGGCTCCTTCACGTATCCCATCAGCATACAGGGAAGCCCGTAGGTAAATTCCGTCTCCTTGGTCACGATGCAGGAACAGCCGCCGCCGAAATATTCCGCACCCTTTCTGGCATATTCCGCCATGACCGCGATGTCGTTAAAGGAAATCCGGCTCCGCACCATACAGATTTCTCCCAGAACCATTTCCCGCATCTCGTCTCTGCATTCAGAACCGCGGCAGTATTCCTCCAGCCGGTCGAGGCAGAGCTTAACCCGGGGAATGTAGTTGCGCTCCCTGTCCATGGCACAGGCCAGCAGATATTTTAAATAGGCGAACGGATACCGGTAGCACAGCTCCCTGCCGGCCTTTTCAAACACCTGGCGGATATTTCCGCTGCTCCAGATTCCCTTGTCGTTCTGGGTATCCTGGTTTAAAATGGAGAGAATCTCCTCCAGCTCTCCCGCCCGGTACAGGCATTCAAAGGCTTTGGAGTACTGGCCGTCGGCCAGTAGCCACTGCCCGCTCTTTCTGTAAACCTCCGTAAAATCCACCCGGTCGATCAAGGCGCGCTCGTAGATGTAGTCTCTTAATATATTTCTCAGCCGGTACGTGTGGCCGGGTTCATGAAAGACGAAAAATACACTCTTGCTGATGAGCATTTCGAAGGCGTCGTAAAGCTCCGAATTATCCAGCACTGCGGCCGCCATGCGCTTCGTAAAGGATGACAGGACCGACAGCCGCCACAGAACCTCCTTTTCCGCCGGGCTTAAGTCATGGTAGAAGTTCTGTTCAATGATGTCATCGGCAGTGGCACTCTTGCCCACCGGAAGTCCCTGCTTGATTCCCTTTGCGGTGATATAAAGCATGGATTCCCATCCGTCGGTGATCTGGTAGACCCGCTCCCGTTCTTCCTCGCTCATCCGGCATTCCATGAAATCCAGGTACTGGAACACCTCTTCCCGGTTGAATTTTAAGGATTTCTCCGTAATAGTGAAGCACAGCTGCTTCTGGTATAAATCCGCCGCGTCCAGTTTTGCCAGTTCCCTGGTGATGAGCACGATATGAAGGCCGGAAAGCCGCTCCCGGACGATAGCCTTTATCAGCTCAAATACGTTGTTTTCCTCAATCGTGTGAAAATCATCGAACACGAGAATCAGATGGTTTTTATAATCATAGTCCATGAGAACGTCTAAGAGCGCGTCGGTTTTAAAGCAGTCATAGGGAAATCCGATGGCAGAAAACCGCGCCGCCAGATCCTCATTCACCTCGTTTAAGGCATCGCACAGTCTCGCCCACAAATAGTCGGCTTCCCCCTCCGAGCCTGCCAGGGAGACCCAGACGCAGTCCGCCTCAGTGGTCTCTAAATACTCCCGCACCGCCACAGTCTTTCCATATCCCATGGGAGCGTGAACGATGGAAAGAGGATACCGCTCGATATTCTCCATTTTCACTAATATTCGTTTGCGTTCAATATATTTGGAAGCCATATCATTTCACCCGTTTCAGTTTCCAGCCCATGGCATTTAAATACCAGCAGGCATGGGGAAGCCACTGCTCCGCCCATCTCCAGTTGTCGTCGCATTCCGCGGTAGGGGCCATGATAAATTCAAGCCCCTTGTCATCCGCTTCCCGCGACGTGATTCCGTTGCAGATTCCCCCCGGACTGTTCATGAAATCATACTGGTTCCGGAAGAAATACTGAATGTTGTTTCTGCCGAAGCCGTCGATCATACAGCTGTCGAAGGGATTGCATCCCATAATCCAGTCCAGCTGGTGCCCGGCAAACTTACGGAGCGCACCGGACATTTCCCCCGCTTCCTTCTGCCAGGAAAAACGGAGTGCCGCCGCGGCCAGAGATGCGATTCTGGCATTTTCTCCCTGCCACCAGGGCGCCGCCTTCGTATCATGAGGAAAGAAGTACCGGCTGGTCTCTGTCTCCCCCATCTTCTGTGTAAATGCCGCGTATCCGAACGGTTTTCCACTGATGGAAAGCACGTGGACAAACGCCTGTGCCACCAGATCCATCGCCTCTTTTCCCCGCATTTCATCCGGCTCCAGACTGCCGTATTTCATCATGGCAATGAGAGGAAATCCCTCATCAGAAGGGTGGAAATACAGTTCTCCCTCTCTGGCCGTGAACCAGACGCCCTGCTCCATAGAGACAGCGCTGTCCTTCATCCCGCGGAAAAATCGTCTGCACTCCTCTAAGTATTTCTCAGAGCACGTGGCCTCATACAGCTCTGCTGCCGCCGCCAGGGCACAGTACCGGTCCAGGAAATTCCAGGTTCCGTCGCTGGAATACTGTTCGTTGTGCTCCGTCATATACTGAAAGGACTCTTCCGCCGCCTGCAGATACCGGCCGCAGGGATACTCCCCCGAAGCACCGTTATGCCGGGCAGCGGAGGCCAATACCGCGGCCGCCAGTCCGGCTCCGCTTCGCATACACGTCTCATAATGCTTCTCTTCAATGGTCTCTGCCAGGTAGCTTTCATCCTCTTCATGCCCGCTGAACCGGAAATACTCATAGTCCACCGAACGGCGCTGTTCCTCGGAAAACGCCTCCCCCCGGTCCACCGAGCGGATAAATCCGCCGCCTTTGCGGTGAAGTCTCATCGCATAATCCGCGCCCCAGTACGCCTCGTCGAGAAGCTCCTTCTTTAAGATTCTGCAGTCTCTTAGCTCCTCTTTTTCCATCCGGTCCGCAATATCGAAACAGACATAGGAAGGCAGAAGGGACTGCATGGGGTTATAGACAGCCGTGTGGGACAGCTGGGTCAGATGGATTCCAAAGTCACCGGTGGCGTCATACCAGCCTCCGTGTAAATCCAGAGTCCCCTCTCTCGCCCCCGCAAACGGCACGTTCCGGTCGGCCTTCAACCACTCACCGGAAGACCGCTCCCCCTTTAAGTAGGCTCTGGAGGCATTCACCATGCGCAGGTTCAGGAAATCGCCGGTGACCGTGATGATCTCCGATCGAAATGCCTTTCCATCGGCATAACCGGCAAGCCTGTACAGCCCTTCCCGTCTGACATCGGAAAAATCCAGGACGTAATAGCAGCCCTCCGACCAGTCCGGAATCCGTTCCGGGCCGCTGACCGCCACGTGATGCCGTTCCCCCTTGTCCGTCTCCAGCCAGGCGGTTATCTCCACCGCCTCCTGTTCCAGCTCCAGAACCGCAGTTTTATAATCTGTCTCGTCGAATCCAATGTGATTGACAAATACTCTCATCCAAACTCTCCTTTTTTCACTGCAGTACCGGTTTATCCTTTTACCGCTCCCGCTGTCAGCCCCTTGATGACCATTTCCTGGGACATCATATAGAGGATGAGTACCGGAATCACCGTGATAAAGATGGCCGCCATCATGGCGCCGTAATCCGTGCCGTGCATGTTGCTGACCATGGTCAGTATCACGCAGACAGGCTTCAGCTTCTGATCGGATATGTAGACCAGGGACGTAATCAGGTCATTGTAGGACCAGATAAATACCATGATTCCCACCGTAGCAAACATGGGCTTCGACAGCGGCACCGTAATGTGCTTTAAGACCTGAAACGGTCCCGCGCCGTCGATAATGGCCGCCTCATCCAGTTCGTTTGGAAGGGAGCGCATATAGGACGACAGAAGCATGATAGCGAAGCAGAGATTGCCTGCCACCTGGGGTACGATAACCGCCAGATACGTTTCCCGGATCGGAAGGCGGCTTACCGTAACGAAGTTAGGGATCATAGTTGCAAATGCCGGAACCAGAAGACAGGCTACCATACCGGCCTCCACCACCTTTCCGACTCCCGAATCGAACCGGCCCAGACCGAACGCAGCCAGGCCTCCGAAACAGACCACTCCCTCCACCACGCCTCCGGATATCAGGAAGCTGTTAAAGAAGGAACGGAACATATTCACATCCGGATACGAAAAGATGGAACGGTAATTGGAAAAATCCAGGCTTTTCGGAAAAGCTACTCCATTTAACAGAATTTCTTCCGAAGGCTTAAACGAATTTTCAAATACCCACAGAATGGGAATCACGGTTATCAAAAGCCAGAAAATGAGAACCGCGTATAACAGGATACTGCTGATTTTTAGTTTTTTATTTCCCATGCCGTCTCTCCTTACTCTTCGACATCGGCCTTCAAAAGCTTCCGAAGCCCGATGGTCAGCAATACGCCGATGATAATCATCACCACCGCGATGGCGCTGGCGTATCCGCCGTTGTATTTCTCAAAAGCAGTCTGGTACATATAGGTGCTTAGCAGCTGGCTGGAATTCATGGGGCCGCCCTTGGTAATCACGTAGATGGTGTCAAATACGCGGAAACATCCGGATACGACCAGAACCACGGTGGAAACCAGCACATCTTTCAACATCGGGATCGTAATATAGAAAATCTTCTTCACCGGGGTAATGCCATCCAGCATGGCTGATTCATAGATGTCCTCCGGAATCTTGGAGATACCGGTTAAGAAAATCACGAAATAGAAGCCGATATACTGCCACAAAACAGGGATCAGGGCCAGATAGATCGCAGTCTTAGGTGTGATCCATACCTGCTTGTCATATCCCAGAAGTGTAACAAAGTAATTTAAAAGTCCGTATTCATACTTATAAATCAGAGTGAACATCAGGCCGATCGCCGTACCGGAAATGACGATCGGGAAGAAGTAAACCGTCCGGAACAGTTTAAATCCGTGATGGGCGCTGTCCACCATGATCGCCAGCAGAAGCGCAAATCCCACCTGGAAAATCAGCACGCCCGCGATCAGAATCGCCGTATTTTTAAATGCCACGGGCATGACCATGTCCGAGAATATTCGCTTATAATTGTCGAGACCAATCCATTCACTGGTAAGCGCAAAATTATACCAGGAAGAAAAGCTGTATATTACCGTCTTTATGAGTGGATAGATCAAAAACGCCATAATCAGGATCATGGCCGGCGCGATGCAGATCCAAACATATTTTTTACCTTTCAGTGCCACGTTTTTTCCTCCTTGTTATGAGCACACGGAAGCTGTACCCGTTCGAGCACAACCCCCGGCTTTCATCACTGTCTTTCCCGGCTGCCTTACTGACCGGACTCATTCAGCTGTTTGGCCTGTTTGAGCACCTCCGCGCTCGTCATCTGGCCTTCGCAGACGTACTGGATTCCATTGTTTAAGGTCTCATACGCCTCATGATTCACCTGAGAGTCGAGAGCCGCATCCTGGTACTGCGCCTTCTCCAGCATGGTTACCGCGCTCTTTAAGAGTTCGCTGGAATTCTCCGGTGCGTCGCAGACGATGGCAGGGCTTCCGCCGTAGGCGATGAATCTGGCCATGGTCTCCGGTGATGTCATATATTTTAAGAATTTTAAAGTCTCTCCGCTTCTCTCATTGGCCGCTTTTGTCATATGCCATCCGGAGGAAAATCCCGCGATCGCACAGTTTTCGCCGCCTGTACCGCCCGGAAGCGTCGGCATGGAGATGATTCTCATGTCTGGATTGCCCTGAAGGCTTTCCGTACACCAGGAACCGTTGATCATCATAGCCGCTTTTCCTTCTGAGAAGAGCAGTCTTACATCATCCTCTGAGATAGTGAAGGTGTCCTTTGGCAGTCCGCCTTTCTGGTAAAGCTCTGCGATGCAGTCGATGGCAATGCCCCAGCTGTCGTCAAAGTAATTTCTGTGGTTTTCCTTGCCTGAGGCGCCCATAATGAAGTTTTCCGTGGTGATATACGGCATTCCCAGGGACATGGACAGCGTCACGATATCGTTCTGGGAAAATACTTCGTTTGCCTTCATGATATTTTCCCATGTGGTCGGCTCCTCCAGCCCATACTGTTCAAACAGCGCCTTGTTGTAGAACATCCCTTCATAATATCCGATGAATGGAAGCGCGTACTGCTTTCCCTGATACTGAACATTTTCCAAAGGGGACTCCTTGAAGTTTCCTGCCCATTCCGGGTCTGCCTTCAAAATGTCTTCGAAATCCACGAACAGCCCTGAGTCCTCGAAGGTCTTCGTATAAGCCTCGCCCGTATAGTAAAGAACCAGATCCGCCGGATTGCCTGCTGCCAGATCGGCCTGAACCTTCGTCTTGAATAAATCGTTGCTTCCTGAAGTCGGCTGGGACTCGTCAACGATGGTAATACCCGGATGGTCCTTCATGTAATCTGCGCACACCTCTTTCCAGACCGGTGCGTAGGCATCGGAACCTGCAAAATATGTTACGACACGGATATCTTCTTTTACAGTTCCTTCCGCAGCATCTCCCCCGGCCGCTTCCGTCTTTGCGGAATCCTCTGCGCTCTTACCAGCTTCCGTCTTTCCAGCTTCGGTCTGCCCCGCTTCCGTCTTGCTGTCCGCCGTGCCGCCCGCACAGCCCCCCAGCAGTGCTCCGGTTACCGCCAGAGCCGTCATCAGTACCACAGCTTTTCCTGCTTTTTTCATGATTTCTTTTCCTCCATTTTCATGCGCAGCTGCGCAGTTTTTGCTATTTTGCATTTCTTGTATTTCTTGTATTTCTTGCATTTCTTGCATTTATGCTTTTTGCTTTTTGCATTTTTGCTTTTGCATTTTTGCTTTTGCATTTTTGCTTTTGCATTTTTGCTTTTGTATTTTTGCTTTTGTATTTTTGCTGTTTCATTTTAATGTATGCTGATCTCTTATTGGTTCTCGTATACCGCACTTTCCGCGGCGATTCTTCCGTATACCAGGGCCAGAGAATGGCTTAACCCCGGCACAGTCAGCGGATAATCCACTGCTACCCGGTTTCCCTGAACATTGCCCGCGGCGTAAAGCCCTGGAATAACCGCTCCCCCGTTGTCGTAGCAGTGGGCGTCCTCATCACTCTGAATCCCCCCCATGGCCGCGATCATTATCGCCGGTGTGAACTTTGCCGCGTAGAACGGTCCCTGCTTCACTGCGAAGAGGCGATCCTTCCTCTTGCCGTAGTCCGTATCTTCCCCCTGGTCACAGAGGCGGTTGTACTCTTCCACAGACGCCAGCGCTGTCTCCAGCGGAAGCCCTGTTTTCACAATCAGCGCTTCCAGCGTCTCTGCTTCCAGAAGAACGCCGTCCTCCACCGCTTTTCGAATATATTTAGGCGCTATATAATTATCAATAAAGCAGAGTTTATCGTAAATATTTCCGTTCTCCAGTTCTTCATCTTCTGTGACGAAGCACACAGATCCATGATTCGGATACTCCTTCGGTATGTAGCTTCTCCAGTTTCCATCCACGATCTGCCACGCCGTTTTGTCCGGCAGATTCTCAATCTGACTGCCCAGCTGCTGTCCCGGCGCGTCCTCATTGACAAACCGTTTACCGCGGGTATTGAGAAGCAGGAAATCGGCCACGCCGAACACGCTTCCCATATGGTGGGCGCAAGGCGCGTGTGGGCTGTCCTGAAGCTTCGCTCCCGCCCAGAGCGCCATCTTATGGCCGTCTCCCGTGTTTGATGGCTGCCGGTCCATGTCGTAGCTGGTCCACTGTTTCGGCGTCTCCATCATTCCAGGCAGGAACCGTCTCAGCATTGCTTCATCGCTCATGTAATCTCCCGTAGCCAGAATGACACCCTTTGATGCGTAAGCCTTTATAAGGCCGCCTTCCCTGGTCCCGGCGATTACGCCTTCCACCCGGCCGTCAACATTTTTCAACAGCTTTTTTACCCTTGTATTGAAGTAGGAGGTCACATTTCCCGTCTTCTCCGCCAGTTCAAAATTACCGCGGCACAGGGCGATATGGGATGGACGGATCCATGCAGTAACCTGATAACATTTGAAATTCTCCCGGGCGTTGTCAAAACCTTCCGGGAGAGGCAGACGCCTCGGCTGTACATAGCATTTTACGCCCTTTGGGGGGACCTGATCGGTACGGTCCAGGACCGCAATATCTTCCAGTCCCTCCAGGTACCAGTCGAACGCCTTTCCAGCTTCCTCCGACCAGCGTTTCAAAATATTCTGACTGGCCTTATAGGCCATGTCGTGCATCAGATTGTTGACAATCTCTGTTTTATTCAGATGATCCCGTCCCCAGCGCTTCGCCACCTTGCTGTCCATGACGGCGAAGTCTCCGGATCTGGCCTGAACGCATCTGCATTTTTCAAAGAGAAGAACCTTTTGTCCCATCTCCGCCGCCTGCCTGACGGCCGCCACTCCGGCCAGACCGCCGCCTACTACAATAATATCCGCGGACACTGTTTCGGTTATGTTTTCTTCCCTGATCTGTGGCTCTTCTCCCAGCCACGCTTCCCCTTTATATTGATTCAAGGCTGTTCACTCCGTTTCTTTTTTCTTATTATATAATGCACAATTTATATCCACAACTATCACAACTGATAGTATATTTTCACAACAAAATAGAGGGGCGTTTTGCTTCCCCTCTCTTCATATCCGACCAGTCCGCAGCCCATGTGCTGGATTCCTGCAAAGCGTATCTCGTTTCCTCGGATCAGAGTTATCTCAGTGAAACCATCGACGAACCGCCCAATGAATTCCTGGCAGACGGAATCACCGGACTCATAGGTACTGGTATCATACGACCCATTGATGATTTTAAGAAGGCGGCGGTGGACATCTTTATACTCTGGTCGAATGCCCTATTAACTATCTGTCTTATCACGCAGCAAAGGTAAAAACGGTTGTCAGCCCGATTTTATACCGAATTGGGCCCCCTGTCTCCCGTAATCAGGAGACAGGGGGCTTATCAGTGTACCAACTTGTCAGATTGTCATTTTCTGCGGCATTCGGACTCGTGCCGGTTGATATAGTCAAGCAGAGCCTCGCATCCTTCGCATATATCCCGGCAGGTGGAATCAAAATCTCCGGTATACCACGGATCGTCGATATCCCTTGGATTGGGACCGAAGTCCAAAAGCCTCGAGACCTTCCCCTCCGGATCACTCCCCAGAATTCTCATCATATTGGAGATATTCCACTGCTCCATTCCAATGAGATAATCATACTTGTCATAATCAGCCTTCGTCATCTGTACTGCACGCTTTCCTTCTGTAGAAATGCCGTACTGGCGCAGTTTGTTCCTCGTCCCATGATGAACCGGATTGCCGATCTCCTCGCGGCTGGTGGCCGCGGAAGCAATGTAAAAGCGGTCGCTCTGATGACGTTTTTCTACCATGTCCTTCATGATGAACTCGGCCATTGGGGATCGGCAGATATTGCCGTGGCAAATAAATAGTATTTTTATCATCTTGATTATATCCTTTCATAAGCCTTCAAGCCCTGATATTACGGGCTTTTGGACACTTTTTTCATATTATGCGCTTATCCCTGAATCTACGCAATTCTTTATAAATCTACGCATATTCACGGGCAAATGGAGTAGTAGAATGTCCTATCACATACTGCAAGGTCTAAATATCCATACCAGCATTTGCCATATTCGTGCAGAACGTATGACCGACTTTAGTATTATAGCGGCCCCCCTGTTTCAAACTGATATACCGTTCCCAGAATACAGCCACTTTCCACGAATATCTGTGTATCGGTACTGATAAATCAGGTCTTTTATCTGGCTCTCTCCTATTCGCAGGAGCTATCCTTTATTATCTTTATGTTTCTCGGACATTGTCAAACTTCTTTCCGTAATGGAAAAAGCCTTGATATGACACATTTATTGTATCATATCAGGGCTGCTTTTTATATCACTAAATTTCAGATAGAATACTCCTGTTCCATGTATTGATCGAACAAACGGCGTTTAATTATCACGGCAGGAAGCGCCGGTTGCCGGAGCGTTCAAAAGGAAGGAAAGGGCATTGGACATGCCGCCGAACACGCACTGGCGGTGGCAATCATCTCCGACATTTCGATGATAGTGTGGGCATGGCAAGTATGAATGCTCCATTTCCCTGTTTCAATTCTCGCAGTTTCTTTACTTTCTTTAACATTTATTCCCGTATCTATCAAAGCTCTAAACCGTAAGCCTGCACTTTCCAGCCATCCTCCTGTTTTATAAACTCTATTGTCAAATACTGGAACGTATCACTCTGAGCATTAGGCTTAAATTCACAATAAACGGGGTATATGTCCCCTATTTTGGCTTCTTTTATCGCAGCCAGCCCTTTTATAGATATATCTGATATTTCATCTGTGGCATCAAGCACCCTAATAACATCTTCATAAGAACTGGCTAAATATTTTTTTATCTCATCTATATTTCTCTCAAAGTACGCTGTACAAAACACCTCCGTGATACTTTTAACTTCTAGAGCATCTTCCGAAAGTTCTCCTGTAGATTCCTCCATTGTTAATGTTTCTTCTGGTGCTTCCGTCACGATAATTGGTGAATCTTCCGGCTTTTCGACACTACTCTCCTGGCTTTTCGTTACCGCAGCATCAATAGACAGGCTTTGCTCCACGGAGTTCTCCGCTGTTTTTGTCTCCGCCGGCGAACAGGCTGACAGTATCACAGCCATCATTACCGCAAAAAACGCCACTTCCCTTTTCTTCCCATTTCCTGCTACTATAAATTTTCTCATTTTCACAATCCTCTCATATAGTCTTACTGTTTTGGTTTCATTATTATACAATAGCCATCCATGTTTTAAAAGAAATAAATTCTGAATAAATTCTTAACTTATCGGTGGGGCGCAGCGCCACGCCTTTCGGTGGTGTACAACTGCGCCTTTGTTTCACAAAGGGGATTCCGGCTCCGCCGTTTCCCTCCTTAGCCGTTTGTTTAATTCTTTTCGCCCATAGCATTAAGAAAGGAAAGGGCATCTATATCCGGGTTCATAGAAAGTCATGGAAGAAAATAAAGTCAAAACTGAAAGAGCTTAGTTCCTCAAAGGTCTGTAAAGAGAAATTTGAATATGCTTTCTATCAATTTTGCCTTTACATATTCCCCGATGTCAGCTTGTCCCCCGCTGCACGCTTGTACAAGCGTATCATAGAATATCTTGAAAATAATTTAGGAATTTCTTCTTTCTTATTTCTTCGGATTCTTTTTGTTTTTCTTCTTCATCAAGTTCTTGAACCACCTGTATATCACCTGTTCCCAAAAGAGCTTCAAGTAGCTTGCGTATCTCATTTTGGGCCAGGGAACCTGAACCCAAGGACAAACTCACCATTAAGATGAGAAATAATTTATATATCTTTTCTTTCAATACATATTCCTCCAATTCAATCTCATAATAAGTATGTGGCTTATACTCACTATCTATTTGCATACAAAAAGAAAGCCATTATTTGATTCTGAAAATGGCTTACAACCACTAGCACACTAGCAATGATTTGAAAAGGAGTTGATTCAATCGTCCAGACGTACCTTTTGATTAATTAATGTCCATTCATCGGGCAATAATCTAAATAAGGTCAAAAAGAAATAAAGAAAAACTATAATAAGGAAAAAAAGCAGGCTGAATCCTTTTGGGATAGCTGCAATTATAGGTATTGGACATATATTCTTCGTTATAGTTTCAGTATGAGAATTATTATTGCTCAAAAATGAAACCTTAAAATGGGTAGTATCATTATCGTCTTCACTGCAAACAGTATTTTCCGAAATTTCCCACGTTTTAGTTACAGTTGTCTTATCTATTATTTCATAAAGATTATAATTACTACAAAAGAGCACATTCATAGTTAAGCTGGCAGCAAAAAGAAGCATAATGAAAAAAATCAAAATAAAAGATACATAATTTTTCTTATTATTTATTTCCATTACAATTCCTTTCTTAGCTGCCGCTACGTTTAATTTGGTCAACTTTAACTTCACTGATTTTAATTCTATATATTAAAAGTAGGAAAATTACAATTTGCTATGTAATTTTTTAGTATATCCATAATTTTGTCATTCAAGGCTCTAACCAGAAAATGGTGTAATAAGTGCTTTTTTCTGTCGCAAAACCATTGATTTTACCGGCTTTTCCGGGACTTTTCAAGATGTTGCCATTATAACATGAGTACATATGAGACACTTTCTTTGATGATTACGTTTGGAGTACTTATCATTATGATTATAGGTACAAAAAAATAGTCACCCGCCCTCCAAAGCAAATATGACTATTCTTGTAGAAACATAACTTTTTAGAAGCCACTCGCTGGAGTGAACTGCCTTTTTTGTATCTTTATTATAAGCCAATTTCAGTTCATCTGTCAATCATGATTTTTTAGTGTTCCTCTTGCATTTTTCCTTTACTGTTAGCCATAAACCTGATTCATATAAAGCAGGAAAGATAATGCCACTGCCGAAAGCTGTCCCGAACTCATACTATACAAAACAGACTGCCCATTGGTCAGGGAGTTAACCAACTGAATATTCTGAATCTGATCATCTGTAGAAATAAAAATACATTTCTTTTTCTATCCTACTTCAACTGAATCCTATAACCATACCCAACTACAGTTTTAATAAAATCATGCTGCGCGGAATATACCTTTATTTTTTTTCTTATCTGAAAAATCGTATTCTCCACCGCATGGCAATATCCATTTGACGCTTCATGCCAAACCGCTTCATAGATTTGTTCCTTTGTAAATGCAACTTCCGGATTTGAGTATAACATATATAAAATATCAAACTCCTTTTTGGACAAGGACAGCCGTTGATTATCAACTTTTACTGAATGAGTTTTTATATCCATGTACAAATGCAATGAGACAGGTTTTATTCCCCAGAACTCCGATGAAGCCAGGCAATCCAATCTAATCTGTTCTAATAAAAGCGATAAATTATCAAATTTCAGAGGACTGCGTATTTTTCTATATAGCTGTATTTCCATGGTATTCCCATATATCTCTTTATTAAAATTCAAAATATGCGTTTCCACAGACAGGTCACAATCGTTGTCAATGGTCGGACGTGTTCCTATATGGGTAATTCCATAATATACGTTACTGTCCAGCATCACCTTTGAAATATACACCCCCGCCTCCGGCAAATCACTTTTGTTTACGACTTTCAGATTTGCCGTAGGCATACCAACCAATTTACCAATCCCGCGTCCATGGATCACAATTCCTTGTAACACGAAAACAGGGAAATGCTTCATTCTTTCCATTTTATTTCCTCATATTATCCCGTTCATGGATAGGATGAACAGAATACAGCTGATCATGATCATAACAGTTACCAAAATCAATCCTGCTGGCCGTTTTTTACCTTGCTTTACAGATGCAGTGACGTAACCGCCTTTTCTTAATGCAGTTATAACAGGCTTGTACAGTAAAAAAGTAAATCCCCCATTAAGCCCCGATTTAAGCAAATTAAATGGGAGAAATGCCGGAATCAGTAATTTAGCTACCGCTTCTCTTGGATACCCCATATAGAGCGGCGTGACAAGATAATTCCATAACATCATGACTGCAGTCATCGTCACGCCTCCGACGGCCAGCCCGATGACAGCTCCTGTCAATGTACGTTTTCTCTTATAAATTACCGAAGCGGTACAGGCGAATGAACAGGAGGAAATTATATTCATTATACAGCCAATAATCCCCGTTTCACTGACCGAAAGCATTTCCAAAAAAGACACAATCACGGAAACAATACAGGAGGTCATCGGCCCCCATATCAGTCCGCCTAAGGCTATGACCGCATCTTTCGGATCATATTTTAAGAATAATACAACTGGAAAACGCCCGAAAACCATAACTACGTATGAGACTGCGCACAACATTGCAATGGCAGTGATATTCTTCGCTTTGCTGTTCATGTTCTATCCTCGATCCCCTTAAAAAAATCAGCATCTGAAAAATGTCCTTCAGGTGCTCATAAACGTTATAGATGGTAAAACCACAGGCTTGCGGACTTTACCGCCAGTCGGGTATTTCACCCTGCCCTGAAGACCTCTTATTCCGTTGTTATAATCATCATACACACAAAATTCTCTGCTTGCAAGATGCCGGACCGATTTCGGAACTATTTCGGAAATGAGCAAATTTAAGGAAAAATTTAAAAAAGTTGTTGAAAAACATTTTTAATGCATTTACCCTATAGATATGAGGAGGTAATCCCACGATATGAGGAGGCAGAACCAGGCTGAAACGACACCAGCTAATGGGTATCTGATAAAAGGTACCTGATCATGGCTGCCCGACAACGGCGCCTAATGACAAAGGAGACAAACAATATGAATCAGGAAAAGATCGCTGCATTGGAAGAGATCATTCATAGTCGTTACAGTAATACTGCCGGCATGATTGTTTTAAAGAATGGAGAAACACAGTACGAAGGCTATTTTAACGGATGCACGGCCGCCAGCTACGTCAACATTTTTTCGGTAACAAAAAGTATTATTTCTACCCTGATCGGCATCGCCATCGAAAGAGGGGCAGTCCAGAACGTCAACCAGAAGGTGCTGGACTTTTTCCCGGACTTCCCGGTTGAAAATTACAACGAAGGGGAAACAACGATACGGGATATAACGATACGGGATCTGATGACAATGACTGCCCCGTACAAGCATCAGGAAGAGCCGTATCTGGAATATTTTACAAGGGATGACTGGGTAAGCACCGCACTGGAATTATTGGGCGGGCCGGAAAAGGCAGGGAAATTCCGCTATACGCCCTTTATTGGCCCGGACATTCTATCAGGCATTCTGGTAAAGGCAACCGGACAATCCGTGCTCGACTTTGCGGCGGAACACCTCTTCGCCCCGCTCGGTATCACAGTGAAAGGCAATGTAATTCTGGAAAATGAAGAAGCACACTACGCCTTTATGAATGCCAGAGACGTAAGCGGCTGGGTGATGGACTCGAAAGGGATTCATGCGGCGGGATGGGGGCTGACGCTCACGGCCAGGGACATGGCGAAGATCGGCCAGCTTTACTTAGACGGCGGCAAATGGGACGGGAAGCAGATCGTCTCTGCCCAGTGGATTGCCGAAAGCACAAGGGAACACAGCCGGTGGGAGGAGTTAAATCTGCCCTACGGATACCTGTGGTGGATCGCAGATGATAATGCATTTGCAGCCATGGGGGACAGCGGTAATACCATTTATGTCAACCGGGAGAAAGAGCTTGTCATCGCTATCGCTTCTCTTTTCAAAGAAAATACCGGGGACAGAATGGATTTCATAAAAGAATGTGTGGAAACCATGTTTGCATAATCCGGACATGGAATTGCCGGTTAGGAGTGTGATAGTAAATGATGAACGCCATGTGGTTACTGTGTCCGATTTGCGGTAACAAGACACGAATGAAAGTAAGAGACGACACCGAATTAAAGAATTTCCCCCTGTACTGCCCCAAATGCAGACAGGAAAGTCTGATCGACCTAAAACAGCTTCAAATAACAATCATAAAAGAGCCAGACGCAAAGACGCAGAGCCGATAATCCAGAAGTTTATAAAACTTCGGATTACCGGCTCTTTCTATTTTGCACTCCCTCCGCCGGAGCAGGCCATCTGGTTATCATAAAAGCCAGCCTTTCGCCTCCTCAAAATCATCCATGCAGTTTACTGCAAACTTCAGATGGCTGCCCCGGCGTTTTACACTGTGCTTCCATCTATCATTCTGTTCATGAATGATCGCTGACAAGCCAGGTCTTCCCCTCTTCCATATCCGTGCACAGATAATATCGCCCGTCGTCCAATACTCCCGCTTTTTTCATGGCACAGCGTAAGACTCTCAGACTTTTCCTGTCCGCGGCGATGGATAGTTTTACGATTCTTGGACTCAGCCGGCCTATGTGCCGCATCACAGCCTCCAGCACTTCAGGCGTTAAAGAGGTCTCATAGAGATCGATCATAATCCTGCGCTGTTCCGGAGATTCCAGGATAAAACGCTCCTCTTTCTCAATCATTTTATACAGAGACTCCGCATCATCAAAATAGCTTCCATAATGGATTCCGTGAAAATAACCGCCCTTGTAATAGTAAGGGCTTAAAGCACCGCTCGGTGACTTTCCTGACATAAGTTTCCCCCATTTCCCGATCCGCTTCACCGGACTTTCGCTTATTTATACTGGCCTGCTCCTATTTCGCAGTCAGTTCCTTCAGCACTTTCCCTTCCCGTATATGGCGGCACCACTCGATGGTCTTCTCCGTAACACTTATTCCGTAATAAAGAGTCGACATTTTATAGTAACAGCAGTCGAGATGATCCATATGGCTGAGGCTCTTCTCTAATGCTTCCAGCTCGCGCAGATAGCTTATATTGTTGTTCTCATACAGGAGAAGCTGGGTATCCCGGATCTCTGCCGGCAGTCTGTCGAAAAAGTATACTTTCGCCAGATTAAGGTTCGTGCCGTCCAGAATATTCATCGGCAACGACAGCCATTCTAAAAAACTGGATTTCCCCGCTTCCGTTATGTGATAAAAGATCTTCTGGCGGCCGCCCTGCGGCTGTTCATACGTCGTCACAAAATCCTTGCCCGTCAGCCGCCTGAGCGCGGGATACAGGCTTCCAAAGCTGGCCTTATAAAAGACTCCGAAGCTTTTCTCGATATTCTTCTTAATATCGTATCCGGTTAAATCTTCATCAAATACAATTCCCAGGATCAATGATTCGAGCATGGCTCCTCCTTCTGAATTAAGCTCCAATATATCTAAAAGATATATCTATTAGATATATCATACTGGAGAGAAACGAAAATGTCAATATCTATTTTAAAACCTCCACAAAAATACGCAGCAGTTCCGTGTTTCGGCAAAGCCTCAGGGCAGGCGCCGGAACGCAAAACTGCTGCTGTAATCCGTTTAATCGTGAATTCCCTTTGTCATCGGAATCAGCATCAGAAGTGCAAGTATTCCTGCCAGGCCAACGATGACACCTGGAATCATTTTGTCAAATACCATGCACAGGCACATGCCAACACCCAGCAGCAGCGCCCCCAGCACACCGGCCAGTACCGATCCGACGGTCTTTGCGTTCAGCCTGATAGGGCTCTTTCCTTCCATTCTGCGCCATACAATCACAGTAATCAGAAGAATGATAAGGCCGACTACACCGGCTATGATGCCCTTCTGGAACATCCCCCACTCTTCAACCAGTGCCATGCACATTCCCAGCGCGAAAAACACAATACCGACGGTACCAAGAATCAATGCTACAAAATTACTTTTTTTCATGATGAACCTCCATATTTAACATTTTTATTTAATATTTTCTCTTTTTATTTTAAATGATATCCTCTTCCATTCCGGCAAGGCAGGGCTGTATTTCCAGCAGGCGTATAAAATGGTTGGGCAGGTAGAAGCACGGCTTGCGGGACAGCCGCAGCGCTTTCGACTCTGATAAAAGCTCCGCCACAAACTGAGAACAGAAATAATGATTCTTCCAGTACAGCGGCAGCCGGAGAACACAGCATAATACCCCCAGACGGGTATACCGGTAGTTCTCTCTATTTTCGAGAAAATGCCGGATTCTCTCCTCGATTCGTTCATAGACGGTATCCGAAACATTCAGGCGATAGAGGCGGCTGCACCGGACTCCCCGCCGCCTGTGTTTTTCCGTTGTTTCCACGGCAAAGCCACGGTAATTAAAGCTGTAAAACTGTGTCGGCTGGTCTCCCAGCGCAATCGAACTGTGGGTATATCCCTGTCCTCCGATGTAGTAAACCAGACTGGAAATCCAGTCGGAATACTTTGTAAGTAAAATACATATCTGCTTCATCACAGGAATTTATGCAGTGTCGTACTGCCTTTCCTGCGGAGGACCGCAGCCGCAGCCACAACCGCCATAACCGCGGCGCCGGCTGTTATCACCAAACCAACCGCTCTTTTATTCATTTGTCCACCTCCCCGCTCTCCTCCTCATCGCATCGTTCCAGAAACGCATCGACAAAGGCATCTTCCACCTTTTTATATGCGCCCACCACGCCATCCTCGATTTTCTTATACGCTCCTTTGACCGACTCTCCTGTTTTTCCGGTCTTCAGGCGGTATCCTGAATCGGAAACCGCATCCTCCTCCAGAAATGCATCCGTAAATTTCTTCTCCGCCTTCTCATAAGCACCTATTACTTTTTCCCCGACTTTACCGGGCTTTAAACGATATTCAGCCATCTTAATCTCCTCTCACAATCCGACCGGCAACGCGCCGATTCTAAAATACAGTATCTCTTAACGTAACTGCATCTCCCATGGCACCCGCTATGAGCAGTGCATTTACATTATGAGACGCTGAGTTTATAAACAGAAACAATTACATCCAGAAAGAACAGCAATGATACCAACAGACAGAGCCATTTTCTGGTCTCATACGTCAGCTTTTGAATCCATCCGGTGCAGACAGGCACGACGGCCTGTACCGCCCACAGTCCAATCAGGGAAAAGCCCACAATGCTGACGAAGCAGATCCTTCCGTGCAGATTTAAAAACTGCCCGGAATAATCCCACCACCTGGTATGGAAGAATACTTCCAGAATCCATGAGGTTCCATATTCCACCACCGTACAAACCGCCAGGGCGGCAATAAAAAAATATCCCTTTCTCTCATGTACCGCCCGGTAAAGCAAAACCAGCAGGATACCGCCTGTGCCATAGATCGGCGCCCATGGCCCATGCAGAACACCCCGGTAAAAAATCAAAAGCTCCGTCAGCGAACCGTCAAACCCGCTTGTGCCCCAGTATACCAGTACTTCCCACAGCCAACCGCAGACAGCCGCAATATAAAACAGCAGCATGAGAGTCAGCCTGTCACCGCTCTTACTCACAGGCCCTGTCTTTCGTCTGTGTATTATCATTCACCGCCTTTCTCAATGGGATAATGAGAGTATAGCCCCGCTGTATTTCTTTCTTGTTTGATTTTTGTTTCCATAATATTAAAAAGCGGCAGCTTCTCACGTAATTATTTCCTTTTACGGGAGAAGCTGCCGCTCATGCTGTTTCAAATCAAAAGGTCACTGCCCTTTTCACAAATTTCGTAAATCTCTTCATACTTGTCTTCTATCAATGGCGATACCTTTGCCGACTTTTTCCTCAGCAGCGTCCGGTATAAAAAGTATGGAAGAATCCATCCGGTAAAACCGGGGACAGCCAGCAAAATACAGAGAACCACCATCGGAGGTTCAGCCGTAACAGCGAAAACCGAGCCGGCCATAAACGCGGTTCCCATGATTCCGGTAACAAGGGCTCCTATGACAGCGCCTGAGTGTTTGGACTGCTCCAGAGTGTCGATCTCAGCAACACAGCTGTCAAAGTTCCTCTGCAGACGGGTCAGCTCCGCCCTGTTGCAGAGTTTTCTGTCTCTCCGGAAGCGCAGAACTGCACGGCCGGCGGTCTCCGCATTCTCTTTACGGCTCACGCCGTTTGGATCTTCCTCCCATCCGAAACAGGGATAACTGTCCAGATACAGCGATGCAAATGAGGCCGGGACAGACTTTTCCTTGTATTCATATCCAACGTATTCCGCACCGTCTTTCCTGATTCTTGTCATGATGTCTGTAATTCCTCCTTCTTTGCCAGTGCTGTGCGGGGCAGCGAGACCGTAAAGACGGTGCCCTTCCCCTCTGTGCTGTTCACGGTAATCGTCCCGCCGCTCATCTCCAGGACGCGCAGCACCAGGGCCAGGCCAAGGCCGTTTCCCTCTGTGGAATGGGACGTATCCCCCTGATAAAATTTGTCAAACATATGCTTCATCATCTCCGGCGTCATACCGCATCCGGTATCCCCCACCTCTGTGATAATGCGCTCTTCGTCAGAAAACTGACGCAGGCTCACCGTTCCCCCCGCTTTTGTAAACTTAAAGGCATTGGACAGCAGGTTGTTCCATACCAGCTCCATGAGTTCTTCATCTGCCTCGATCACGGCACGGTCTTCCATGTCCGCTTCAAAATTAATGTTTTTCTGCTCCCAGATGGCCTCGAAGCCGATGGCGCAGTCGCTGAGCTGGCGGCAGAGATCGTATGGCTCCGGTTTCGGCTGTATTTTCTGGCTTTCCAGCTTGTTCAGCTTCAGAATGTTGTAGATCAGCGACGTGAGGCGCTGTGTGCTCGACAGAATCCGGTCTGTATACTCCTGCTGTTTCGGCGTCAGCTCCGTGGTGCCAAGCAGCTGCGCATAGTTCTGGATGGCCGCCAAAGGCGTCTTCAGCTCATGAGAAACGTTGGCCGCAAAATCATTTTTCAGCGTCTCGATGGAACCCAGTTCCTCCACCATCTTGTTGAAGTCCACAAACAACGCGTCAATATAGTCCATATCATTGGAGGTATGACGCTTGGGAATGTAGACGGAAAAATCCCCCTCCGCCACCTGTCTGGCCGCGGCGCTCAGCTTCTTAATCGGGCGGTCAAAATTCAAATACTTCCGCAGGGCCAGCCCGCCGGATACGAAAGCCGCAAGAACAATACAATACAGAAAGTACCATTTTATATAGGGGCCTGATTCCTCCAGTATGAGATGGGCGCCGCCGTAGAAGATCGTCGGCAGCATCATCAGAACCGCCAGCAGAAACACCAGCGCAACATAGGCGGGAAAAAAGAAATAACGGCGGGTGACCCGTGCATCCTCCGTACCCTTGTTTATCGTCATAACAGCACCGCCTTATACCCCAGCCCCCGGATCGTCCGGATCTCAAACTCATTGCAGGCGGAAAATTTGTCCCGCAGCTTCGTGATATAGACATCCACGGCCCGCAGACTTGTGTCGCTGTCCACGCCCCAGAATTCATCCATCAGCTGGGAGCGGGAAAATGTGTGATTGGGGTATGACAGCAGTTTGAACATGATGTTAAACTCCCGCGTCGTCACCGGAATCTCCTGTTCGCCCTGCGTGATCTCCATGGCATCGGCGTCCAGAACCAGACTTCCCACCGTCAGTCTGCGGCTGGCCTCGATATTGGCTCTGCGGAGCAGCGCCCGCACCCGCATCAGCAGTTCGCTTAAGTCCAGAGGTTTGACCATATAATCGTCGATCCCCAGATCGAACCCCCTCTGTTTAAAGGACAGATCGTCTCTGGCACTGACAAACAGGATGGGGATTCTCTTATTCAGCCTGCGAATCGTTTCGGCAAATGCAAAGCCGTCCGTTCCAGGCATCATGATATCAGAGATAATCAGATCATAGAAACTGCTGTACATCTCGTCATAGGCACTTTCCGCAGACAGCATTCCTTTCGCCTCATAACCGCAGTTATTTAAGTAGCTGCAGATACTCTGTGTCAGTTTCTCGTCATCATCTACCACCAGTATGTGAATCATAAAGATCGTCCCCCTTCTTATTGTAAATGTTCTTGTTGTAAATGTTCTCTTTATAAGAGTCCTCTCTATGCAGATCCTCAGCCTCAATCCGGCTGATGCGCCGGATCATATAAACACCAAGCAGGGCCGCGCAGATTCCGGTGACCGTTCCCAGGAAACCGTTGACCGACGGATCCTGCGCGTCATCTGCAAACGCAAGAATCGCTGACTGGGTCAGTACCAGCGAAATCAGCGAAGTCCCCAGGCTGATAATCTTCAGCGCGTGAAGCAGAGGGGAATGGTACTTCCGGTATTTTATTACGCCCCATACATTGACGCCGATTTCCGTAAAGGTGATCGTTGCAATGGTGATAGCCGCGATCTTTCCATAATTGACTGTTTTCGGATGGCGGATTGTCCAGAGGGAATATGCAACATACAACAGGCTGGCGGCTACCATGACAGCTCCGGCAAGACGGTAATAGAAATACTGATTCTTCCGTTCCTTAGACCGCACAGTTCCTGCCAGGGCGCAGTACCTTGCTGCCGTCATACCCAGGGTATAACAGCCGTTCATACAGGCAAACACCGAAAGTGACAGCGCGCCGGAGATAATTTTTCCCAGCCCCAGCAGCATGCAAAAAGCGCCCGCCGCCCCCGTAATGTGCAGGGACCTGCTGTCGGACGCGTTATAATTTTCCCTGATTCTCTGGCTTCCGTCCCCGATCCACTGGTACAGGATGCGCATCTTCTTCCTCCTTTTTTCCGTCTTTTTTCTTACTGTAGCACAGTTTTGTTTCAGTTTTGTTTGAGTTTGAGATATTACTGCGATTATCCTTAAAATTTTATCACCACATTCAGCGCACGTTCTGTGTCCGCCGCTGTTTTTACCGCTGTCTCGATTTGATCCAGAGAAAATTCATGGGTGATCATCGATTCCAGGTCCCATCTGCCACTCTCCATTATGTTCATCACGTCCCGCACATCCTCCGGCATATATCCCCCGGAACCGATGATCGATTTCTGCGCAAAGGTCAGATGCAGCAGATCGAGGCTTCGCAGCGCATTGTTCACGGCGACGGAAACGAAGCGGCTCCCGATTTTTCCCTGGGACATGAACAGTTCCAGAATACTCCCTGCTCCCGCAGCGTCAAGAAAGCAGTCAATATCCGCCGTATTGCCGGTTAGGGACGGCGCCGTGCCAAAGTATTCCGCCGCCGCAGCGGCGAAATCATCCCGCTCGTTGTTGCAGACCGCAAATCCCAGTCTTTCGGCTGCTGCGAGCCTGAAATCCGATCGATCACAGACCATGACCCTGTCCATTCCAAAGTATTTCAGGGAGACAGCGGCCGCCAGGCCAATCGTTCCGCCCCCAAATACCACCGCGCTCTCTCCGGCCTGCGGCTGTCCCCTTCTCGCCGCACGGCATCCCACGGTGAACGGTTCGATCAGGCAGGCCATCCGATCCGGTATCGCCTGGGGAACCGGATAGAGCGAGTGATTCCGTCTCGCCTGGGGCACAAGGATGTATTCAGAGAATCCGCCGATTGTCCCGGCCCGTTTCGTATCATTTTTAGCGCAGCGCGGATACGGATAGACCCGCTCCCCCATGGTGAAGTCCGTCACATTTTTACCAATTGCCGCCACCCGCGACACGGTCTCATGGCCGAACTCTCCGCCGGTCGTTATGCGGTGTCCGGTATTCGGTCCGTACAGATACACAGCCACATCTGTCCCACAGACGCTGGAGTATATATTTTTAATCAACACATCGTCATCCCCGCACACAGGCGTGGGAATCTCTCTGATTTCGATGTCCTTTTTTCCCATATAAATAGCTGCTTTCATTGCTTCATTCCTTTCCAGTGATTGATTCGTAACAGTTCACTCCCCACCAGGGGGCACCGCAGTCCAGTTCGGCCGGGCAGGCGTCCTCAGCCTTTCCTGTGACTTTGCAGGGTATTAGAAGTTCTTAACGCGCAAAATTTTTCGTTCAGGTGAAATTCCCACTTGTCTGAGCGCAGCGAGTTTGGGAATTTTACCTGGTTTTTAGAAAAATTCTGCACGTTTAGAACTTCTTATGCCCGAAACTGGAACTGGAAAGGCTGAGGACGCCTGCCCGGCCGAACTGGACTGCGGTGCCCCTGGTGGGGAGTGAACTGTTACATTGATTCCAGTCATTTCATTCATTTTCTTGCTTTCTTCATCATACTGTGTTACAGTTTTCTGTACAATCATCAATATACCGATTTGTGTTGGAATAATAGAAAAGAGCCGACGCCATGAATACGAAAAATAATCAACGCTACCGGGAAACGGAGATCCGCATGGATGCCGCCATGCTGGAACTGATGAAGCACACGGAATTTGAAAAAATAACAGTCAAAAAGATATGTGAAACCGCCGAAGTCAACCGGTCCACGTTTTATGCGCATTTTACGGATATTTACGATATGCTGGATCGAATGGAAGACTTTCTGCATCAGGAGCTTCTGGAAAGCTATCCGTCCCACAGCAATCCGGAAGATCTGCCGTTCTCGGACCCGCTGATTCTCCTTTTCCTGCAGCATATCCGGAAGCATCAGTATTTCTACCGGATTGCTCTGCAGACCAGGCGGGCATTTCCGCTCAAACAGGGGTTTGAACCTATGTGGAATCTGATTTTAAAACCGCGCTGCCAGGCGGCCGGGATTACATCGGAGGACGAAATGATGTATTACTTCGTCTATTTTCAGGCGGGCTTCACCATGGTGGTAAAACGCTGGGTGGACACCGGGTGCAAAGAGAGTGAATCCAGAATTGCGCAGACGCTTAAGAACTGTATTCCTGCTGTCTGGCAGACGTCAAAGGGGGATTTGGAATGAAGAGATTATTGATTTGGGGAGCCGGAGACCAGGGAACGGTAACAGCAGAATGCGCTCTGGCAATGAAACGATATAATGAAATTGATTTTTTAACGATCCGTGAAAAGGAATCCCGGCAGATACCCGGCCACAAAATCTATGAGGAAACAGACGGGAATCTCTTAGAAATTCTCAGCGCTTATGATGAAGTGATCGTCGCAACCGGCAGCAATGACCTTCGCGAGTCAAAGCTTGCGAAGCTGGCTTCTTTAGGGCTTCACCCGGCCTCCCTCCTCCACCCCACAGCGGTGATCAGTCCCTCCGCCGTAATCTCGGAAGGCTGTACCGTGCTGGCCGGAGCAGTCATTAATACAAACGCTTCTGTTGGCATCGGATGCATTGTAAATACCGGAGCTGTCATCGAACACGACTGTGTGATCGGAGATTTTGTCAATATCTGTCCCAGGGCCGCCATGGCAGGACACACAGAGATCGGCCGAAAAGCATATTTAGGGATCGGCTGTACGATCATTGACGATATCAAGGTAGGGGCCGAAACCATAGTGGGGGCCGGCGCCGTTGTCATCCGGGATATTCCGGATCATACGGTTGTCGCAGGCGTTCCGGCAAAGGCAATCAGACAGACCTGACTTTTTGGGCTTACTGTATCTCGGTAAGCCTTTTGATTGCCTCTTCCCGGTCACTGGTAAAGAACACATCCTTTCCATGATTACTCTCGTAAATGAAATCCTTCAGGGGCTTGCTTGTATATCTGGAAAAATCACCGTAGACTGCGAACTTTATCCCATAATTTATAAACTTCTGCAAGATTTCGCCTGCCAGCCCTGTGCTGAGAATGAAAAATTCTTCTGCGACCGCCTTCTTATTCAGCGCAATCCTTTCACAATCAGTCTCATATTTCATACTCATAATGAAGTCCAGCGCCGACTGTGCGTCCTTGAGAATGCATTCCTCGCTGTAAATGACTGCTGCTTTTGCCTGATTCATCGTTATAATTTCTGTCTGCATACCTTATCACCACCTTTTCACGCATTTTTTCAATCGTCATTTCAATGCCTTCAGTCCTTCGCGGAACCGGACAGTCCATTGAAGTTCGGCCTCATAGGACTGGCAGAGATTATCATAAATCTGGTCCCATACATAGTGCTCCTGCTCAGACCGGTTTGGGAAATATTTCTGACGCCGCTTCTCCTCCTGCCGCATTGCAATCTGCTCTCTGACCTGTTCCTCATACCGGGCAAGCAACTGGTCAATCTTTTCTTTTTCCATCAGTCCGGCCCAGGAAATCTGAATCAGAAACGCTTTCTTAAACTCCGGACTTTCCGGCTCTGTCTCCAGAATCCATGCTTCCAGGGCCGCCCTCCCACTGTCCGTGATCGAATAAACCTTCTTGTTGGGCGCACTTTCCTGGTACTGCAGCTCGTTTGTAACATAGCCCATATCAAGAAGCTGTACCAATGCTTTATAGATCTGATTGTTATTCCCCGACCAGTACATGACCGGCGAATCCTGCATCATACGCTTCATGTCGTAGCCAGTCATTGGCTTCCAGTTCAGCATTCCTAAAATTGTGAAATCGATTGTTACCATGATAATCCTCCTTTTTGATGATGAAACGGTTTTTCGGTATATTAGCCGCTTATTGTTGGGGTTGGGGACGGGTATTGCTGAGTTCAGGTATTATTGCCTTTAAGTATGATTGATTAGGTTCACACATCAATGCTCCCGCATGTTATCCCTTTTATATGTTATCTTTTACCTATGTTATTTATAACATATAGCTGTTTACTATGTCAACCCCTTTTATTTTTATCTCCCCCTCTCCCACACACGCGTCAAGAAAAAAAGAGCCAAACGCCCTCCGTCCCAACGACAGAAAAACGTCCAGCTGCTTTACTTTCTCTGCAATAGCCTCTAACCCTACCGCCTCTTTATTTCCTCAAAAGTCTCCTTATCATACCGCTTTATCTCGCTGTGATTCAGACATGCTCTACGCCTCCACAATATTCTGCAGCCATATCCCCTTTTTCACCAGCACATAACCGATCACACACTTAATAATCTCGATCATCTGGCAGGCGAAATAGAGGGGAACGATCGGTACCGCCGTGTAGCGGCTCAGCACGTAGGCGCACGGAATGCTGACCACCCACATGAACACACTGTCAAAGATAAAGGTCACAATCGTCTTCCCGCCGGAACGCAGGGTAAAATACGACGCGTGCAGAAATGCCCCCATCGGCATATACAGCGCAATCACCCGGATAAATGCCGTCGCCAGCGCCTTCACCTCATCCGTCGTATTGTAAATCATAGGGAACAGAGGGGCCAGAAGCGCCAGCACAGCGCCGATTCCAAGGCAGAGGCACACGGAAAATGCAATCAGCTTCGTATCCGTATCCCGTGCCTCGTCCATCTTTCCTGCCCCCAGCAGCTGACCGATGATGATGGCCACCGAGTTGCCTAAGGCGAGATACACCACATTGAATACATTACCGATGGTGGAGGAAATATTGATTCCCGCCACTGCCGCCAGTCCGCGCACAGAATAACACTGCATTAACGTCGCCATGCCGCCGGCCCACAGGACCTCGTTGACCATCAGGGGCATCCCCTTGATAACGATCTGCCTCACCAGACTTCCGGGAATGTACAGGCTGCGATACGCCCCTGTGATAAATGGATTCTTCTTTTTATGGCAGTGCGTCCACCGAATGACAATCCCTGCCTCGATAAATCTGGATATCACGGTAGCTACCGCCGCGCCTACTACGCCCAGCACCGGCGCGCCAAACTTTCCAAAAATAAGGATATAGTTTAATACGAGATTCACAAGAACGGCCACGATTCCCGCTTTCATGGGGATAACTGTCTCTCCGCACTCCCTTAAGGTGCTGGTGTAAACCTGCTCGATGCCAAATGGAATCATCCCCAGAATCATGACCAGCATGTACTTGCGCCCCTGATCCAGCGCCAGAGCCAGTCCCGCCGCATCCTCTTCACCGTGAAGATACATGGATATAAAACTTTCTCCCCATACCAGAAACAGAAGGCCCGCCACGACGATAATCAGGACGCTGAAGACAAGCTTAAAACGGAACGTATGGCGCACGCCCTCATGATTTCCACTGCCATAAAACTGCGCGCTGAAAATACCTGCGCCGGAAATCGCCCCGAAAATGCTGATATTAAACACAAACATCAGCTGATTCACGATGGCCACGCCGGACATCTGCTCCGTTCCCACCATTCCAACCATAATATTATCCAGAAGCCCCACAAAATTCGTGATGCCGTTCTGAACCATGATCGGCACTGCGATCGCGAGTATCATCCGATAAAAAGCCCTGTTTCCAATATATTTTTTCATCCGTATATGCTGCGGAATCCGCGTCCGCAGTCCCCCCCCTTATGACAGTCTCTTAATTGTCTCCAAAGTATATCATACTTTTTCCTCTCTTACAATGCGGGAGCTCTCGAAATCCCCGGTCTTTTCCTCCCACTCCCGGAGCCGTGCCTCCAGCTCCAGACGTTTTTCCCGGAATTCCCCGTTGTGTGCCAGGTTCACCTCTTCCAGCGGATCTTCCGTTAAGTGGTACAGAAGCCACGGCATTCCGTAAAATCTCACATACTTCCAGCCATCCCTGGTCACGATTCCACGCCACGGCTGATCCACACTGTCCGGTCCCCCGTTGGGCGCCACCGACTGGAGATATGCGGAATCCGGGATTTCGCCGTGCGTTTCACCCCGGTTTAACCGGCAGAAGGAGTAGTCAAAGCCCTCCATCCAGTCTGGCTTCCCAATACCGCACAATCCCAGGGTGGTCGGAGCGATATCCACATGGTTTATCATCACCCGCTTCACCGCCTTGCAGCCCCTTGTACCGTAATCCATCGGTATCTCTCCGCCAATCAAAAACGGAATTCTCACCGCTTCCTCATAAGGCGTCATCTTTCGAAACTGTCCGTGAGAGCCCATCATGTCTCCGTGATCGCTGAAGTACATGACATGCGTCTGTTCCAGCAGCTTCCTGTCACGAAGCTTACGGATCACCCGTCCCAGATTCCAGTCCACATTTTCAATCATTCCATAGTACCCGGCCAGATCTTCGGCCGCCCGGTCCCTGACCGTTTGCAGCGACGGCACATTCTGCCTGAATTCAACGCTTCCTCTGCTCCTGTCCCCCATAAATTCAGGCGGCGCAATAAACGGATCGTGGGGCGGCTGAACCGAGATCACTGCAAAAAATGGCCGTTCCCTGTCTTCGTCCAGATATTGGAGCAAAAGGGCCGTAAGGGCGTCGGTCTCATAGCCCTCCAGCTTCTTCATCACCTCGCCCTCCCCCATGTCTCCGTGTACATAGGAATCCCATGGACTGTTATTATTCTCATATCCCAGCCACTTTTCAAAACCGCCTCTCCGCTCTTTCGGGATGAAATGAAACGCCGCCCTGCCCTCGCTCTCGTGGAATCCATCCAGATGCCATTTCCCCAGATAAAGAGTCTCGTAACCATGATCCCGGAATACACTGGCAATCGTCGGCAGCTTCGGATCCAGCGGATATTCATGGCCCGGCACACAGTGGTGCGGATAGCGGCTTGTCAGCATGGAACCCCGAAACGGACTGCACAGCGGCATGCCGGAGTACGCCATTTCAAAGTCACAGCCGGTGCGGGCCAGCCAGTCCATGTTGGGCGTTGACACATTGGGATCACCGTGAATTCCCATCGCCTGCCCCCTGTGCTGGTCGCTGATGAACCAGATAACATTTTTCCGTCTCTCCTTCGGCCCCTCTTCGGCCCCGTGATTCATTCCGAATCTCGTTTCCTCTCCAACTGATAATCCCATCTTTCCCCTCCATAAATAATGTAAAACAGTTTAAACGATCTCCCGCACACGCTCTGCACGAGCCGCCGCATCAATCAGAAAAGCGCACAGATTTCGTTTCCAGCCATTGCTGAAATCTGTACGCCTTCACCGCAAAATACCAGTCTCCTTACAAGAAGAAAAACTCTTCTTCCTTCAATTTCAGCATTAACGCAGAAAATAAGCTGTTGGCCCAGGCAAACCAGGAGCGGGTAAACCGGGTGGGATCATCTTTATGGAAGCTCTCATGCATAAAGTAAAGCCCTGCATGCGTTCCGGCCAGCTGCTCTAAGCAGGCCAGTATCTCCTCCCGGTCAGCCGAGGTCAGTGCGCGCATAACAATTGCAATATGCCATATGTAATCCTCCGGCGTATGGGGGCTTCCCACACCGTCCGCACAGGCGCCGCGGTAGTAAAACGGGTTATCCCCGGACAGTATGAATTTTCTCGTATTGACATAGAATTCATCCTCACAGCCGCAGTAATGTAAGTACGGCATGGCTAAAAGGCTGGGAGAGTTAGCGTCATCCATCAGATTATAGCGGCCCAGTCCGTCTGTCTCGTAGGCGTACATCTTCCCGCAGCGCGGATGCTCCACCATTCCAAACGCTTCAATTCCCTCCTGGATCTGCTTCCTCGTCTTCGCATATTCCTCTGCCAGGGAAATGTTCTTTAATACCTCCCGGAGAATCTCCTCCCCAAATCCCAGCGCAACCACCGCCATCATATTGGAAGGAATCAGATAGCCATACGTGCAGCAGTCATCGGAAGGGCGAAAGCCAGACCAGGACATCCCCGTACGCCCCACCGGATTCCCCAGTCCTCCGCACGGAAGAGTGTCGGTCTCCGGGCAGTCAGACCGCTCAAAGGTATAGGCCGAGTTATCATGGTTCTGCTCCGTTTTGACCACTGACAAGAGTACGGCCAGCATCCGCTCATATTCTTCTGTAAAGATATCGGCGCTGCCAGTTTCCTTCCAGTAGGCATGCGCCAGATAAAGGGGCGCACAGAGGGAATCCAGCTCGTATTTCCGCTCCCATACCCAGTCGTTTAACTGCGTTTTATCCTGGTGGCCTCTGCCGTCCGGAGCCTCGTTAAACGCGTTGGCATACGGGTCCGTCAAAATCTGACTCGCCTGTTTTCCTATAATGCCGCGCAGAATTGCCCGCAGCCTCTCATCCTTTGCTGCAAACGGCACGTAGTGCATAACCTGAAAAGAGGAGTCACGGAGCCACATGGCCTCGATATCTCCGGTGATTACGAAATACTCCTCTTCCCCCAGCTTCTTTACTGTCGTATCAATGGTATTTAAAAAACATGGTTTCACAAGCGGCGCCAGCGGCGGGTACGCTTTCTTATAGTAATTTTCCAGCTCGTCAGCTGTCTCTGTCAGTATTTCCGGTCTCTCTATCATTTTTCCTCCATCCAGCCTGTGAGTGCTTTTGGAAATTTTCTTGCACTCATCTTAGTGGCTGCTAAACTGTCTCGGTCAAATTCCTGGTACAGCATTGCGCAACGCTGTACTAATTGCTCGCAGGAATAATCTTATACGGAATCAGTACCGGCTCGATATTCCGGCTGCCATTTAACTGATCTCTCACAAGGGATACGCTCGTCTGTCCCATGGCGATCTCGTCCTGGCTGATATGGGTAAAGTCCTCTTCTCCGGTTATATTGTCATAACCGTCGAAGCATACAATCGTATACTTCTCCTCAACGCCCAGCTGCACAAGAGAACTCCGGATGATTCTGGCAATATCGTATTCCACCGCGAAAAATGCCGTGATATCCGGATGGCTTCCGATAAACGCCTTCACCTTATCATAATCCTCGCGGAGCGATTCCTCCGTGCGGTGGGACGGCAGCGTGGCCTTCAAATCCGTCAGCCACATGGACTCATTCGTGGTCAGGCCGTGTTCTAAATGGCTGTCCAGAAAGCCCAGATGACGGTCTGCGATCGTAGGGGTGTCCACTCCGCAGTGGGACGCAAAGCAGATATTCCGGTGGCCCCGGTCCAGGAGCCAGTCCGTCAGTTCCCTGGCCGCTTTCTGGTTGTCCGTCCCCACATACGATACCGGAACGCCTTTCAGCCTCCGGTCTAAAAGTACGATGGGGTACTCCTCCACCGCCAGTTTCAGCACAGTCGAGTTAAAATTCTCTCCGTGCACGCACATGATGATGATCCCCTGTGCGCCCAGGGAAAGCATCCGGTCCACTGCCCGGCTCTCTTCTGTCCTGCTGCCATTGGTACAGTGAAGCACCATGTAATATCCCAGTTCCCTGCAGGTCTTCTCAATTCCCAGAATCAGCTTATACCCGTAGCTGCCTCCAAAGCCGTCCATGATCACACCGATCACCGGAGAATCCGTCTTTGTCTCCTGCGGAAGAGACTCTGCCGCCTGCTCCCAGGAGTCGTTGACAAACGATCCCTTCCCCGGCATCCGGATGATAATGTTCCGCTCCGCCAGCATATCCATCGCCTTTTTTCCTGTTATCCTGCTCACATTATAGATTCCACACAGTTCTTTCTCAGAAGGGAGCCGCACACCGGTCTCATACTTCCCTGACCGTATGTCATTTAATATCTCCAGATAAATTCTTTCATATAATGGCTTTCCCTTCATGACTTCCTCCATTCTTCACTCAACCTGTGCGCAGACGGGCCAATGAGAAGAAAGCTCCCCTTCCTTCTCTTTCAGCCCCGCCGTTTTCTATCGTTTCATCCAGACTGCATGGTATTATATAAATGATATATCATTTATATAATACCATGTGTCCTTACAGGAGTCAAACGGCTCCCGTTCCCTGGTCAGCACCTTGCCGCCATCTCCATCACCATGATTCCGCTCAGATGCTGAGCCAGATCCACAGTGCCTGTCTCCGGCTCATCCCAGCTGCCGCCGATCAGCCCCTCCCGGTTCATTCCCCGGTTTGCCACGGTCTCCGCGTGAAAGTGAATCATCTTCCGGATCTCGGGCTCATTTTTCTTCTCCGCATAGAGCTCGCAGCAGTAACGGAAGAAAATCCCCCGGAACAGACCGCAGTCATCCGGTCCCTCATACGGGATTAAACCGCCGTGGCTGTCGGCCAGCCTCCGTTTTGCCTCCCGAAAGGTGGCAAGCGCCATCTCGTAATATTCCTCATCCTTTGTGATATGGTAGTACTCCAGAGCTGCCTGCATAAATACTCCCTGACAGTACGTAAACTCCCACTCATAGTCTACTTTTCCGTCGCCCAGCCGGTTGATCCCGTCCCAGACAAATCCATTGTCAGGATCCACCAGATGGCGTAAGTTCCACTGAAAGATCCGCTCGCCCCACTCCAAATCCTCGGGCCTTCCAAATCTCTGGTATAAACGGAATGCCAGGATCGCCGCCGGTGCGTTGGCCGGCGTATTTTTGTAATCCAACTGCTTCTTCTGCCAGGCCAGTCCGCCGCCCATATGGTCATTCCAGGCCGTCTTCACATCTTCCCAGATCGCAAATACCTGGTCTCTGCATGCGTCGTTTTCCGTCACATCCCAGAGACGCAGAAGCGCCAGGGCGATCCACTCCATATCGTCATACCAGTTGTGGAGAAAGGTCTGGTGATTGGCGTTCCAGGTGCCGGTCAGCTCCTTCCTGATCCGTTCCATGTAAACGCCCTCCCCGGTACGCAGGTATCCGTCCAGCAGGGCGTCCACCGTATGGGCATGCCACCAGTATACAAAGGCTTCCTCCTCTTTTCTCGGAAAATGGTGCTCATAATACTGCTTCTCGTCATCCCAGTAACAGCGCTCCAGCGCTTCCTGGGCAAGGTTTAATGCATCGTTCAAGTCTGCCATCGTTCTGTCTCCTCTTTATTCCGCGGGAAGCGTTATTTGGAAGCTGCTTCCGCCAATATCTTATCGCCCTGTTTCTGAGCCGTGGCCAGAGCCTCCTCTGCGGAGAGCGTTCCGCCCACAAACAGATCCAGCTGCGGCCGAAGTGCCAGGCCTTCCACATCGGAGTAACCCGGAACCGGCATTCTCGTCGTGGCATACAGCATGGTCTTGGAAAATACAGATAAAATCTCGTCGTTCATAAAGTAATCGTCTGCCGCCGCGTTTTTATTGGCTGGAAGATTGGCACTGAGCTTCGCAAATTCCACGCCGTTTTCCGGTTGTGTCGTCCACCATTTGATGAAATCCCACGCAGCGTCCGCGTTCTTTGCCTTGCTCGGAATTACCAGGCCGAATCCACCCATGATCGCGGACCGCACTCCTCCGGGGCCCTCGGGCTGTTCCAGTACACCGTAGGAGATTCCCGACTCATCTAAGGATTTGAGCGCCCATGGCCCGTTGAAGCAGATGGCTACCTTGCCTGCCTTAAAGCCGTTTCCTCCGAAGCCATCCTCGAAGCCCAGATCATAGACCTTCTCCTGATTCAGCAGTTCATCCCAGTAATTCAGCACAGCCAGTCCCGCATCGGAATTAAATGCGGTAACCGGTGGTGTCACCGTATCATCCACCATCTTTCCGCCCGCCTGGAGAATCCAGTTATTGAAGAGCCCCGGATCCGACAGGGAAAAACCGGACTGTTCCAGCTTTCCGCCTGCATCTCTCTTTGTAAGTGCCGCAGCGGCGGTCTTTAAGGCATCCCACGTACTGATTTCCTCCGGATTCACTCCGGCTTCCTTTAAAAGGTCTTTATTATAGAAGAGAATTCTCGTATCCACCGTCAGGGGAATGCCATACTGTTTGCCGTCGTTTCCCTTCATCTCTTCGACTGTGGGCTGGTAAAACTGGTCCATATCCACCTTGTCGCCTGCTATGTAGTCATCCAGCGGCATAAAAGCTCCCTTTGCAGCGTATGTAGCCGTGGTAAAGCGGTCCCACATGACGATGTCCGGCACGTCCCCTCCGGCGATGGCAGTGACTAACTTCTCTTCCATGCTGTCCTGTACTGCGTATGTCACATGGTACTTCTCCTGGGAATTGTTATAGTTCTCGGTCATCTGGTTGATGTATTCCACCGCGTCGCCGCTCATGGACCCCCACATGGTCACTTCCTGCTTTCCTGCCGCCTCAGAACCCTTTTCGCCATTTCCGCCATTGCCCGTGCTGCATCCGGCCAGCAGACCTGTCGCTACTGTGGCCGTCAGAACGGCCGCCATTAACTTTTTCATATTTGTTTTCTCCTTTTTATGGTTTAAATATAGTTTATTTTCCTCCGCTGAAGGCAATCCCTTCCACGTAGTATTTCTGTGCAAATAAGAACAGCAGGACCATGGGCAGGGTGGCGATCACCGTGCCTGCCATCAGCGGACCGTACTGGGTGTCATACTGGTACTGAAACGTGGCGAGCCCCACCTGAACCGTCTTCATCTTATCGGAGTTCAGCACAATGAGAGGCCACATAAAGCTGTTCCAGCCCGACTGGAATGTCATGATCGCCAGCGTAATGGCCGCAGGCTTGATCAGCGGAAAGTAAATCTTCGTAAATATTTTAAACTCCCCGCAGCCATCGACTCTGGCAGCCTCAGCCAGCTCGTCCGGCAGCGTCTCGAAGAACTGCTTCATAAAAAACACTGCAAAGGCCCCTACCGCGCCCGGAATGATGATGGCAAAGTAACTGTTTATAAAGCCGTTTCCGCCCTGTCCGAATATGTTGTTGCCTCCTACCAGAGGGAAGAATTTTAAGACAAGGAACTGGGGAATCATGGTGGCGACCGCCGGGATCATCATCGACGATAGCAGGATCAGAAACGACACCTTTCTTCCCTGAAATTTAAGCTTTGCAAACCCGTATCCCGCCAGCGCGCCGAAGAATAAGTTCGTCGCCACGCCGCTGGCCGCCAGGATAAAGGAATTCATAAAATACCTGGCAAACGGCATGGTTCTGAACACCTTCGTGTAATTGGCCAGTGTAAACTTCGAGGACAGCAGGGACAGGGAGTTGGAGTAAATCTCCGCCTCCGGCTTAAATGATGTGGATACCATCCACAGGAACGGATACACGGTGGCAAGAGATATCAGGACCGCTCCCGTATACCATAAAATACTCTTTGTACGTCTTCTTACTTCACGGCTGTTCATCTTCTTCCTCCTCTCTTAAATATCCGCATTGTTCAGCCTGGTATTGATTATGGAAAATACCAGAATAATCAGAAACAGGACCATGGAAATGCTGGAGGCATAGCCCATGTTCAGATTATTAAAACCATTGTTATAAATGTAATAGACCAGTGTGATCGTGGCGTTTCCGGGGCCTCCTCTCGTCAGGATAAACGCCTGGTCAAACACCTGAAAACTGGAGATGATCAGCATCGTCGTCACGAGAAATGTGGTCTTGGAGATGGATGGCCATGTGATGTGCGTAAAAATCTGCCACCGGTTGGCGCCTTCTACCCTGGCGGCCTCGTACAGAGACTGGGATACCCCTTTTAAACCGGATAAGAAGATCATCATATTTGTCCCGAATCCCGCCCAGAGACTCATCATAACCACGGCCAGCATGGCCCATCGGCTGTCATAGAGCCAGGCAGGCCCCGATATGCCAAACAGCTCCAGAACTCCGTTCAACAGGCCCAGCTGAGGATTCAGAATCCAGAACCACAGCGTGGCGGTCGCCACTGTGGAGGAAAGCACCGGAAGATAAAAGAGCGTCCGGAAGACACTTACGAATTTCCGGTTCACATTTAAGTACAGGGCCGCTCCCAGAGAAAGGAGCAGGCCGCCCGGCACATACAGCAGCGTATATACGCACGTGTTCTTGAGGGCAATCCAGAAGAATTCATCATTTATCATCTTCCTGTAATTGTACAGCCCCACAAACCGGGGCGCGTTCACAATATCATAGTCGGTAAAGCTGATCACTACCGCCATAATAATCGGAATAAAGGTGAATAAGAAAAACAGAAGAACCGGCGGTGCGGTAAAGACTCTTCCCATAACATTCTGATTCCCAAATCCGTGTCTGTTCCTTCTTCTTTCATCATTTTTTATGTAATTCAAAATACCTCCTCCTTCTCTCATGGTAATATGTTCCAAATAAACAGTATATTTCTGTACAGCAGCTGTTTCATTTAAATACAATATAGCATTGTCATATATCAAAGTCAACATTTATTATATCGTTTATGTTTTTTATATCATTTATATCATTTCGAATAAGTTTATAAGTGCAGGCCTCGCACTTTATCCAATATTAAAACAAAAAAAATCAGGTGAAAAAGCTGCCGCAGTCTGGCCTGCAGTGCATTCTTTACCTGATTTTTCAGACAATTATCCTTTATTCTGATTTTCCTTCCAGCCTCATAATCTTCTCAACCCGCACCAGATGCTTGCCCCCAAGGAACTCCGCTCCCAGATACGCGTTTACCAGCTCCCACGCCAGCTCGATTCCCACTGTTCTGGCTCCCAGCGTGATGATGTTGGCATTGTTATGCTCCTTCGCCATCCTTGCTGAAAACGTATCGGTCACAAGCGCGGCGCGGATGCCATCCACCTTGTTGGCCGCAATGCTCATACCGATCCCTGTTCCGCACACCAGAACCGCGCAGTCGTACTCTCCGGCGGCAACTCCCTCTGCCACTTCTGCGGCCACGTCAGGATAGTCTGCCTCACTGACACTGTAAATTCCTTTATCTGTAACTGCATGTCCGCCGTCGGTCAGTCTTTTTTTCAGTTCTTCCTTCATCTCATAACCGCCGTGGTCGCATCCGATTCCTATTCTCATTCCTTTATCCAGCCTTTCTCCATTTACGATTCTATTTCTCATTTCTTATCTTTCTTCTTTTATCTCTCTTTCTTCGTTCTCATATTTTTCTTTTCTCGGCGGGGCAATCGTATCTCCCTGCTGAATGGAACAGGAACATACCATGGTCTCCAGCAGCTCCTGCTTCCGGCTCCCGTCGTCCTCGATCAGCTCGATCAGCCTGACGGTCCCCTTGTAACCATACTCATACCGATGAGTATCCACAGTTGTAATCTGCGGCGCAAAATATTTCAGGCACTCCACGCCATCCACGCCGAATATGGACAAGTCCTCCGGAACCTTAAGTCCCAGTTCCCTGGCGGCCGCATTACAGCCAATTGCCAGCGTATCATTAACGCACATCACCGCGGTAATCTGCGGCTGTTCCTTTAAAAGCTTCTTTGTGTTGCGGATACCATCTTCTATGAAGAATCCGCCGTTCACGATATACTCCGGATGGTATAAACCGTACTGCTCCAGCGTCTTCCGGTAGAAATCTTCCCTTCGCTCCGCCACCCAGTATTCCGGATAGCCGGAGATACAGCCAATATGCTTATGTCCCAGCGCCGCCAGCTTGCTCAGCAGGCCGTCCACCTGTTCTCCCTCCGAGGTATAGATTAGCGGGAATTCGCCCCATTCCATAAACCGGTTGCAGGATATCATCTTGATGCCTGAGTCCGCGATCATTAAAAGTCTCTTTTTCGCTTCCTCTGAAATCTGTGTGCTGCCGGTGATAAAAAAGCCGTCCACCTTCTGGCTGGCCGCCTTATCAATCTGCTCCACAAAGTCCTGGTCCTGCCCGGACAGATCATAGATGATGACGCTGTAATTCCGATCTTTGGCTGCTGCTTCCACACCCTTTATAATCTCCGGGAAAAACGGGTTTGCGATATCTCCAACAAAAAGGGCGATGGTATAGCTGCGCTTTGTCTTCAGCGATTTGGCCGCAATACTCGGTATATAGTCCACCTCCCTGGCGGCCGCCATCACCTTCTCTTTCGTCTTTTTGGTAATGCAGTCCTTTCCGTTTAAGACCATGGACACGGTCGCTGTAGACACGCCCGCTACTCTTGCAATATCTTTAATTGTCGCCACACCATTTCCCCCCTTCGTCTGTCTGCTGCTCATGATAAATTCTGTTACTTATAAATCAGTCTGCTTCTCTCCGGCTGCCCTAAGCGCCAGTTCCTGGTACTCCCTGCAGTCCTGCTCAAGCCCATTTCTTCCTTCAAACACACCAAACGCACCCGACACCAGGATATCCGCCCCCTGCTTTAACAGGGTAACGGTATTCTCCCGGTCCACGCCGCCGTCGGCTTCGATCAGATAGGAAAGCCCCATTTGCTCCCGCATACCCTTAAGCGTTCTCACCTTTTCCACGGTTCCCTCCAGGAACTTCTGACCGGAAAATCCGGGCTCCACGCCCATCACCAGTACAAAATCCAGGTAAGGAAGCGTTCCTGCAAGCAGCTCGGGAGACTGGGCCGGATTCAGCACCACGCCGCCCTTCATGCCGTTTTCCCGTATCTGATTCAGCATTCGGATCGGAAAATGTGTTGCATCAAAATGAAAGCTTACATAATCCGCTCCGGCCGCCGCGAGCGGCTGGATATAGGCCTCCGGATTCGTCACCATTAAGTGGACATCCAGTAGAAACGAATAGTTTTTCCGGATTCGCCCAACCATCCCGGTATCGAAGCAGAGATTCGGCACGTAATGGCCATCCATGATGTCGATATGCAGAATCTTAATTCCTGTTTTTTCAAGTATATCTAAATCTTCCTTAAAATTCAAGGGATTCCCGCAGGCCAGTGTAGGATTAACGATCAGATCCCCTTGTCTCATAATATTTCCCTCCTTCTTATAAGCACGTAAGCGGGCACTGCCTGCCCGCTTACGTACCTGTTCATCTGTGCATCTTCTTGTTTTCGAACAGCACGAAAACAAGAAGCCCGGGCGTTCCGCCCTATGTCAGCTTGCACAGAAAAGCGCTTATACAAGCAAGCTTGTAACACACTTTTCCATGCAAACTGCCGCACGGCTGATTCTTTACCTTAAATTCACGAACCGTGAATACGGTTTGCCGTTGGCGGCCGGTCCCTCCGCCTTTCCGATGAAGCCGGCCAGAACGATCAGGCTTGCCACATACGGAATCATTTCAATAAACTCGTGAGGCACCGGGAAATTCGGTATCATCTGCACATAAATCTGGATTGCCTCAAATAAACCGAAGAACATGGCTGAGAAAAATGCTCCCACCGGGTTCCATTTACCCATGATTACTGCACCCAGAGCCAGATAACCACGACCGGATACCATCCCGTCCTGATAGAGATTCATCTGCCCGAGAGACAGGTATGCACCTCCCAGTCCGCCTAAGAAGCCTGACGCCAGTACGGAGAAATACCGGATCTTTGCAACGCTGATTCCCGCTGTCTCCGCCGCCTTCGGCTGCTCGCCCACCATGGTGATGCGCAGTCCAAGCGGCGTGTGCTTCAAAATATACCAGACCACAAACAACATGATAAATGCAATGTAAACGAAAGGTGAAAGCTTGGCTAAAAACTCTCCCACAACCGGTATGTGGGCCAGGATCGGCGTGGTCGGCAGGGCGTTTACCTGGGCCGAGTTGCCTGCGCTCTTAAAGATGGCATTTAAGCCCACCGCGGAAAAACCGTTGGCCAGCATTACGAGGGCCATGGCGCTGATATTCTGGGCGCCGCCGGCTGTTACCGCAATAAACGAGTGAATCGCTGAAATGGCAATTCCCATAATAATCGCACACAGAACGCCGATCCAGGGATTTCCGGTAAAATAACTGCCCACAACCGCGGCAAAGGCGCCGGCGGTTAAAATTCCTTCCAGACCAATGTTGGTAACGCCGGAACGCTCTGACATCGTACCGCCGAGAGCGGTAAGGGCGAGAGGCGTCCCCATCCGAAGGGTTGACAACAGTAGAATCGAAATCATTCCTGTCATGCCAGTTTCCTCCTTTCGAGACGTACATGGTTGATATAGTAACGGATCATATAATCACAGCCCAGGAAGATAATAACAAGGCCCTGAATAATATCCACGATATCCTGGGAAATTCCCAGCTGAATCTGCATGGCCAGCGCACCGTTTCTCATGGCTCCCAGCAGGAAGGCCGAGAAGAAAATCGCGATGGGGTTGCCGTTCGCCATCATGGCAACGGGAATTCCATTAAAGCCGTATCCCGGAGAGAAGCCCTCCATCACACGGTATAAGCTTCCGGACACCTCGATTCCGCCGGCCAGTCCGGCCAGCGCGCCGCTTAAAACCAGCGCCATGAACATATTCTTCTTGATATTGATTCCGCCCACACGGCTGGCGTTAGGATTGGAGCCGACCGCTCTCATCTCATATCCGGTAGTGGTCTTATTAAGCAAGAACCAGCATGCGGCAATCATCACCAGAGCAATGACAAATCCCAGGTTTAAGGACAGCGGCCGCGGCAGAATCTGCGGCAGCTTTGCCGTCCCGGCAATCGCCGATGTCGCGTTAAAGGTAGCCCCCGGTTCCTTAAACGGTCCGCAGACGAAATACTGGACCAGGGAGGTTGCAATGTAGTTTAACATAATCGTAGCAATAACCACGTGAACATTCCTCGAATACTTTAAAAATGCCGCGATAAACGCCCAGAACATACCTGCAATCACAGCGGCCGCCAGACAGAGCAGAATGTGAAGCGGCGCAGGAAGATGAAAAGTGAAGCCTACGTAGCCTGCGGCAAACGCGCCCACCAGGAGCTGCCCCTCGGCGCCGATGTTGAACACGCGGCTCTTTTGAGCCACCGCCACGGCGAGACCGGTTAAGATCAACGGCACTGTCTTGGTTAAGGAAACCGTCAGCGCCACCGGTGTTCCCACAGCGCCCTTGATCAGCACAGAATACGCTTTAAATGGGTTCTCGCCCATGGCTGCTATGATAATTCCTCCTACCAGGAAAGCAAATACGATCGAAATAATGGAAATGGCGACCTGCATCAGCACACCGTTTAAGCCATCTTTCTTTTTTTCGTTCTTCTTCTCCTTCGTCATGCTTCCTCCTCCTTTCCGGTCACATGCCCCAGCATCATGAGCCCCAGTTCTTCTCTCGTCGTCTTATGGGCATCTACGATTCCCACAATTTTTCCTTTATGAATAACCGCGATCCGGTCGCTTAAGGACAGAATCTCATCCAGCTCCAGTGATAAAAGCAGCACGGCCTTTCCCTGGTTTCTCTGCTCCACCAGCGCCTTGTGTATGTATTCTATCGCTCCTACGTCCAGGCCCCTGGTGGGCTGAACCGCCAGGATTGCCTTCGGTCCGCGGAAAATGGCTCTTGCAATTACGATTTTCTGCTGGTTTCCGCCGGACAGCGTGGACGCTGCCGAATCTACACCGGAGCACCGGATATCGAACTGTTCCCTTAAACTCTCCGCCGTCTCCCCGATCTCCTTTTTCTTCATGATCAGCCCGTGTTTCGCAAACAGCGGTTTTCTGTGCTGTCCGAGAATCACATTTTCCGCAATGGAGAAATCCAGTACCAGACCATCTTTGTGGCGGTCCTCCGGGATATATCCGATTCCCATGTCCTGAACCATTCCCGTAGGACGGTTTTTAATGGATTCTCCGTCGAGGCGGATATCGCCTTCATCCATATTCCGCAGACCGCAGATCATCTCCACCAGTTCCTCCTGGCCGTTGCCGTCCACTCCGGCGATTCCCAGAATCTCTCCGGCTTTCACGGAAAGGCTTAAACCATCCACCTTCTTAATGTTTTTGCTGTTCTTATAAGACACGTGGTCAATCTTTAAGATCTCCCTCGGTGTCTTCATCTCCTCGCGGGCGCCTCCTCCCAGGGAGATATCGCGTCCCACCATCATCCGGGTCAGCTCTTCCGGCGTGGTCTCGCTGGTCTTCACCGTTCCGATCACCTTGCCGAGCCGGATTACCGTTACCTGATCCGATATTTTCATGACCTCATTTAACTTATGACTGATGAAAAGAATCGTCTTTCCCTGCTGTTTTAGTTTTAGCAGGATATCACAGAACTCGTCGATCTCCTGCGGCGTCAGCACGGCCGTCGGCTCGTCAAAAATAAGTATTTCCGCACGGCGGTACAGTACCTTCAAAATCTCCACTCTCTGCTGCATGGTCACGGACAGGTCGCCAACCTTCACCGCCGGATCAATCTTCAGTCCGTACTGATCGGACAGCTCGGCAATCTGCTTCTCCGCCGTCTTCCGGTCCAGCTTAAGCGGCGATCCGGTCTCCTGGCCCGCGATGATATTTTCCGCCACCGTGAGCTTTGGAACCAGCATGAAATGCTGATGCACCATGCCAATGCCTTTGGCGATGGAATCTCTTGAGCTGGTGAATTTAACCTGCTCCCCATTAATCCATAATTCTCCAGAAGTCGGCGTATAGAGACCGTAAATCATATTCATCAGTGTCGTCTTACCCGCTCCATTCTCTCCTGCCAGCGCGTGGATCTCCCCCTTCTCTACCTGAAAAGAAATCTTGTCGTTGGCCGTGAACTGATTAAACCGTTTCGTCAGTTCCTTTAGTTCAATTGCATATTCCATATCGGTACCCCTCTCTTCGCTATGAGCATTTAGCGCCTGTCTTTCAGGCGTTTACGTGCGATGCATACCATTTCCACTCGATACGGGTTCTATTTTACATATGCGTTATATTCATCCTGAGTAGCCGGAACTTTAATCGTTCCATCCACAATCTGTTTTTTGATCTCTTCTACTTTATCCTTGATATCCTGAGGTACTGCGTCCTTCATGGCCTCCTCTGTGGAGTACATTAAATCCACGCCGCCATCCTTTAAGCCGTATTCGCTCTGTTCGCCCTTCAGTGTTCCGTTTACCATCTTTTCCACCATGGAATATGCGACATTGTCCACACGCTTTACCTGGGAAGCCACGATCTTGTCAGGCATCTGGTTAAACTGTCCGTTGGCCGCTCCAAAGCTCCACTTGTCGGCACCGGCTTCCTTGGAGGCCTGGAAAACGCCTAAGTTGCACGCGCCTGCAGATGGCGCCACATAGTCGCAGCCATCGCTGAACATCATGGTTGCGATCTCTTTTCCCTTACCCACGTCGCTGAAGCTTCCGGTATAGGAGGAGGTCACCTTGATATCCGGGTTGGAATACCATGCTCCGGCCATGTATCCGTACTGAAAACGGTCCTGGATCACGCCGCTGACACCGCCGATAAAGCCAATCTGGTTTGTCTTTGTCACGTAACCGCCAAGAGCGCCGAGTAAAAATGCCGCCTCATGCTCACGGTAGCTGGAGGAAACCACGTTTGATACTCCCTCCACCTGTACATCCAGAAGTCCGAAATACGTATCCGGATACTCCGCTGCAACTTCTGTTACCGCATCCTTGATGGTGGAGCTGGGCGTAATGATCAGATCACAGCCCTGCTGCGCCAGGCTTCTTAAGCTGTTAGCAAAGTCTGCTACTTCCTTTACCTCCAATGTGGTCAGCTCGATTCCGAAGTCTTCCTTTGCCTTCTCCAGTCCTTCCAGCGCTACGTCGTTGAAGCTTTGGGAACCGAAACCGGCGCCGTCCGCCATCAGTGCGACCTTGTAAGTCTTTTCTCCCGTTCCTTCCGCCTTTTCACCGCTCCCTGCATCTTTCGCTGTTCCGCCTCCGCATGCTGTCAAAGAAAATGCCATAACTCCCGCCAGTACTGCCGCTATAACTTTTTTCATTTTATCTTCTCCTTTATATTTTCATTACGCCCGCCGCCTAGAGCGTGTTTGAAAATTCATTCCTGCCATCTGCACGCCCCACTTCGCGGTATATTTAGCCCCAATTCAGTCAGCGTAGCCCACTACGCCTCCTTCATCGGGGCCAAATCTCCCACAAAGTGTGACGCACAGCTGTCAGAAAGCAATTTTCAAACACACTCTAGAAACGGCGAAACCCGTTTTTAAATATTTATTTTGAATAAGAGTTCAGTGCCTCAAAGAAAACCTTCATCACACCGTCTCTGTCAACGGAATCAATATAATCGATGTTTTTCTCTTCCTCGCTCTTCCTTAAGATGTCCTCATAGTCGATCATGGTAAAGCCTTCCGTGAGCGGCCCCTTCGTCTCCACATCTCCGTAATATTTCGTGGAGTGAAACAGCTCCGGGTTCGTCACATACGCTGCTGTGCACAGGTCATGGATGCATAACCCCTTAAAACGCTTATGGCCGTTTACATTCTTTTTCTCCTGGCTCCAGTAGAAGCTGCACATGGTGTAGACCATATCTGCCACCGGATTGTCGATAGTCCCGATAATTTCCAGCTCATCTTCCGACAGATAGGCTTCTCTGGTGGTATCCAGCGGACACATATAGAAGGGAACACCGCCCTCCAGAACGATCCTTGCCGCCTCGGGATCCACCCACACGTTAAACGTCGCAACCGGCGTCGGATTACCGCTGAAAATGGAGCCGCCCATAAATACGATCTTCTCAATCTTTTCCTTGCAGTCCGGATGCTCCAGATACAGCTTCGCAATATTGGTGAGAGGAGCCAGCGCCAGAATCGTGATCTTCTCTTCCGATTCCATCAGCTTCTCATACAGGAACTCCACCCCGCCGGTCTCCACAGGGCCATAATCCACGGGATTTTTAAATGTAAATGCTCCCAGCCCGCTGTCCCCGTGAATCTCACTGGCGTCGCGGTACGGACGTTTCAGGGGCGCGGCTTCTCCGGCTGCCACCGGTATCTCGCCTCTGCCCATAAATGCCAGGCCGTTGACGGTATTGTACGTCGTGTACGGCAGGGACACATTTCCCGCCACAGTGGTAACGCCCCGGATATCCAGCTGTTTCGACGCAAGCGTCAGCACAAAGGATATCATATCATCAATTCCTGTATCGCAGTCTATGATTACCGGTATTCTATCCATTGAATTCTTCCCCCCGGAGCATGACTGAAAATTGCTTTCTGCCAGCTGTGCGTCGCACGGTTCTCCAAAGCTTTTCAGAGCCTCGAAATATATCTTCAAAACGCCTTCTCTGTCAACGGAACTGATAAAGGTTACATTTCTTTCTTCCTCCGGTACCTGTCTGATATTTTCATAATCCAGAACCGTAAATCCCAGAGTCAGCTCCCCTTCCGTCTCCACATCCCCCTGATATTTCACGGTTGTGAAAAGCTGGGGATCCGTCACGTACGCCGCCGCACAGAGGTCGTGGATGCAAAGGCCCTTAAAACGCTTATCCGCGTTGTTGTTCTTATTCACAGCGTCATTGTAAAAACGGCACATCTCGTAGTTCATCTGAGCAACCGGATTTCCGATCGCTCCGATGGCTTCAATGTCATCCACGGTCAGATATAGCTCCCTGGTCGTATCCAGCGGACACATGTGGAAGGGAATTCCGCTCTTCATCACATATCTTGCAGCTTCCGGATCCGCCAGCACATTAAAGGTGGATACCGGGGTAGGATTGCCGGTTCTTAAAGAACCTCCCATAAATACAATCTTATCTATCTTCTCTCCTGCTTCCGGATGTTCCATCAGCAGTCTCGCCACATTGGTCAGAGGGGCGATCGCAAGAATCACGACCTTCTCTTCCGATGCGTCCAGCAGGCTTCTCATCAGTTCTACCGCGTCCGCATCTTCCGGCTGTTTCGCCGTCATTTCGGCGAACCGGTACGTTCCAAGACCGTTTTCACCGTGTATGTATCCGGCGTCCCGAAGCGGCCTCGAAAGCGGCTTTTCTGCACCTCTTGCCACCGGAATGTCGGTTCTTCCCATGATAGTGACTCCGTTTAATGTATTCTGTGTGGTGACATCCACCACCTGATTTCCTGCCGCTGTGGTGATCCCCAGAATGTTAAGCTTCTCTGAGGTGAGTGTCACGGCAAAGGAGATCATATCGTCGATTCCTGTATCGCAGTCTATGATTACCGGGATCTTATTCATTTGTCTTCCTCCATCAGTTTTAATGCGGTCTCAATAAGATTTTCTGCCGTCAGTCCATAGCTCTCCATCAATTCTCCCAGATCACCGGACTGTCCGAATTTATCCTGAATACCGACGCGTTTCAAACGGCATCCGCCGCATTCTGAAAGAACTTCCGCCACCGCGGATCCCAATCCTCCGATTACCGAGTGTTCCTCAGCCGTCACCATACATCCGCAGGATTTTCCGTAGCGGATCAGTGTCTCCTTATCCAGAGGCTTGATGGTATGTACATTTAAAACCGCAGCATGTATTCCCTTTTCCTCCAGGGCCTCCGCCGCATGCAGCGCTTCGGCCACCATAATCCCCGTGGCCGCAAAGCACACATCTCCGCCTTCGCGGAGCACGTCGATCTTACCGATCTCCGTATAGCTTCCCTCTGTGGTCACCGTCTCCACCGGGTGTCTCGACATCCGGATATAAGCCGGGTGATCCATATCTTTCATCTGTAAAACCATGTCAAGCGCCTGCCTGTAATCACAGGGGCTTAAAACTGTCATGCCCGGAAGCACCCGCATCAGCGCGATATCCTCGATCGTCTCATGGCTTCCTCCGTCAGAATTCGGCGAAAGTCCCGCATGTGTAGCCACGATCTTCACCGGAGCCTTCGCGTAACAGACCGCGTTGCGGATGGGCTCATAAGCCCGCCCCGCTGCAAACAGGGCAAAGGTGGATGCAAAGGGCTTCAGTCCGCTGATCGCCATTCCCGCTGCCGTTCCCATCAGATTCTGCTCCGCAATTCCCATATCAAAGAACCGATCAGGATACTTCGCCGCAAATTTGCCGGAGGAAGTAGCTTTCGCCAGATCCGCATCCAGAACCACGACGCGTTCGTCCTCCCCCATCTTAAGCAGGGCGTCTCCATAAGCCTCTCTCATTGCCGGTTCAGCCATCTCATCTTCCTCCTTTCAATTCTTCCATAGCAGTCTTATAATCTTCCTCGCTTACCTTCTGTCCATGCCATCCGGCCTGGTTCTCCATGAAGGAAACGCCTTTTCCCTTCACTGTCTTTGCCAGTACGCAGACCGGCCTGCCGTCTTCTCTCACCGCGATGGCTGCGTCCAGCGCCTCAAAATCATGTCCATCCACTTCCACCACTTTAAAACCGTAATCCAGGAATTTTCCCTTTAGATTACCAAGGCCCATTACTTTATCCACCGGACCGTCGATCTGCAGCCCGTTTAAATCCACAATCACCGTCATGTTATCCAGCTTATGGTGAACCGCTGCCGTCATGGCTTCCCATACGATGCCCTCCTGCAGCTCCCCGTCTCCCAGAATCGCATATACGTGGTAGTCTTTCTTTCTTACTTTTCCAGCCAGTGCGATTCCACAGGCGGTTGATACCCCAAGTCCCAGAGAACCTGTGCAGACATCGACCCCCGGCGTCTTATTCATATCCGGATGGCCCTGAAGCATGCCTCCCAGTCTTCTTAAACGTTTAAATGCATCTTTTGAAAAAAAACCGTGTTCCGCGAGCACGGCATACAACGCGGGGGCTGCATGTCCCTTACTGAGTACCACCCGGTCCCGTTCTTCCATATCCGGCTGCTTTTCGTCCACGCGGATCCGGTTGTATAGACACACCAGAATATCCGTCACTGACAGTGAACCGCCGGGATGACCGCTTCCCGCCAGGTAAAGCATTTCAATGATGTCTCTGCGCACTGCCAGAGCTTCTTCTTCCATTGCTTCATAAGATTTCAAATCACGACCTCCTCGAAAAGTATGCATTATCTACATTCAACTAACTACTGTTATTCTATGGTCACATTATAGTTCGTTTACACGTTTAAATCAATAGGTAATATTTTTTTTGTAAATTATGACAGCAATATGGCTTTTTTTTCAGCGTATACAAAACTATTTTTATGCAATCTGTATATTTCTGTTTTTATATCACTCAAAATCTGTCCAACCGAGTGTAACTTCTCTTTAAACATGTAAAAATCTTATCCGCAGTTTTTCCGCAAACTGAAAGGCGCGGGAAAATCCGGAGATTTTCCCGCGCCGTATCGTCAGCTTACGCTTATATAAGCCGGTGTTCCATACAATAATGATATATCCCATCGTCCGCTGCATCACCGCAGATATCGTACGCAGTTTCCTTGAGCCTGTCGGATGCGTTTGCCATTGCTATTCCCCTTCCAACCGCCTGAAACATCTCAATATCATTGTTTCCATCTCCAAAAGCCATCGCATCTGATTTGTTTAAGTGATAATATTCCAGAACTTTTTCTATCCCGATGCCTTTGCCGCCGTCAGCAGGGATGATGTCCACCGCTCTGTCCCACCAGGCTGCAATTTTGGCGTGACGGACACCATTCAATAACGAAAGATGGTCTTTTTCACGGCATCCCAGCATTATCTGGTACACTTCTTTTTTTGCCACTTCGTCAAAATCATCTGCAACTTCCACCTGGCGGTTGGCAAAGCCATAATACTCGATGAGATCTTCATCCTTTCCATTTGCCGCCTGTCTGTCTTTTGTGGCAAGGGACACGGGTCTTCGAATTGCCTCCGCGTTTTTTATTATGGAATAAACATCATTTGTCTGCAGCGGATTGCTGAAGATTGTGTGATTTTGATTGTAACAATACGATCCGTTAAATGTCAGATAAACATCAAACCGGATATCCTCAAACTTGGGAAGCGCTAAAGGCGCCCGGCCCGTTGCAATGCAGATAATCACGTTGTTCTCTTTCAGCCTTTTCAGCATTTCTATGGTCTTACTGGAAATCTGCTTTCTCTTCATATCAATAAGCGTTCCATCAATATCAAAAAAGATAATTTTTGTATCACGAACCATGTTTACCCCCAATCAGATTTGTTATTTTTTTATCAAATAACTATGATTCCCATCAGCTTTTACCTGCCATACACAAAAACCCCCGGCAGATACTGCCGGGGGCCAAAAACTCATTTTACTCTTAAACTTCAGGACCAGCAGAAACTAAAGCTTTTCCTGCTTCATTTCCCTCATATTTTGCGAAGTTCTTAATGAAACGCTGAGACAGATCTTTTGCCTTTGTCTCCCACTCGGAAACTTCAGCATATGTATCGCGAGGATCAAGGATCTTAGGATCTACACCCGGAAGCTCTGTCGGAATCTCAAAGTTGAAGTACGGAAGCTGCTTTGTCGGTGCGCTTGCAATAGAACCATCCAGAATCGCGTCGATGATGCCGCGGGTATCCTTGATAGAGATACGCTTGCCGGTACCATTCCATCCGGTGTTGACAAGATAAGCCTTTGCGCCGCTCTTCTCCATCTTCTTAACAAGCTCCTCTGCATACTTTGTCGGGTGCAGCTCTAAGAAAGCCTGGCCGAAGCAAGCGGAGAATGTAGGTGTAGGCTCTGTAATTCCACGCTCTGTACCAGCAAGCTTTGCTGTAAATCCAGACAGGAAGTAGTACTGAGTCTGCTCTGGTGTCAGGATCGATACTGGAGGAAGTACGCCGAACGCATCTGCTGACAGGAAGATTACATCTTTTGCTGCAGGAGCTGCGGAAACCGGGCGAACGATCTTCTCGATATGGTCGATCGGGTAGGATACACGGGTATTCTCTGTCACGCTCTTATCGTCGAAATCAATCTTGCCTTCAGAATCAAGAGTAACGTTCTCTAACAGAGCGTTGCGTCTGATTGCATTGTAGATATCCGGCTCGGATTCTTTATCCAGGTTGATAACCTTAGCGTAGCAGCCGCCTTCGAAGTTGAATACGCCGTTGTCGTCCCAGCCGTGCTCGTCATCGCCGATCAGGAGACGCTTCGGGTCTGTGGACAGTGTTGTCTTTCCTGTTCCGGAAAGGCCGAAGAAGATAGCGGTATTCTCGCCGTTTAAGTCTGTGTTTGCAGAACAGTGCATGGAAGCAATGCCCTTTAACGGCAGATAGTAGTTCATCATGGAGAACATACCCTTCTTCATCTCTCCGCCGTACCATGTATTTACGATTACCTGCTCGCGGCTGGTGATGTTGAACATGGAGGTTGTCTCAGAGTTCAGACCTAACTCTTTGTAATTTTCTACTTTTGCTTTGGAAGCATTGTATACAACGAAATCCGGTGTAAAGTTCTCAAGTTCTTCTGCTGTAGGCTGGATGAACATGTTCTTTACGAAATGAGCCTGCCATGCAACCTCAACGATGAAACGGATTGCCATACGGGTATCTTTATTCGCTCCGCAGAATGCATCTACGACAAACAGTCTCTTGCCGGAAAGTTCTTCCTGAGCGATCTTCTTTACAGTATCCCAGGCTTCCTGGCTAGCCGGGTGATTATCATTCTTATATTCATCAGAAGTCCACCATACAGTGTCCTTTGAATTCTCATCCATGACAATGTACTTATCTTTAGGTGAACGTCCTGTATAAATACCCGTCATAACATTAACTGCACCAAGTTCACTTACCTGGCCTTTTTCATAGCCTACCAGTTCTGGTTTCGTCTCTTCTTCAAATAATGTTTCAAATGAAGGGTTGTAGACGATTTCTGTTGTTCCGTTGATACCATACTGACTTAAATCGATTTCTGCCATTTTATTCAACCTCTCTTTTCTGTATTAGTGTATAGTAACCAAATAGTTTATTTGATATTACCTATACCTTGTAAGTTACACGCCATAGGCTAATACTTACTTTATTACAAATAATCGAAATAGTCAATATTTCATTTCATTTCTTTTGTTATTTTTTTTACAATCTTGTAACAGTTCAGCCTTCGCTTCCGTCAGCTGCTGTCCGGTCCGGCGCTTCCGTTTCCCGAATCGTTCCTGTGACTTTGCAGGGTATTAGAAGTTCTTAACGCGCAAAATTTTTCGTTCAGGGGAAATGTCCACTTGTTTGAGCAACGCGAGTTTGGGCATTTCTCCTGGTTTTTAGAAAAATTCTGCACGTTTAGAACTTCTTATGCCCGAAACCGGAACTGGAACGATTCGGGAAACGGAAGCGCCGGACCGGACAGCGGCTGACGGAAGCGAAGGCTGAACTGTTATACAATCTTCCAGATTCATCCGCAAAAATGAGGCAAATCTGATAGTGATTTTCATTTCCAACGTTTCCGGTAGGCAAGAGGCGTCACCCCCTCCATCTCCTTAAACACCTTGATAAAGTACTTATCGCTCTGGTAGCCCACCTTTAAATAGATCTCTGATACCAGCATATCGGTCTCCAGAAGAAGCTTTTTTGCCTCCTTCATCCGCTGCTTCGTCACAAAATCCGTCACGGTCGTATTCATCTCCCGCTTAAACAGTGTGGACAGATACGCCTTGCTCACATGGAGCGCCCCGGAAATGTCATTTAAAGAGGCTGCGCCGTCCAAGTGGCTGCTTATGTATTCCACGGCCTGTGATATCAGCTGGTTCTCGCTGGAGGGCGGAGTTTCCACCAGTTCCGGGAACTCCTTCACGATCTTCTGCGCCATCTTCATCTGGCTGCGCTTCTTCAGTTCTCCGATGGCCACCTCCGTCTCCTTTAATATCTCCTCAATCGAAAATGGCTTCACGATGTAATTCTGAATCTGGTAATGGATCAAATCCCTGGCAATGGCAAAGTCCGTCATGGCCGTCAGGATGATCACAGGCATCTCATACCCCTGTTCACGAATCCGGCGGACCAGCTCGGTACCGTCTACCTCCGGCATGCGGATATCCGTAATGATGATATCCGGAACCCGTTCCTCCAGAAGCTCCAGCGCCTCCCGGCCATTTTCAGCGGTCAGAATATCAGAAACCTGGGCATTGTAGCAGAGGATGGCATTCTTCATGCCATACAGAATATTCCGCTCATCCTCCACCAGCATTAGTGTATAGGTCCGTTCCATGGTTTCCCCCCTTCTCCGTCCGTCTTTATCGGTCTATTCCCATTCCGGTCCCTTCTTTGCGGTACACTGCATACTTAAAATACGCCTTTGCGCTGCGGTACGCCATATCATGGCAGCCCAGGCCAACCATGGCTCCCGTGTAAGCCCCTTCCTCCGGATACTCGTCAGACAGCAGCGAGGCATCCAGCGTATTTCCCGCCTGCTGCCACACCCCCTCCTCCAGGCTGTAGTAAAAGGAAGCCTCGGTCCGGCACACCACCAGCTTAAGCCGGATGCTCCGCCCCTCCGGCACCGCAATGCCGCAGTCAGGCACATACTCCGTCTTTCCCCGGTTCATCCGCATCACATCGATGATCTTCTGTCCGCTCTGTCCGTGAGTCACGCGAAGGTAGTAAAAATCACACTCATCATAAAAATACAGAATTCCCGCCATCTGCCGCTCCGAGGATGGTAAAAAATCCAGTTCGGTCTCAAAGCTGAACGCGAAGTCCTCCTGTCTCCGCGCAATCAGGCTCTGTTCAAACCTGGAATTGGGCGAATCCTTTCCCGTCAGCCGCAGCCAGCCCGGACGTTCTGTGAATGACAAGGCCTCCCCCAGGGGCACTCTGAGAGAAAAGAAATCCGGGCTTAAATCCGGTCCCTGGAACGAATACCTGATCTCCTCCTCCAGTTTCCGTTCCACAGGCCATGATACCGGAACACGTATCCTCGGTTCCTTTCCTCCGTCCGCAAGACAGAGCCATCCGTCCTCTGTCCATCTCACATGCTGGACCGCCGTCTCTCTCCCGAGAATGCACCGGCGAAACGGCGGCAGCGGCCGGCCGCATAAATGCACCATATACCACTCCCCGTCCAGCGCCTCCACAAGATCGGCATGTCCGGCCTTCTGTAAGGGAAGTGTCAGATCATTTCTCGACGTTAAAACCGGATTACAGGGCGACAGCTCGTAGGGACCGCCGATCTTCTCCGACCGGCCCATGGTGACCGCGTGGCCGTATTCCGTCCCGCCTTCCGCAGTCATGATATAGTAAAAGCCATCCTTCCGGTAGAGGTGAGGCCCTTCCGGAGCCGTCAGCCCGCTACCCCCGAAGATCTCCGTCAGCGGCCCCGTCATTTTCTTTAAAACAGGGTCGTATTCCTGCAGGACGATCTTCTGAACGCGCATCTTCCGGTAATGCCTCACAATGCTGACCACCCATTTTCTCCCGTCATCATCGTGAAACAGCGACGGATCAAAGCCCAGGCTGTGCAGATAGACGGGTTCCGACCACTCTCCCCGGATATCCGCGGCCGTTACCAGATAATTGTGGCAGTCCATAAATTCGTACCAGTGTGTCCTCACATTGGTGTAAACCAGGTAGAACACGCCGTTGTCATAGGAAAGACAGGGGGCAAACACTCCGCCGGAGGCATCATTGCCCTTCATGTCCAGCTGGGAGACACGGTCCAGAGGCCTGGCCGCCAGCTCCCAATTCTGTAAATCTGTGGAATGGTAGATACAGACACCCGGGAACCACTCAAACGTGGACACGGCCATATAGTAGTCCATACCCACCCGAATGATGGATGGATCCGGATGAAATCCGGGTAAAACCGGATTAACAATATAATTTTCCATCGTATTCCCCCGTTCAGCTCTTCACCGCGCCCGAGACCATACCAGCCTGAATCTTTCCTGACATCAGGATATAGACTATGATAATCGGTATCGCGGAAATAGTCAACGCCGCGCTGACCGCAGCGTAGTTCGTATTGTACGTTCCCTTTAACGCCAGAAGGCCTACCGGCAGCGTCTTCTTAAGCGGGTCAGAGATGATGATATTGGCAAATATGAACTCATTCCACACACTGATGGCCGTCAGGATCCCGATGGTGGAAATCACCGGTTTGGCCAGCGGCAGAAAGATGTAAAGAAACATCCGGATGACACCGCATCCATCCATTCTCGCCGCCTCCTCCAGTTCCATGGGAATCTGCTGGTAGTGGCCGTAAGTCAGGAAGATGGCCAGCGGCAGTCCCGACGCCACATAGGGAAAGAGCAGGGCCCATAAGCTGTCCAGCCATCCCAGTCCGTTCATCATACTGTAGAGCGGAACGAGAGTACAGTGAACCGGAATCATCATGCCTGCAAAAAACATTCCAACCAGAAGTCCGCCCCCCTTAAACGGAAAACGGGCGACCATGAAGGAGAACGCACAGCTTAAAATAATGACGATAAAAAGCGTAGCGATGGTGATCACAATGCTGTTTATCATATAGTCCTGGATTCCTTCTTTCCAGGCCGTCACGTAATTGACAAACTGAGGATTCTTGGGTATGGACCATGGATCTGCAAAAAAGGATACGTTGTCCTTTAAAGAGGACACGATCATCCAGATCAGCGGGTACGTGGTGACTGCCGCCTGAATTGCCAGAATGAGGTACAGAATCCATTTGCCTGGTGATATACTGCGTTTTTTCATTCGGAAACCTCCTACGATAATATTTAATCACTGGCCGGTGACGGAGCCAGTATCTTGTTATAGAGAACAATAAAGAAGATTCCCAGAACCAGCAGAAGCACCGCCACTGTATTCGCATAGCCGATCCTCATGGAATTAAACGCGTTCTTTACCACATAGGAAGCCAGAACCTCGCTGGCGTGGTTCGGTCCTCCGTTTGACATGATGTAGACTAAGTCAAAGTATTTTAAGGAGTTGACCGTGGCCAGTATCAGGGTCAGACGGATCACCGGCCACATCAGAGGCAGTTCAATATAACGGAACAGCTTTAGGACACCGGCTCCATCCAGCCTGGCCGACTCCAGCACATCCTCGGAAATATTATGCAGGGCCGTATAGTAGATCAGAATATAATTGCCGATAAACTGCCAGACCACCACCGCGATGATGCATCCCAGCGCCAGCTTCATGTCCCCCAGCCAGATCTGCTGCAGCTGTTTTAATCCCACCGCCTCCAGAAGACCGTTTAACAGTCCGAAGTTGGGATCGTAGATCTGCCCCCATAAGATACCGATCATGGAAGAGGACAGCACCACAGGAAGGAAGTACACGGTCCGGAAAAATCCCCGTCCCTTCAGCTTCCGGTTAAAAAGAATGACAGAAAACGCCATGCCGATGGGCAGCTGAAGCAGAACGCACCAGAATGCCATCTTCAGGGAATTGGTAAGGGACTTCCAGACGACCGGATCCTTAAACAGTTCCCTGTAATTATCGAAGCGGATAAACACCTTGGCGGTCACTCCGTCCCAGCTGAAGAAGCTGTAATAGACCGCCATCAGGACCGGCACGATCACCGCCGCAAAAAACCACAGGACCGCAGGCAATATGAAGAGGCACCGCACCGCAGGATGTATTTTTTTCATACTCTGTACCTATTCCTTTCGGGGCCGCGTATTCGGAGGTGTTCCGTACGCGGCCCCAATGTTGTACCAATTTGTGAAATCTATTTGATCTTTGCAAGCTCCGCCTTAACGTCGGCATTGTCTTCCGCAACGATAGCGGTTAAAGCGTTTAATAAGTTCTCCGCCTGTTCCGGAGGCAGGGCCTGATCCGTATACGGAATGAAGCCTTCCACACCATCGGATACGTACTGGCTGAACTGATATGCCAGCGGATCCATGTTCTCTTCCTTCGGGGATACCTTCACGGTCGAGAAGGTTCCTGTGCGCTCTACACTTAAGGTCTGCTCTTCCTCACTCATCATGTACTTTAAGAACTTCACAACCGCGTCTTTATTCTTTGTTGACCTGCTGATCGCCAGGGTATTGGCAACGCCGCCGTATAAGTAGCCGGCTTCGTCCTCTTTTCCGCCCTCTACCACAGGGAATGGGAAATAGGAGAAATCCTTTGCGCGCTCCGGGTCTTCCGTAAAGGTCGGAATCGACCAGGAACCGGTAATAAGGATTGCGCCCTTGCCTGCCGCGAACAAGGCTTCCGCCGTCGTAGCGTCTACGGACATGCATCCATTGATAAAGCCTTTCTTCGCCAGAGCCTTGATTTCCTCGCCAGCCTGTACATATGCGTCTTCCGTGAAATTCTTATCTCCGGAGCACACCTCATTGTACAGATCGACACCGCCGATTCTCTGTGCCAGGTAGGAATACCAGCCGAGAAGCGGCCAGCGGTCCTTGGCTCCCACGATGATCGGTGTCACGCCCTTATCGGACAGTGTGTTGATCACGCCCTTTAAGTCCTCAAATGTCTTCGGCACGTCCACTCCGTTCTCCTCGAAGATGGCCTTGTTATACCAGACAGCCATACACGTAATGGAGGTCGGCGCACCGTAGACCTTGCCGTCATAGGAAACCGCGTCTAAGCTGCCCGGCACAAAGGTATCGCGAAATGCCGTGTCCTCCTCAAAGACGGAAGACAAATCTTCCACATTTCCGGAGTTTACAAGCGTCTTAAACTGCTCTCCCACCCAGTATCCGAAGATATCCGGCAGATTGTTGGCGCTTACCACGGTCTTAATCTTAGTCTTGTAGGCCTCGCCTTCCATTCCCTCATATTTTACCGTGATTCCCGGGTTCTCTGCTTCGAACCGCTCGATCATGGCCAGCTTGGCCTCACGGTCCGACACGCTGCCGACCGTATCCCAGTATGTAATCTCCGCTGCTTCCTGGCTGGCCGCTGTTTCCCCGCCCGTCTCCGCCTTACTCTCTTCGCCTGCCGCCTTCTCCGCGACCGCCGCTGCGGTCGTCTCCGTACCTGCAGCTGTAGTCTCCTGCTTTCCTGATGCACAGCCAGTGAGTGATGTAACCCCCAGCGCGGCTGCACAGACGATTGCTGCTAATCTTTTTTTCATCTGTAAATCCCTCCTTCATAAGATATGTTTAGTATATAATAGACAACAAAGAAAGAAACCACACTATTTTTTTGTAAAATTCCACTATTTTTTCTTCTTGATGCATATCTTTTGATTTTACCATATGAATTTGATATGATGATGCTGTAACATAAAAATATGCTGGTCCACACGCAACCGGAGGCGCCATGAAACAGAAACTGAAATTATTGGGAAACACCACGTCGGGGCAGATCTTCATCTCCTCCATGCTGGTGATGGCCATCGCCTTTCTCTGCATCGGCGGTTACTTATATAAAAATATGTCCGGCTACATCCTTCAGCAGTCTTCCAAATATATAGAAATCACCGTCAAGCAGGCTCAGGAGCGTTTTAACTCCTCGCTGACCGAGATGGATTCATCTCTTCAACGTCTCTGCAACGACCTGGCGGTCCAGACCATTTTAAACGACTATAATCAGAACGCGTCATTTTCCTCGGAGAGTTTTTCCACTCTCCGGTTAAAAACCATGAATACGATCAATTACGCGGACAACTTAGAATCCATCGAACTCTACAGTAAAAAGGCCCAGATCTATCCTTACACTAAGGAGCCGCTCTCTGCCGCCATCCCGGAGACCGCCCTCGCCCTGGCCGACGAATACAACGGTAAGGCCGTATGGCTGCTGTCAGAATCGGAGTCCGGAGGCGGCCATACCATCATGGCGGTCAAGCGGATTCTCCTGGCGGACTACGCCTTTGAACACGGGGGATACGTCGTGGTTCATTTGAAGCCGGATTTAACGGACTCCATCGCCCAGGATTTAAACGCCCTGGGCGACTGCACGCTGGAACTGACCGACTGCGTCGGCACCCGTGTTTCCTATGGAAAGACGCTAAAGGACATGAACCCGGAAGCCTTCGAACGGAATTACCAGCTGGCCGATTCCACTTCCTCGTACTCCGGCTGGACATTTTCCATCTATATTCCGAAGGAACTGACCTCCAATGATATCTCCTGGATGAGCGGCATCGTGATCTGCGGCTTTCTCATCGGAACCGGCGTTTTCCTGATCTGCAGTCTCTTCATTGCGCGCATGATCTCAAAGCCATTGTCGGACATGAGAAAATCCATGGTGATCGCCGACGGAAAGCTGCAGGCCAACGACCGGCATTACTCCAATTCCGACATCAATGAACTGAACATCCATTACAATGCGCTGGTGGAAAAGAACAACCGTCTGATCGAGCAGGTATTTGAAAAAGAACTTTTGCGGACCAAGGCGGAAATCACTGCGCTGCAATCCCAGGTCAACCCCCATTTCATCATCAATGCCCTGGAATCGGTCTACTGGAGCCTGATCCAGAAAAATGACATGGACAACGCCGGAATTCTCATGGCCATGGCCAAGCTGTTCCAGTACATTTTAAAAGGGAGCGACCGCATCACCATCGATCAGGAGCTGACCTTTGTGGAACAGTACCTGCAGGTGGAGAAGTTCCGGTTCGGGGACCGTCTGACCTGGGAATACCAGGTGGAGCCGGAGGTGCGCTCCATACAGATTCCCAAGCTGCTTATTCACCCGTTAGTAGAAAATTCCATGAAATACGCGGTAGAAACCACCTCTTCACCGGTTCACATCGTCATACGCATTGTGGAAAATGGCGACGGCTGTGTCATATCCGTCACCGACAACGGCCCCGGCATCGATCAGGAGACCATGGAACGGATCCAGGAATCCTTTAAAAATACGAATCCGGTGGGCTCGGTCTCGGGGAGCTACGGCCTGGCCAACCTCTATAAGCGGATCAAGCTCTATTTTAAAAAGTCGTCGGAGCTCACCATCGAGTCAGAACCGGGAAGCCGCCGTACCACCGTAACCATGAGTATTCATACAAACAATTTATCATAAAACAGGAGGAATTCACATGAAAACAACCGTAGCCATCGTCGGCCTTGGAAGCAGGGGAAGAATCACCTATGCGCCATTTGCCTTGCTTCACCCGGATAAAATGGAGATTACCGCAGCCGCGGATATCGATCCCGGCGCTCTTCGGGAGACCGCCGGGACGTACCACATTCCAAAGGAGCGCTGCTTTGCCAGTGCGGAGGAGCTGCTGGCCCAGCCCAAGATGGCCGATGCCGTCTTTATCTGCACCCAGGACCGCGATCACGTCTCCCAGGCGCTTACCGCTCTGGAAAGAGGATACCACATTTTGATGGAAAAACCCATCTCCCCCGATCCCTCTGAGTGCCGCCAGCTCCTGGAAGCGTCAAAAAAATACGACCGGAAAATCGTTGTCTGTCACGTGCTCCGCTATACGCCATTTTTCTCGAAGATGAAGGAACTGATTGCTTCCGGCATCATCGGCGACGTCGTCACCATCCAGGCCATCGAAAACGTGGGCTACTGGCATCAGGCGCACAGCTTTGTCCGCGGAAACTGGAGAAACAGCGAGACGACCAGCCCCATGTGCCTTCAGAAGACGTGCCACGATTTCGACCTCTACTTATGGCTGGCTGACAAGACCCCGCTCCGCGTTACGTCCATGGGTAACACCTATTTATTCAAGGAATCCTGCGCCCCGGAAGGCGCCGCGCATCGCTGCCTCGACGGCTGCGCTGCCAAAGACTCCTGTCCCTTCGACGCAGAAAAGATCTACGTTACCAACGAAAAGACCGGAATCGCCTGCGGCCACACCGAATGGCCGGTGGACATTTTAGCCCTTCATCCGACGACGGACACGATCTACGAAGCCATAAAGACAGGCCCCTACGGACGATGTGTCTACCACTGTGACAACAATGTGGTGGACCATCAGGTGACCAACATCGAAAACACCGACGGGAGCACCATTAATTTCACCATGAGTGGCTTTACCAGCGACGGCGCTTCCCGATACTGCAAGATCATGGGCACCAAAGGCGATCTCACCGGCGACATGTACAAAAACACCATCGAGATCGGTCTCTTTGGAAAACCGCGTCAGATTATCGACATCTCCCGGCTGGCCGAGGATTTCAGCGGCCACGCCGGCGGCGACAACCGCATGCTGGAAGAATTCCTTGACATGCTTCAGACCGGAAAAGAGCCGGAGGGGATCACCTCGCTGGAGCAGTCCATTAACAGCCACCTCGTCGCGTTTGCGGCGGAGGAGTCAAGACTTTCCAAGGGAAAAGTGATTGAAATTTAAAAGGGAAACCTCAGTATTTTACTGGTGTTGGATCATCAATAGGGGGGGAAGGAAACGATCTGCGTTTCCTTTCCGCCATTGCTGGTCCCTCCCTTCTCTCACTTGATGCGGCTGCAAATTTACACTTACTGCAACTACAAATTTACTGCATGACATTACAGTAAATATATGTTATAATTACTCCATACCTGATTATTATTCTGTCCTTTGGGACGAAGACTGATCTCTCATTGTCCTTCAGACAATCTCCCGTACGGAAGTACGACAGAAGACCATCTCGGTCACAATTCCTGATATTTAACCACAAAAATCGTGCAGAAGGAGGAAATGCCTATGAATGCCTATTGCTGTTCATCCGAATTTTCTATATAATAAAAGGAGAACCATATGGAGCACAAACCCTTACAATGGCATCCGGCATTTCAAGCCGTGCTGCAGATTGAACTGGAGGGTGAGAAAGAGTATCTGCAGTTTCATGAAGAGTTTAACCTGACAAAAAAACCTCTTCAGATTGATACACTGATCATAAAAGAGTCCAATCGAAAAATTACCAAAAGTATCGGCCGTATTTTCAGACGGTATAATATCGTGGAATATAAAAATCCTGGAGCTTCATTCGGGATCAATGACTTTTTCAAGGTAAACGGCTATGCCTGTCTTTATCAGGCCGCTGGACGGGAACCAAAAATTCAGCCTTCGGAGATAACGGTAACACTGGTTGTAAACCAGTATCCGGATAAGCTGATAACGTTTTTAAGAAAGACATATGGCAGTGATATTACAGAAAAATTCCCTGGAATCTATTACATATCCAAACTGCTGTTCAAATTTCAACTGCTGATTATTCATCAGCTATCACCGGTAGAAACGATATGGCTCAGCCGTCTGCGCTCTGATTTAAAGATAGGAGAGGATATCGAACCGCTGGCAAAAGCTTATAAAGGGAAAGAAAACACCCCCGTCTATGAGGCGGCCATGGATTTAATCATAAGGGCAAACTGGAAAAAATATAAGGAGGGATGCAATTTGTGTAACGCACTGGAAGAACTTTTTGCTGACAAACTGGAACAACGGGAACATTTAGGAATTGAAAAAGGCATTGAAAGAAGCATCATAGAACTGCTTTCAGAATTAGGCCCTGTTCCCGACGCACTTCATGACAGAATTCATTTACAAAAAGACGTAAATATCCTGACAGCCTGGCTGAAGTTAGCCGCCCGTTCTAAAAGTATCTCAGATTTTCAAAAAAATACAGACAATCCTGTATCATAGAATGAAACAAATCCCCGTCGTCTCCTGATCTCCAGAACTGTCAACAGAGAAAAATATTTTTTCTCTATTGACAGTTCTTTCGTTCCCGCATATACTTTTATTATAAACTTATAAAAGTTTCCAACAAAAGTTTCAAGGAGGCGTTCTTATGGACACATTAACCGCCAGACCACGGCTTTTAAAACAGGCGAATCTTTCACTGATCCGCAGAGTGATCAAAAACAGAGGCACTGCGACCAGGGCGGAAATCGCTGGTGAGACGCAGATCAGTTCTACGACGGTCCGCTCTCTTCTGGCCGAGATGATGGAAAACGGGGAAATCGAGAGCATTGGACACGACGAATCCAGCGGTGGACGAAAGGCGGAACGGTACCGCTTCAAGCCGGATAAGTACTACGGCGCGGCGATCTGCATCTCGGGCAGTGAGATGCACGGACTGCTTGTAGGAATCTGTGGAGAGATTTTAGAGACTTGCAGACTGGAGTTTACAGGCGACGACTACGAGCCGGCCATCACCGCGTACCTCGATGAACTAATGGCGCGAAAGGATATAAAGTCCATCGGAATCGGCGTTCCGGGCATCGTCGAAGACGGTTCGTTCTGGAAAGGGAGCGGCAGCAGCGACGAATTATGCCGCCATGACTTAGGAGACCGCCTCGCCGGGCGGTATCACATTCCCATTGTTATGGAAAATGACTTAAATGCCACAGCCATCGGCTTCGGCCGCTGCTATGCCAGGGAATTTCCCTGCGAAGCCCCGGATCTCACGAATATGGCGTATCTTCACCTGGAAAAAACGTGTGTCAGCGCCGGTTTCATCGTCGGCGGGCGGGTCGTCCGCGGCTTTCGCAATTTCGCCGGGGAGCTGGGACTGGTTCCCATGGAGGATGGCCGGATTCTCGATGAGTGGCTGATGGAAGCAGCGGATGACAAAGCTTACACCAATCTGATGATCCGGATCATCGGCTGGATCTGCGGCATTTTAAATCCCCAGTATGTCGTCCTGGGCGGCCCCGATCTGCGCAAAGACTGTATCGGTCCCATCAGCGACGGCTTCTCCGCTCTTCTTCCGAGACACATGTCCGCGGAGATTCTGTATTCGGCCGATCTCTGGCACGACTATCACGACGGCATGGCGTACTTAACAGCCGGGAAAATCTTTGACGACGTTCAGTTTATAAAGGAGCAGCCATGAAACCCCGGCCCGGGGGTGAGGGCCTGCCGGACTCCCGGCCCCGTACCTGCTTTCTCGTCCAGGCCGGATTCGGCACAGCATTCACGTATCTGACCAGCGGCGTTTTCTTAAGCGGCCTCGCGATTCTCATGGGAGCCGGTGACATTCTGGTCAGTTATTTAAGCGTCATCGTCAATATCTGCGGCGTGCTGATCCTCGTATTTCCAGCATTTCTGGAGCGATTTACCAGCCGCAAAAAAATGACGATAGTACTCACGATCCTCTCCCGCCTGGCAACACTTTTCCTTGTCACCATACCGGTTCTGTTTCCAGCCAGGATGCAGCTTTACGTATTTGTTCCCACCGTCGTCGCTGCCTTCGCACTTCAGGCCCAGACGACAGTGGTGCTGAACCAGTGGATGCTGGGTTTTATCGATGAAAAAAGGAGCGGCCGGTACATTTCCCTAAGGCAGACGCTGACGCTCACGGTCACAGTGGTTCTGTCGCTGGCTGGCGGCCGTTTTATGGATCTCATGGAAGGGAAATACATCGGTTTTGCCATCCTGTTTGCCGCTGCAGCCCTGATGGGAATCTTTGAAGTGATTCTCCTGGCAGGAACACCAGACGGGGAACCGTACCAGTCCTCCAGCAGAGGCTGCCGCTTCCGGGACATCGCCGGACTGCCTCTCAAAAACCGATGCTTTACAGGCTTTGTGGCTTACATCTTTATCTTTTACCTGCTGCTTACCATTTCCGACAGCTATACCATGGTTTACATGATGAAATATCTGGCGCTCCCCTATCAGATCGTGACCGGACTATACATGATCATCTCTCTGCCGCAGATCGTTCTGCTCAGTTTCTGGGGAAGGTTAAGTGACCGTTGCGGCCATGAATTTACCTTAAAAATGTCCATCTGGTTCTTTGCAGGAGAGACTCTGTTCATGTCCTTCGCCAACGCTCAGAACTGGTACCTTTTTATTCCGGCCGCGTTTCTCATATCCTCGGCAGCCAACGCCGGATTTGTGATCTCCGTATTTAACCGCAGATACGAACTGATGCCGGCAGATAACCGGATTGTCTATGATAATTTTTATACGGCAGTCATCGGTCTCGGCTCCATCCTCGGCCCGCTGACCGGAGGCGCAGTCAAAGGATTGATCGACGCCCGCACCGCAGCGGCTGGTTCTGCTGCGATTGGTTCCGCTGCGGCCGGTTCTGCTGCGGCCGGTCCCGCCGCATTTACCGGTATCCGGATTCTCTACCTGATCTCAACCGCAGGAATTCTGCTCCTGCAGTTTATTTACTTTTATTTCCGCAGGCGGCAGAAAACTCGGGAATCGCAGAAACATTGACCCGCCTTTATTTTGTAATAATCGCAGAGCCCAGTCACACCAGATAATACATCCATCAAAGAAACAGAAGGGAGATCTTCAATGTCAAAGCTTGATTTACACATCCATTCAGCCGCCAGTGACGACGGAGAATACACACCACAGGAAATCGTTGCAATGTCCAGGGCACAGGGCATGGACTTAATCGCCATAACGGATCACAACTCGGTCCGCAGCGTCGCCGCGGCCCAGTCAGAAACCCTTTCGGACTGCACCGCCTCCGGCCTTCTCGTCATCTCCGGAGTCGAGCTGGACTGCACCCATAAAGGCAGGAATTTCCATCTGCTTGGATACTGCTTCGACCATACACGAAAGGAATTCGCACAGATCGAACAGGATATTCTGGAGCAGGAGAAAATGGCGGCCAGAGAGAAAATCCGATTATTTCAGAGCGCCACAGGAATCCCGGTCGATGAGGCTGAGGTCCTGACGGCCTCCAGCGACGGCGTCGTTCCAGGCGAGTTGATCGCGGATATTCTCCTCGCAAAAAAAGAAGCCCCGCAATATGAAATACTCCGCCCGTATCTTCCGGGCGGAGCAAAAAGCGACATGCCAAATGTGCGGTTTTATTGGGATTTCTTCTCAGAAGGTAAGCCTGCCTATGTACCGATCCACTACATTTCCCTTGCCGACGCCGTATCTCTGATCCACGATGCCGGAGGAATCAGCGTCCTGGCCCACCCCGGTCAGAATCTCGGCCGCGGCGAAACCGAGCTGCTGGAGAGTATGCTCTTTCGCGAAATCGACGGAATCGAAGCATTTTCCTCTTATCACGATGAGGAGACAGCGGCCTATTACGTGGAGGTCGCTGAGAAAAACCGTCTTCTTATCACCTGCGGCAGTGACTTTCACGGCAGACACAAGCCTGCAATCCGTCTCGGCGGCCACGGAGCCTTCTGGGATGACGGCCGGATTATGAGAGGTCTCGCAGCCCTTCCAGAAAGGACACCAGAACCGTAAAAACACCGTCTCCGTATTCGCAGACCAGACTGCCACCGTACTTTTCCACCACGCGCTCCGCGCTCTTAAGTCCCAGCCCATGGCCGGTTCCCTCCCGTTTCGTCGTCACCAGGCGGTTGTCCTTGACGGAGGGCCTGCCGGTCATGGAGTTGGAGAGTTCGATGAATATCATGTCTCCCGCCTTTCGCATTTTAACGGTAATCCAGCGATCTTCCTTTTCCACCCGGTCTGCTGCCTCCACGGCGTTGTCCAAAAGATTGGAAAACAGGCTGCACGTCTCCCGGTCTTCCATATCTCCCAGTGTCAGCGCATCCGCCTGAATGGTAAAACGGATTTTTTTCTTTGCCGCGCTGCTTCTGGCATTGTTCAACAGCACATCCAGCACCGGATTGCCCGTCCATACCATCATCTCCAGCTGGCGCAGCGGCTCTCCCATTCGCTCCAGATACGTTTCCGCCTCTGTCATTTTCCCTTCTCCGATCATGGAAGAAAGCACAAGCAAATGATTTTTCATGTCATGCGACAGCTCTTCCTGCTCCTGCTGCTGCCGGACCATCAGATCGTACTCCCTGTCGATCATCTGCTCCTTCAATTCCAGGGCGAGGCGCTGCTTCTGCTCTCCCACGTATTTCGAGTAAAACAACAGTAGGAAATAGATGAGAAACAGCAAGATAATGCACATGCTCCACCCGAACAGCGCATGAAGGCTCGTCTCCTGAATCGTGAGCCATGACAGAAATCCGACGCCGCACAGCCCCAGCCCCGAGGTCAGGAACATCATCCGGGGATTATAGGCCAGCTCCCGGCGAAATGCTTTCCTCGCCAGAAAATACGCCCCGGTCAGCAGCAGCTTGTCTGCAGCCTGATACACCAGACGCCACTGCGACAGCTGTGCGATGACCATCTGTGCGAACTGCTGGTTCTTCAAAAATACCCCCATCACCGAAATACAGAAGAAATCAATAATGTAGACACACAGAATATAGAAGCTCACCAGGGAAACGGCATAAAACACATCCACGTGGAAAATGAGAACCGTAGTCATACAGATATAAAAGACAAACCACAGGGTAACCAGAAATGGATACACATGGAGAGAATCCGCAAGCTGCAGCGTCAGAAGCAGAACACCGGACAACAGGAAAAAGCTGAGTTTCCCCTTCGCTTTCTCCGGAAAAAACAGCTGGATAAAAAAATAGCAGATCAATGCCTCCAAAAAATAGGCCGCAAGTTCACAAAGCTGAAATATGGTATTCATCAAATGCACATGGAGACTTGTGTCTTTAGACATGAGAGAAAATGTGCCCCTCCTGACTCTTTCGCGAGCTCCTTCTCCTTTTTAGTTTTTCAAACATTTGTTTGCCTTTTACTCTTTGATATGGTAAAATATACTTAGATCGTAAATATATTATGAGGTATCAAATCTATGAAATCTATTACCATTACTGCTAAAATCAAACTATACCCTACCTCAGAACAGATGCTTATTTTGAATAAGACCCTGTCCGTTATTCGGGATGTTCTGAACTTTGTCTCCGTATTCGTTTTTGGACAGGAAGGAATACGCTATCTCGCATTAGACCATGCCTTATATTACCCTGTCAGACAGCAGTTCGGGCTCCGCTCTCAGATGACTCAGAGTGTATTTAAGACGGTCCTTGCAAAATATCAATCCATGAAAAGCAATGGACACCCTTTTTCGAAAGTATCTTTTCGAAACTTCGAATATGATCTGGTCTGGAACCGGGATTACTCCATATCGAACCAGTCCATTAGCTTAAATACCCTTTCCGGCAGGTTACATATCCCCTTCGAACCAAAAGGGATGGAACACTGGTTTCGTGCCGGCGGACGCTTTGGCACTGCTAAACTGATTCGAAAAAACAGGAAATATTATCTGCATATTCCGGTCACCCTGGAAGTAGAGAACAGGAATATCTTAAACCATATCGTTGGAATTGATCTGGGTGTGAACCATTTGGCAGTTTCCTTTGATGATGAAGGGAACACCAGGTTCTTTTCCGGCCGCGCGGTCAAGGAAAAGCGCGCGAAAGCCCTTGGCCTGCGGAAACGCCTGCAGGCATGTGGGACAAAATCAGCAAAGCGGAAACTAAAAAAGCTCCGGGAGAAAGAAAACCGTTACGTAACCGCGGTAAACCACGCAGTCACGAAGGCACTTATCTCACAGTATGGAGCCGGGACGCTTTTTATTATAGAAGATTTAACCGGGATACGCACTGTCACAGAACATGTCTGTTTAAAGTCCCGGTATGTAATGGTCTCCTGGGCATTCAGCCAGTTCCGGGAGATGCTGGAATACAAAGCCGTGCTGTCGCAGTCAGAAGTCCTTGCGATTAACCCGAAGTACACCAGCCAGAGTTGCCCGGTCTGCGGGAATACGACAAAAGCTAACCGCAACAGAAAAAAACATGAATTTTGCTGTACTATATGCGGTTACCGAAGTAATGACGACCGAACCGGGGCCATAAACATCTACCATAAAGGCTGTAATACTCTGTTCGCAGAGGCCTGTCAGGCATAACCAAAACAGGCGGGCTGCCGTCAACTATTCCGCCGAACGTATGTGAGGGGGACTTTCCCGCAGCCTATTGTAGCCAGCGTTTGAGGTAGGAGACATGAACAACATGTCGTACTACGTGTAGTTGAGTTACAAGCCTGTGTCTGGGCCTGCCCCACTTCATCGGGCATTAGACATGGGTAATTGACAGATGCCTCCGGAAGAAACCGGTAATGGTCTCTCTCACTTCTTTTACATGGCTCTGGCTCACCGGCAGCACGGTCCCATCGTCCATAACCACGGATGCGCCTTCCATTTTTCTGACATGGTAAAGGTTGATCATGTAGCCTCTTTCAATCATCAGGAACTCCTCTCTGCCAAGCTCCTCTTTCACCTGTCCCAGCGCCTTTCGGACCGGCACCTCCTCCCCAGGCAGAACCAGACATGAATATTTCTGTTTTTTATAGATATAGAGAATGTCGCTCATCGCCACCTTCATGATCTGGCGCGGTGTTTCCACCACGTAACACTCCTTCACCTTCCAGGAAAGCAGCCGAATCCCATCCGAAACCGCCATGGATAAGCAGCTTTCCACCTCCGCCTTCGGTATATAGCGGAAGATGGAGAGCTCAAAGGACTTGACCGCGTACTTTGTATGGGAGGTTATAAAGGAGACAAGCGCCTGGGGCAGCGAATCCTTTATTAAATCCGCCAGCTCCATGCCGGAGAAACCAGGCATCTCGATATCGAGGAAAAGCATATCGAAATACCGCTTCTCCCCGATGTCATAGGCCAGCATGCCGCTGTCGGTATAGAGAACCGTCTCCGACGAAACGGAAAGCGCGCGGCACTCTGCTTCAATGAGCGTCTTCACCCGCTCTGCAAATGCGGGCTCATCATCACAAACTGCTATCCGAATCATGGTGTCACCTCACTCTCCCAATGCCTGTTTAATAATTTCTCCCCCGATCTCTTTCACCCGGTCTGAGTTCTGATAGTCCTGATCTTCGTATAGGAATTCATGAAGCGCCGTCACATTGGATTCCAGCGTGTTGGGAATCAGACAGCTTCCAAGCTTTCCAAGCGTGGCCGCCTTGTATACCGTCGGAAAGCCTTCGGTTTTTACAATTCGGTAGTTTCCGGCGTTCTTTCCCAGTTCCAGATAGTCGCCTGCGTCTATGCTGGTTGCGACCTGTGGCAGCACAGTCTCCAGAAGACGGTTGATCGTCGGAATATCCGCCTGCTTCAGCTTCTCCAATACGGCCTCGATCACCTTCCGCTGTCTCTCCGTCCGGTTCATGTCGGTGTCCATCAGACGCAGCCGGCTGTAGGCGACGGCCTGGACACCATCGAGATGAGCCGGCCCCGGGCCCGTTAAATGTACCGAAGGAATTCCCGTACTATCCACGGTTTCTGTGATAAATGCATTGATATACGCATACTCGGCCTTTGTGATATCCATATCGATTCCCCCCAGCAGGTTGACCGCGTCGGCAGCTGCCTTCCAGGAAAAGGAAACGTAATCCCCGATTTTCAAATCCAGGTTTTCATTTAATGCCGTGACGGCCTGCTCCGGTCCGCCTTCCGAATAACTGGAGTTTATCTTCCGGCACTTTCCTTCCTTCACATTGCTCATCAGCAGCGTATCGCGGTAAACGGATACCAGCCGGATTTCCCCGTTGGCGCGGTTAAGCGTGAGAAGCATCTGCGTGTCCGCGCTGGTTCCTTTTCCAAGGTCGCCGTTGCGGCTGTCCACGCCGAAAATAGCCACTGTCCAGTAATCGTCCATCTGCTTCTCCGTCGCTTCATTCAGATAATCATTGCTGATCGCCTTGATGTCCGCATCCGGGATTTTCTGTGTGGATGTCGCCAGCTTTGTTACATAAAGCAGCGCGGAGCAGGCAAAAAATAACAACAGCGCCAGAATACATGCCGCCGCCTTTTTCCATACGGGTTTCTTCGTTCCTTCTTCTTTCTTTTCTCTGAGTTCATACATAAACTGTCATTCCTTTCCGGGTCATTTGATGGTTTTATTATAGTCTTTTCCGGCCTGGGCCGTGTGATCTGACCGCGAATGACCATTTTTTTGCCGTAATTCATGCAGACAGCGAAAAACCTCAGGACCAGCCCGAGGTTTTCTATGTAATCACGCAGACACCAGTGTGGCTGCTCACCTATTCCTTTACTGTCCCGTCTGTAAATACGATCTGCGTCACCGTATACTCTGATTTTAAGTCTTCATACGCTGTCGTATACAGCTTCATATGCTCGTCGATAAAATCATTAATTTCAAAGCTCAGATCATCGTTGACCACGGTCTCCCCCGCCGGTATGGTATGTCCGGTAAAATCACATCCGGCTGTTAAAATCTCTTTGCCGAACAGATCCATGATCTTTAATTTTCCCTGGATTCCCTGTATATCTTTGTCCGTATTGTTTGTAATCTCAAAGTTCAAATTGCTGTAGCTGTTAAATATCCATTTGGAGGAGTCTTTCTCCACGTCCTCTTTCCCAATCAGTCTGACGACCACATCCCCAGCCTGGATTTCCGCTTCCTTAGCCATCTCGTCGATCGTCGCCTGCAGAGACGCGGCTTTCTTACCGGCCTCTTCCTTCTGCTCCTTCGCCGACGCCAGTTCGGAGGAAAGGCTTTCCTTCTCCCCTTCAAGACTCTCCTTTACCGCTGACAGGCTCTCCACCTGCGACTTCAGCTCCTGGTTCTGAGCCTCTAGCTCCCCCGTACCGGAGCACCCGGAAAGCAGCCCCGCAGCCAGAAGACCAACGATTCCATATCTCAATACCAAACGCCTTGCCCCTCTTCTCCTCATCCTCTTTATCCCCCGTTTTTCCGGCATCGCTGCCTCATTTGTCATACTGCTTCTTCTAAACTATTATACTCGATCAAATGGTATTACACAACCGCCAACACAGTCCCCGGAATCCCGGTCCAATTGCTGAAAAGGTATGCCATGGGCCTTCAACCTTCGGTTTTTCCATGGTTTCAGGCAGCTTTTCCGCTATTTTGCTTCCTGTAAGCAAATTATTTTTCCATTTATTACCACATATTTGACTTGTTTCGGTAACATTTTTCCACTAATATGGGGAGAACCATGATAAGAGGTATCATATGAGCGAGACAGGCTGTCCCTGAAGGAGGAGATCAAACGGCAGACATCCTCCGGCAAAGTCTTCATGTATGAAAATCGGCTGATCACGAAAGGCGGGGAAGTCCGCTGGGTCTGGACCAGTGCCGAGCTGAGGCGGGACGCCCGGCAGCGCCATACTTTCACTGTATTTTCCATGACATTACCGCCACGAAAAAAGACCAGGAGAAGCTGGTCTTAAATAAAAAACGCTATGAGATTGTGCTCGACCGAGGCCACTACTGCATATACGGAAACGAGGAATCCCCTGTTCGCCGGCTGTCATTTGAGGAGCCGCTCCAGTCCTATTCTTCTGGAATTTATCGGGCGCGTCTTCCGCGACGACCGCATTTACCTGTGCCAGAAAACAGGAGGAGAGCCGTTTAAAAATATTTATAACTGGTGCAGTGCCGGAACCCATTTCATGGCGGACTCTTTAGAGGAGCTCTGCTCGCTGGACTGGAATATCACTCCGGAGTTTCCCGCCGTCTCATTTCCTGACACCGCATCCGTTGAAGATCCCCGCCTCAGAAGCTGGTTTAAGGCACGCGGAGCAAAAGCCGCGTTTCTGTTCTGTCTCGGGGATCCCGGCAAGCTGATAACTATCATCGGTATGGAAGACTGTCCCCCCCCCGGAGACACTGGAGGAGATGCGGTATTCTCTTCTTATGGTCAGTGAGATCTTAAACCTGTTCAGGAATTATATTTATTTCATTTCAACAGCCGGTATTTCTCGTACTCCTCTGTTATTTAATCTGCACCTTTAAGCTTTTTCCTAATGATCCAGCCACTTTTATTTGCATATGGCTGGACAGGAGATAACAAAAGCGTCAATTAGCCTAAAGAAAGTCCCAGGGGTGCAACTCTGGGACTTTCGCTTTGTGTATGCATATATAATTAATCTCTTTCGCCTGCCTGTATTTTATCACACAGTCTGCAAAATCAAGCGGTAGTTTCTGTATAAATCGCAATATTACTTATTATTTAACTTCGCCTGAGCCGCAGCACCCTTGGCAGAGCATTCCCTCCCCCATAAAACTCCTCCCCTTTTCTCAACAAAATAATATAGTTCAACTTTGATATTTATGATATACTATTTGTGTTGTCGCACCCAATCTGGCAACAGAAAGGGGGTGCTACAAATGCAAGATATAATCTCTTTTATTGTTTCTGTCATGGTAAATGTAATTGCCTATTACATATGCAAGTGGTTAGACAGAAATAAGGACGACAACTAACCCAAATGAAACCCTCAGGAATTGCGGTCCTGAGGGTTTCGCTTTGTGCTACAAATAGATATAATCTCTTTTGCCTGTTTACATTATATCAAACACCGATTACAAAATCAAGTAATAGTTTCGACTTGAACCGCAATGTTATTTGTTGTTCAACGCCGCCTGTGCCGCTGCGGCCATAGCAGAGCAATCCCAAACCCACTCGACATATCGATATCATCTCTACATTTTTATTATAGAACTACCCCATCACTCATGCTATACTATATTTGTTGTCGCACCCTATACTGGCAACAGGAAGGGGGTGTATACATAATGGAATTACTCTCTTTTATTCTCTCTATCACAGCAAGTGTTGTTGCCTACTTCATTTGCAAATGGCTAGATAGGAGATAACAGCGACAATTAGCCTAAAGAAAGTCCCAGAGTTGCACCTCTGGGACTTTCGCTTTGTGTATACATATAGAACTACTCTCTTTTGCCTGCTTATATTATATCAAACACTATATACAAAATCAAGCATAATTTCCCACCGAACAAACGGTCTCTATTTATTGTTCAGAGCCGCCTGAGACGCGGCGGCCTTGGCACAGCAATCTCTTCCCTATTAAAGCCTTCCCCTTTTATCGACAAAATAGTATAGTTCAACTTTGATATTTATGATATACTATTTGTGTTGTCGCACCCAATCTGGCAACAGGAAGGGGGTGCTTACATGGACTTAATGATTTCTTTCTTACTCTCTGTTATGGCAGGTGTAGTTGCCTACTACATATGCAAATGGTTAGACAGAGATAGCAGCGACAATTAGCCTAAAAGAAAACCCCAGAGTAGCCGCTCTGGGGTTTTCGCTTTGTGCCCACATGGACATCTGATTTCTTTTGCCTGTTTACATTATATCAAACATTACTTGCAAAATCAAGTATGGTTTTTTATCGAACAAACGGTCGCTTACTTTTGGTTAAGGGCCGCCTGTGTTAATGTTTCAAAAGGCGTGTAAGTTACCTTGCCTTTAATATAGTTGTATATTCATTCACATATATACATATTCATTGTAGCATAAAAGAAAAAGAGTGTAAATACAAATACACTCTTTTCTTAACAACTTATTATTTAAACATAAAACCCTCTCTTTTTAAGTTCTAATAAATATATTGTTTTTGATTTTTATTAAGTCCATTACAAATAAATATCTACTAAAATATCATCCCATTGGCCTACATATCCTAAGCCATATTTATGTTTAAAATCTTGTGCCATCTTTTTTGTAATTCTAATTCTTTTAATTTTACTCCTGCTATCTTTTGTAATTGTGATTATTTCATTTCTAACCCTTTTACTAAATTTGAGCTTATACTTTTCTGGGATTTCTTCTTCATCTACCTCTTCTGAGAAATTCAAAAACCATGCGTATAAATTATTTTTTCTATGGATAACTAAATTAGTGAATTGGTATATAAAATTATCATCAAAAAGATTCTCCTCAATAAGTGAAGATAACATTTTTTCAGTCTTTTTTATCCCATCTTCATAAGATACACTTTTCTCCTCAGACATATTATTTAAACGCCTTTTTATATCATCAATTTCTTGTTTAACCTGTTCTAATGCTTGTTCAAAATCCTCTAAATCAAAATCCCCATCTGTTGCTATCTTCAAACGTAAAAGCTGTGCTTTTTCTTGTTTTAGTTTATCAAGCCTATTTTGCAACTGTTTTTTTTCAGTTGATGAGTCTGACTTATCTGTTGTCCAACATTGTTCTAATATCTTCATCAACTTATCAGTATCAGCTTCCAATAAAAGCGTATCATATATACGCTCTAAAATAAGATAAAGTTTCCACTCACTTATGCAGCTTATACCACACAATCCATCTGTTGATAAACCCTTTTTTTCTGCCTGCTGAAGAGAACCTTTATTAACTTGATTATAGCATCTATATGTAGCAGACCACTTATCTTCTATATCATTCCCTTTGTTCTCCTTTTTCTTTCTACTAACAGCTTTCTTATCTCTCCTATATGAGCAGCCACACTCACACAATAATAAGTTATGCCACAAGTCAACCTTTTTATCTTTCCTACAAGTTTTTCCTGCACTCAAAAATGAAGGTCTTCTTTTTTCAATTATATTCATTATTTCAATATATTCATCAAGCGTAAAAATAGCTTCTATTTTATCTCTTAAATCAACAAGCACCCAATCAGACTTATCAATTTTAGTTTTTTTCTTATCCAAAAAATCCTCATCTAGTATAACTGTTTTATTTTGATATTGATAACCTGCATTTAATGGGTTTGATAATGTTCTATATATTTGCCCCACATTCCATCTGACTTTTCCTAATGCTGTTTTATAACCCCTCAGTTCCAATTCATCCTTAATTTGCTTACCTGAAAGTCCTTCCATAATACATTTTTTCATAAACCTAATACCATCTGCTTGCTCCTTATTTTGTATATAACAACCAGGCTTTCCTTTATCAAACATAAAACCATATATAGAGTCATTGCCCCATATAACACCTGTTTCTCGAAGTATAGCTATTGTTTCCTTGATTTTCTCGCTTGTTCTCCTAGCGTTTTCTTCTGCTTCATTAACTTTTGATACAAGAGTGCTTCTGTCTGCAGGTATGTTTGTATCCAGCCTATCAAGAGCAAAGTAAACACCTATTCCATACTCCTCTCTTAAAGAATCAGTAATATTCAAAGCATCTCTAACATTACGCCCAAATCTTGAAACTTCACGGGTTATAATATAATCGAATTTATTTTTTTTAGCATCTGCAAGCATCCTCTTAAACTCAGGTCTCTTACTATTAGTTCCAGTACTATAATCTATATAATAATCGACAACCTCCCATTCTGGATGTTGCCTTTTAAAATTGTCCATCCACTTTTTTTGCATTTCCAAAGCTGCTATTTGTGCCAGATGCTTAGTACTAACTCTTATATAGAAAACTACTCTCTTTCCTTTAGTCAAAGCCAAAGTATTAAACGTCAATGTAATTTTACTATAATTTTCATTTTCAAATTTTTTATCTAACTTTTGTAATAATTTTTCCTTATTCATATAAGCTCCCACTACTCTTGAATTTTTTTTAGAGCCTTTTCATAAGTTTCTTTTGAAATAGGCGCTCCCTTTGCTTTTAATGTTTTGAGAAGCATACATAATATAATTTTATCTCTTTCACTCTTTGTCATTGAAGCACCTACCTTTCCAGTACTTCAATGCTTGGGAGAATATCATATTCCATAACTACAACAACCACTTTTATATTTCTAAATCTTTGCATCAAAATCACTCCATTTCTGTTTTCGATACAAAGATTTACAGTGTGGGGTCATACAAAAAAATGACAACTTTAAAAATAAATATTTTTTTATAAGATAAGTGGTCAAAAATCGACCACTTATTTCTGTTATTTAAATTTTACCAGAATAAAAATGCCATAATTTCACTACATTTTATTCAAAAAAATGTAACATTGCAAAGAATGACCTCCACAATGCATACACAAATATTTCAAATCATAAAAAATTATGCATAGTGTTTTATAACTTTATTATTTTTACATGGATAACCAATTTTATAATTTGGTATTAAATCTCATCATAGATAGAATATATTTTTAATTTTATCTATATTTAAAATTCACCTATTTGTAAAATCATATAATAAGGTTTAAATATATTTTGAATTGTTGTTTTATTTTTAATTTAGTATTCCAAAACAGTATTTAAAAAGAATTTAGTTTTCCTTCTTTTTACATGAGTCGCTCCCAAATTCCTAGTAAATAATTCACCTTAATTGTAGTTTCATAACTTCCTCCTATCCTTATAAAAAAATATGGACTAAGCGCACTCAACGCTTAGTCCTGTTATTTTTATTATAAAGCACCTTGTTATGCTAACAATGTCTTTTTCTTCAATTCTATACCCAAAATTAACCTTTTCTATTCACCAATGCTATAAATTCAGTACTCATAGAAGCAGGAACCATACACTCTGCCAAATAATCAATATTTCCATCTTTTAAATGCTTTTGAAATTCCTCTTTCTTTAGTTCAATAACGTCCAGGGGACTCAAACTGCAATTTGAAGGCACTATCATCTTAAAACCTTCCAAAGTTTTATATATTTGAGTTTCAAATATAATATTTTTATCCACATCATAATAAATCAGAGAATCCACTGGGCCTATTGAACTAAAATATAATTTATCAATTAAATCATCAGTAAAATTAGAAAAAGCATTTTTAAATTCTCTCATTTCATCTTCATTATATTTCTTTTCTATTTGAATTAAATCTTCCCTTATTTTCATATTAACCACTCCTTTATAAACCATTATATTTTCAATTTATTATAGCATTTTTAGATTACAATTACAAATAAAAATAATTCTATTCTCCTAGCCTTTTAATATTTTCAAACATAAACTCCATATTTCCAACAACTTTCTCTATATGAAAATGTCCACAATACCATTTTTTATAAGTAATATTGCCATGTAATTTATCAAAAAAATATTCCATTGATTTATCTATACCTGTCAACCTCATTGGTAAACTTTCATAGGGTATCATTTGCTCAGGAGCTGTGTGTGTCAATACAAAATCATATTTTTTTCCAGAAACATCATCAATTATTTTTTTCATTTCAACTTCACTTAGTTGCTCATTTGCAAACCATGCATCAGGACAATATTCTAAACGATAAAACTTGTCTACACTATATGCTCCCCCTATCACCAGACACTTCTTTTCATCAAATAAATACTGTTTTCCATCAATGCCATAATATATATTGCTATATTCTTCTGTATAACACTCATTTCCAAATTTAGATACTTTTGAAATAGTTTTCAAAGATGAAGGTCGCCTATCATGATTTCCCCTTATAAGAAAAAAAGTAATAGGATAATTAGCTAAACTCGTTTTTAACCATTTGTCTCTCGCACCACCTGTGAAATTAACCCCATTATCTCCCAGGACTATTAATATATCATCTACATTTGTATGATTTTCTTCACAAAATCTTTTTATTCTTTTGAAATTGCCATGTGTATCACCTGTTAAATAAATCATTTTATTACCCCTCCAACGCATACTCTTCTTTTCTTTTCACACCTTCTTTTTCTGCCTTTTGTAACTTTTCAAGCTTATTCAAATATTTATCATACTCATAACTTTGCAAATAACCAGACTGATAAATGTCCAATAAATCTTTTTCATTATAAACAGAAAAACCTTTACATATAAAATAGGCTTTTCCCACTTTTCTCTTTTTCTTTTCCACTCTTTCCTGCATAGCTTCTTTTAATTTATAAACTTGTTTGTATGCTAGTCTGTAACCTTCTATAGCTGTTTTCATTTTATTCTCCCTAATAATATTGTTTATGTCTACTTTCTCTACTATGTTTTATTACCCAGTCCCCATATAACTCTTGCATAGATTGCTTTATTTCTAACCCATAGGCCCTTAAGTCATCAAATGCATCTCCTTCTATATAATGTATGTCTAAGCCTACCTCCTTATAGTGAGTGCGTATTTCGATTGGAGGATTTATATAAAAATCATATTGATAACAATATTTTCTATATTTGCTCATATCAGTATAGAACCATACTAATATTGGCATATCAAAATAAAACAATAATTTATCACCATCTTTAGACTCATATTCATTTGATGTAACTAATATTTTATGAAAATAGAAATTATCATAAATCAAGTTTACATATTCCTTTTTATTCATTTCTAAAAAGCCTGCATCAACATTTAAACTAATGGGAAAATTGGCTGATTCTATATATTTTTCAATAATTTCTCTTTCCACCAAGTCCCCATTTTTATCTTCATGTAAATAATCCTCCAAATATATCTTTCTTTTATGAGAATAAACAATTAAATTTATACTATGTATACCCAATTTAGCTGCCATAGTTTCCCTTTCAAATGGAATAACAATGCTGCCCCTATCTACATCAAGCATAGTTAATCTCACTCTATAATCTTCTATCTCATTAGATTTAGATTTCATAGTTTCAATAACTCCACACAGCTCCATCATGAGCTGCTGTTCTTTAGGTGATAAATTCCATTTTGGTATCATAATTTTCCTCCCTAAAATTAATTTTTTTTAATTGGTATGCTTTTTTTCATTTTATATTACTCTTTTATTTAACTGTAATTTTCCATTAATAATTCTGGTTATATTGTTTTTATAATTGGAAACTGATTTTTATATTTATACTATTTTCTTGAACTTCTTTAAATATGGTAATCTTATAACTATAATTGGTATACAAATAATATATTTTTATTACTATACTATCTAATAACAAATATGGAAGACGAGTTATGCAGTGTCTAAACACATAACTGTCTCCCATAATAAATTCTTAGGTTTTATTTCTAATTTTAGTATACCTCATATTCTTGACATGACAAGGTTTTTAAAATCAAAAAAGAGAATGTCTAAACCAACATTCTCTTAATAATAATTTCTATTATTTTATATTTAATTAAATCTATATTTCCTAAAACCACTTTGTTTTATATAAACCTCCTTATATATCTTTTAAATACTTACCATAACCCCCATCAGTCTCTCTTATTTATTAACTAAATAACTTAAATAAATTATCATTTGACATTAACATATTATAATTATAACCTTTATATTCATATATTGGCATTCTATTTTTTGCCAAAAAAAACATATAAGAAATTGCCAATTTTTTATTAAGCATATAAATCTTTTCAGATGATGCTTCATTCTCTTTTGCTTCTACTAATGCTCTAGCAGCTTTAACTACATTGACATAACCCCTCATTAAATAATTATGCTTCCATATATGGTCTAACTTATTAGTCAATCTAACATTGTAATTAAGAGCAATTAATCTATCATAATGTTCAACAGTCACCCTTTCAGCCAATGGAAATGAAGCAATTTCTAAAATTCTTTCATATAAATCATTAAAACCATCAATTATATAATTTCTTTTTTCCATCAAATCAACAAAATCCTCAAAATTTATTATGACCTCATTTATCAACTTATCTCTTAACCAAAATGCATCTTTTGTAACAACTATTTGCTTACATAAATATAAACCACTTTTCTTTATTGTCATCAAAAACAAATAATCATTTATAGCAGGTATCTCTATAATATCTGTTACACCATTTCTTCTATCTATATCATAAATCTTAAAGCATCTTAATTTTTGTGAGCTTTCAAAGAATTCGTCAATGTTTATAATACTACAACTTTTTTCTTTCAAGTTCATCACTTCTTTCTTTATTATCATTTATATTCATTTTGACTTTTTGATATATATAATCATATTGTAAATCTTCATATATCCCTGCAGTCAACCTATTTTTATCATTTATATCCTGACTTATTATATATAGTCTTATAGTTTCAAACTGTAATAGGAGTTCTACAATCTCATCCTTAACGTTTTCCATTTCGTTTTGCGGAAATATATACTTAAATTCTATGAGAAATAGTATTTTATCTAATTCTTTTAGAATTAATATAAGTTTATTAATTAATTTTCCCATAAAATTTTCCACATAAACCTGTTCTTTATTTTCATCACATGTTTTATCTTTCACATAAATTGCAAAAGGAACTTTATTATATTTTTTTAGAAATTCAGACATTGAAGGTAATAAAGCTATTATGTCATTATAATTTTTATAAACCTTTTTCCAATCTTTTTTTCTATTTACTAACTCATCATATATATAGCATGTATTAAAACATAATTTATTATCTTCCACCATTGTTATAAGCCTATATCTTTTTTTAAGCAGGCCAACCAACAAACTATAATCTGACTTATTAACACAATACATATACTCCTCCCCTTTGCATCCAATAGTATATGAATTAGGTATCTTGGTTCTCAGATTATACTTTAATAAAAATGATTTGGTATAAGAAAAAGGCATTATGCATTACAATTTGCCTAATGCCTTTCATATTTTAATCCAAAGGTGAGATACCACCAGATGAACCATATAATTTCTCAATTGTGCCACCAGCAAATCCATTTTTTTGATAAGAATAACTGTCTATGTCTATATATTTTATGTTTCCTTGAGATTCAAGTTCTGCTCTAGCCTTTTCAAACACTGCCATTGCTGATTTTTGAGAAGAATCTAAACTGTTATAAGCAGCATCATATACACCATTATTTCCAGCTAAATATTTAGCTTTCTGTATACCATAACCTATATAGCTATCTGAAGCCTTATCTGCAATTTTTTGCAACTCATTTATACCATACTTTTCATTTATATTAACAGGATTGGAATTAAAATCTATTGTTGCAGACATCAAATTATTAATAGTAGTTTGAAGTTTATTGTCTATACCTAAATCATCTATCTTTTTACCTGTCATAATCATTTTTTGTATATTATCATTTACTTTTACATTAGAACCATCTGAAATATCACCTGTATTGAAACTACTGTTTAAATCAATACCCTGAAAGTCATCACGAGCTGACGTTTTATTTTTTGTTGCTATATAACTACCTGCTTTTCCACCATCTAATTTTGCATCTGTCTTAATTCTATCTGTTTTATTTTGTACGGGTTCATATGCTGGACCAAATTTTGCTAAACCATCATGTATTCCAGATAAATGTTTTCCTGCCTTACCTGCTACATCTTTTACAGCACTTACTACTTTATCTGTCATAGAATAATAGAAACCAAAACCACCATCTTTTATATTTAAACCAAATTTATGTCCTATCCATAATTGATAAAAATAGATAACTATTATAGATATGTATATGATGGTTAAAACCACAATAAATATTGCCCAAATACCAAAAGACCATGATGAGAATTTTGTTGATGTTATTTGATTAATATTTAATAGTGTATCAGGTGTTGGATTTCCTATTAAGAAATTTATAATCCAATAATAGGTAATTGTTATAATACCATATATAGCAGATGTTATTACCCACCCAAACATACTTTTATATTTTTCAGTACTTGATGAAGCAAAATTAAACAAAAGTGTTGCTACTGCTGATATAAATGCTAATATCATATAAAAGTCTCTCATACTTGCAAAACCTAGAAACGACCAATAAATAGCTAAAATCCCCAAATATCCACTAAATCCATATGCTTTATATAAATGCAAGGCCAAATCATTATACATATATGTATTATTCTTTGTCAGATTGCTTACCAAACTTCTTAATAGTGTTATTAATGAAAGATTTCTTAAATCATAATTCAATGGATACATTGTTTTTGAGCTTACTATCATATTATCCCTTGTAAAAGTTTGATTAAAAGCAAATAGAGCCTCAACTGCCATTTGCCTATAAACATGCTCCTTTGTCAAACCTACAGTATTGGCATAGTTTACTAAAGTTGTCCATCTATTAACAACATTCTGATTAAAGTCCAATATTTTTAGTTCAGTAAATGTCAAATCTTTATCTGTTAAATGCTGTTCATGCATCTGCGCTTCACTAAACACCATAGGTCTTTCTACTGGATAGCTTCTAGGGTCAGAAATATTATCCACTATATACTCACCTATTTTATTTCCATTTTCGTCTCTTGCTACTACTGTTTTTTTAGAATGATATAAACTATCTTCATAAATTTTTGTAACCCAATTACATCTAAACATCCATGATTTATAATTATCTGAATAATATGGATTACCTATCATCTTTTCAGCCCCTAAAACACCTGTATGGTCTGTTGAACCATTTGTTAATACCATCATTTGATACATATAAGGCATTAGATTTGTAAAGACTTCCTCTATATCACATACATCTCTAATATATCCAGTCTCTCCATAGTGCATGAATGATGTTCTTACTTCCTGTCCACCTTCATTTGTTACTTTTGAACCTTGTAATTGCAGCATAATATATGCTAATGAGCTGCCTATACTTGATTCTATTCCATCTGCTGTTTTATTTGCTTCTATATTCTCCTCACTGACTTCAAAGGTGTCTTTTGTTACTAAATAGAAGTATGGCCCCAAATTTTCTGTTGTCCATAAATACCCAAATTCTTGTTTTATTGGGTCACTATATTGATTATAACTATTTAAATCATTCAATATGTTTTCAGCAGCTTCCTTTATTTTATTAGAATTAGTTTTTAAAAAAATTTCAGAATGATTATCTACCTTTTTTGCATACTCTTCCCAATCATCTTTTGTAATATATGATTTTCCTAATTCTGAATAAACAGATTCTAAAAATAAACCATCTAACAAATAATATCCTGTATGTGTAGGCTGATTATTTGCAAGTCTTGTAATACTTTTTGTTGTTTTATCTGCAGATAAAATATCAGAACCTGTATTTTTATATGATTGCTCATTACCTGTTCCTCCCCATAAATTCTGCTTTTCAACTAAAGACAATACTTTTTTCTGTTCTGCTTTTGAAGCAGCATCTTTACCACTAGGTGTTGAAGGCATATAGTCAGCCTGCTCATGATACATAACCCACAATCTAGCATAATTATTATAGAGTCTTGTCACAGGAACAGAAACATAATCATTATTCCCTCTGGTTGATGACATCTGTTGCATTAAGCCAGGTAATAACCATCTTGCTGTCTTTAATCGTTGAAGTTCTTTATAATCTATTGCTGAAACACTAACTACCTTCTGTGATATGTCTTGCTTAATCATCAAGGTGCTGTCTGTATCTAAAAAATTCAATGTATTTAGTAATGCAACTGCTTTATTAACATCTGATGTAGACTCCATCAAATCCCCTGTTGTTTTATCTAAATGTATGCTTTCACTCAATGCCCAATAGCTTCCTGCTAAACCATAATGAGTATTGATGTATTTTTCAAGAATAATTGGAGTTATATCCAGATAAAAAGGAATTGAATAGACCATTAAAACTGATGAAATTAAAATTGCCATATACCAGCTTATACTTTTATGATTTAATGCTCCAGAAAAAATTGCCACAATAGATAATATACCAAATAATATTAAAGATAGACTACCCCAATAATTCTTTATCAAATCTCCTATTGCAAAATTATCTTCTAGCGTGGACACATGCAAATAGTTTGAAGTAACACCTATATTTCCTACACTTGTTTTATTTAGCTTTTCATCTAAAGGTTTTACTATAAAATTTTCTACAAAGTCCTCTGCTAAATGTTTTCTATATTCACCACCAACTTCGTCTAAAGATAAAATTTTGAAAACATTTAATTTTACAGCTTCATCCCTTTGCTCTGCTGTTATTCCATTTAAATTATCACCACTAAAATCTCTAAAATATGCACCATCAAATAGACTCTGATTAAAATTATTGATTGCGTTATTGGAGCCATTTAGAAAACCATAAAAATCCAAATATGTGATATAAATATATGTAGAATATAATTCAAATTGACAAGCATCATCTAAACTAAATACACTAGCCACTGCCTTAAATCTTTCAGATGGTTTATAAACCCTACATACTCTCGATACTCCACCTGAAAGCCTTTTATTAGGTTCTGAAATCATTGCTAAAGAATTGACTTTAGACTTGGAGCTATCAAAGAAGCTATTAGTAAAATCCAAGGTAACATCATCTAATAAGGCTCCTTTTGTTTTACTACCTTCCTCAGTATAATTATAATACTTTTCCATAAATAATTTGTAAATTGTATTTGCTTTAGCATTATTTGAATGACTTTGTATTTGTTCTTCATCAGGAACTGTCAGCATTGCCATTCCTGTATTCACAAATCCATTTTGCTTACTTAAACTTTCCCATAGGGTTTTTACCAATGAATTTATATCATCATTTTTATTAAAAATACCACTCTCCAACCCCACCTGACCTGATACTGCCTGCATGAAATAATTAACATATAATTTTTCAGATTGATTTGCAATATTATTAGTCTTGGAAGGTAAACGAGGTGTGATAAAATAACTATCACTAAATATTTCTTCTTTTGTTTCATCTAAACTTTTATAAGCATCAAATATATATAAATAGTCTAATGTATTTGCTTCTTCTACAGTTGGTATAGTTGAAAACATAGTAGACAACAATCCCAAAGCGCCCAATGAAGTGTTTATTGTAACCTCTTCATTATCTCTTTGTCCTTTACCAGTCCAGCTAAACTTATTATCAGTAACGATTGAACTTGCACCAGTTATATCAAATTGTATTGCTTGCTGATAAAATGTCTTTTCACCTACCAAATCACCAACTACCTTACCAAAATTATATTTTTCTAAAAATTCACTAGGATTATTAGTCTCACTTTTTTTATTATGCTCAAATCGTAAATCTATTGTTCCCTCTTCTGTTGTAGGGTCTATTGCTCCAGAAGTAGGTTCTGTCACTTCACCTGTAGATGACATTTCTTTCAATTCTTTATAAATCTGTTGAAATAATTGAGTATCTGTATCTGAATGAATTAATAAACGCCCATCTGCTATCTTTTCAGTATGCTTTACAGGGAAATTACCTACTCTATGAATTTTAGTCCACCCTAAAAAACCTTCATTTGTTGTTGGAAGTTCTGATTCTGCATATCCTACTATTTTTGCATCTGTATCTGAACCAGTTAGCACATAATTATTCAGAACTAAACTATTTAAATAATTATAACTATTTTGTGCTGTAATATGTTGATTTGCAGATGCAGGAATAATAATTATATTTCTCCCTTGATACTGCATACAAATATTGCCATATGTATCCATAATCAAAGGACACTTTCTACCTAAATATTGCTTAAATGTATCTTCCAAAGCTGACTCCATACCAGCTTCATCACCACTTTCTGTAGCAGCATAATTACCTGCACCATATAGATTAAATGTCTTTGCAAATAGAGCCTTGATAATTTGTATATCCCAATTATCTGTATAATCAAATATTAACGTCTCTGGAGATGTGTAACCATCTTTACTAGCATAAAACATAGGTAAACAAGCAACATCTACTAATGATACATAATCTATTAAACCATCTTCAGATTTACTACCATAGCCAGGATTTCCATGAAATAAAGGGATAAAACTATATGCTATCATTGGATTACTTACCTGTTTGTTTGAAAATATTTTTATTAGCCCATCTTTTCCAATTGTTTTATCATAGTTATATAATTTAGGAAATAAATCATCTACATATGCCTGCCTAGTTCCACTTGTATTAAAAGAATCTAGTTTTTCATTATACTCATACCAAGAATAATCTACATATATATTCCTGTAACTCTCTGCCTGAGAACTTTTACAAAACTCCACCATATCATGTAAATAGCCAGATGTAGTAGCATCTCCACCTGCTGAAAACTGTAAAGCTTTTAAACCACGCCCCTTAGTTCCATAAGGAGAACCTTCTGTAAAAGCACTTGTGTAATCATCTTCAAAAGGCTGGCAAAAATTACTTAAAAAGATACCAAAACAAAGCATCTCCCAAGGGTCCCAATCATCTACTACAAAACTATCACTTGTTAAAGGACTACCTAATGCTGCCTGTGACCCTAATAAACTTGATTGAGCAGCATTAGATATTATTGTAAGTGAATTTGTCAAAATAAATATTATTAATAAAAAAGCTGATAACTTTTGCTTTATACTTTTTTTCATTTTACTCTAACCCCCTGATGCTATTTATTTAATAGCAAATCACTTAATGTATCACCTAGACTCTCATAGAGTTTAGGTATATATTCCCAAAAGACTTGTATATCAAAAATTATTAAAAGAATACCTACTATGATAAAAATAATTATTGAAGTAAATAGTGCTTTAAAGTCCACATAAATTCTTCCATCACCAGGCATTAAAGGAACCTCACTACTATCTGTAATAGCTACAAATTTTCCAAATGTTGCTATTGTTAAAAATCCAGGTCCATTTACCATATTGACATCTAATACCCAAAAACCCATTAAAATCAAACCATATATCAATAAGAATCCACCTAATAAAGTAGTTATAGTATTTAATAAAGATTTTGATGTCTCTTCTTTATCTTTATTCATTTCTTGATTAATAACCCTTATTGTATCTGCATCAAAAACTATAGTTCCATCTGTCTTTGCAAGAGATACTGAATAAACTCCTGACATTACTGATTTCAACCTATTTACATCAATTTGATATTTATATCCATGATTTGCCAACCAGTTGTTCCACCATCTTAATGAACCATTGTCACCACCATCACTATTTATATCTATCCAATTAGTATATAAACCTGAATTAAATGCATGAGTATTTACACACAAACCAAAGTAAACATTATCTACTAAATTTTCGTTATTTAAATCAATACTATCTAAACTGGGTTTATCCCCTTCCTCTTTGCTTGTAAATTTGATTATTGGAAATACAGTATCTAATCCCACTTTATAATTCAACAATTTGTTATCTTCTAACATTCCTGTAGCATTATCAATATTAGCTGTAGGGTCTAATATGGTTTTTAATGATTCCCCTCTGTCATTTTCATCTTTCTTTAATTCAGCCTCCACCTCATCAGAATTTGTTTGAACTGAGCTTAGAACCTTTGCCACTTCATCATAATAAGAAGCCTGTCCTGAATTATAACTGATAATATCTGATACCCTTATATCTACATTTTTACCTTCTGATTTATCACCTAATTTATTAGCAAAAAAGCCTATTACCTGGTCTCCTTTACCTGAAATGTCTGTAATTGAAATTCTCCTGCCTGTTGCAATAAAGTCTTCATTTGCTACAACGCCAGGCATATATGTAAGTTCCAAATAATCAGTAAGAGCAAAACGAACTGTAGTAACTTCCTTTATATCTTTTGAACCAGCTCCACCCTGAGTGCCCACAGCTTCTTTATCCATTGGAGCACTACAGCTATACCAAACATTTCCATATTTATATTCATAAGATTTTGTATCGCTATTATATTTTAAATTTCCTGTAACAACATCAACTTCTTTTCCACTGGCTGATGAAGCAGTAAACTCACATAATGTAGGTGTATTAAACATTTTCCCATGTCCATCTCGTCCAATCTGCTCATAGTAGCTAATCAAAGCATCATCTGACAATTCATTAACTGCAGCAATACTGTTATCCAATATAAGATTATCATTGGCAGACATAAGGCTACTGTCTATAAACCATTCAAATTCTTCCACTTGAGATTCTGAAATATTATATATGAATCTTTCTACCTTATTTTCACTTAAAATCCATGCATTATCATAGTCTGTATAGTAATCTGTTAAATATGAAGTCCTATTATGGTCATATCTAAAGGCATCATATAAAGCATTAAATATGTCCACGCTGCTAAACCATTTTCCAATAATATCTGAATCTAATATAGAACCATTATCTTCAAGGGCCTGATATAATTTATATAAGTTCCAATCAGTTCTTGACTCACTATAAGATGTATCATATTTTGAATTAATCTCCTTTGCTTTTTTCTCATAATACTCCCATATTTTATTCCAATTGCTTCCACTTCCATAAACCAAATCTGATATTTCCACTCTTAAAGAACCTATTTTACCAATTTGTTTTATTTCTGTATCTACAGTATTGTAACTGTCACCATATATATGAAATGAATAGTTTGAACCTAAAGTTGTATATTTTACATCATCCTTTTTTAAAATTTCAATAGGATACCATGTATTAAGCTTTATCCCTATTCCTGATTCCATCTCATCAGTTCCAGAGCTTAATAAACTCAACAGTTTGACCTTTTTATTTGCCATACTTGCATAGGCTTCTAACCCCAATGTAGTAGAACCATTAGGCATGAAGGATATATTCTTACCTACATCTGTTGCCTTAGTTACATTTACACCTGTGATTCTATATATTTCTTCTAATTTATCTTTATCCTGATTTATTACTGCATACGAACCATCTAATTGCTTATATAATATTTCACCATTAAATATATTCACACGCATATCTGAATCTTTCCATTCAAAATGCCATGCACTACTGTCTGAAGAATCTGCAACTAATTTATCTATAACTGATACTGGATATTCCATCAGCAATGCACTTCCTACCTCATTATCATTACGAGGAGATACAGCTACATATTTATTCTTTGTAAATGCCCCCTGATTAATTTCTTGAACCAAATCTGCATCAAACTCTTGAACTCTTAGTGTATAAACACCCACATTCCTAGAACTGCTTTCTTTTTTACAAGGGGATTGAGGGTCATCAGTTTTCATATGTGTTTGTCCACTTACTGTCCCAGTTATAACTATATCTTTATTTAAAGATGAGTTATCTGGTGTTTCTTTTCCTAAACCTGATGAATTATCAGTTGTAGAATCCACAATGCTATCTTCTGTATAGCTATATATTGTTGCATTTCCAGGAGTAAAATATTTTAACACAGGTAAGAAATCATTATATGTAACTTCAGATGTTTCCTTTTTCACCTTTAAATTCTGCAATATATTTATTAGATTAACCAAATCCTGTTTAGTTTGTAAAGAATCTGGATTTAAAACCCACACAGGTTTATTTATATCCCTCACCAAAGAACTCAAATTATTCTTATCAATAAAAGTCAAGGGAACTACTTCTTTACTTTCAACACCTGTTTCACTTTTATAATAAGGAGTTACCTGCTTTCCTGCATTTCCACTTGCTTTTGCAAAATTATTTAACCACTCATTTTTTCCACTACTATTTATATCAGTGATTTCAAATGAAGAATCACCACCTACTGTCAAATATTCCTCTGAAGAATCATAGGGACAATGAGTTGAATATATCCCATATAAACCTTGTTCTGGATTATTACCTAAAACATTAACAATAGCTCTTTTGATATCATCAACCTTTGAATCATCATCACCATCTAATATTTTTTTATATTTTTCAACATTAGAATCTATTAAACTCGAATAATTATCTGCCTGAACTGCTGATATAGCACCCATATCTCGTAAAGCATCTAAAACATCTTTATTTCTTTCACCAACATCCACTATTGGCTGTCCTGGATTTACCAACTCATTATCACAACCTGTTAATCCCATAGCTGCCATAAACACAAACAACATAATAATCCATTTTTTCACATCCATCTTTTCCACCCTCAATACTATTTCATTTTTCATATCTACATGCTAAAAGAGGCGCTATTGCTTTAAATAAACTATTTTGCAATAGTAAATCACATACTTGCTACGCTTGCAAACATTCATCTCAGGTCTTATTTCCACATTTTACAAGATATCACTATGTAAATATACCTTTTCATAAATCAATTTTTTTATCACCATTTCTAAGCATTTTTTAACAGTCCAAATATCCACCTTTGTTTCCTCATACTATCATCTGATTCCACCTTTGATGCCAATTTAAACTTATCCTTTAACTCACCTAAACATTTATAACAAAATTCTATTCCTTTTCCTTTTATATGTTCAAGCAGCACTCTATAAGGATGCTCTTTTTCATATAACTTTTTCCAATATAATTCTGCAGCTTCTTTTTGTATACGTTCTAGTTCTTCTTCCTGTTTTTTCTTTTCAACAACCAAATTTTTATATAAATCACTCTCTATATAAGCTTTTACTCTATTTAAAAGTAAAAATTCCATCTTTCCAGAAACATAAACTTCTATAGCATCCTTTGAGTGTAATTCTCCTACTAGCTGATAATGTGTTAAATTACTCCAGCCAATCTTGGTTCCTTCTACTAATGTAAATTTCCCATCTGTTTCATCATAATTACAATTCACAATATTACAGGTTCTAAAAAGGGACTTAAATTCATTTCTATAATAATTTTTATAGAGATAAAGCTCTTTAAAATCTGTGTAGCATACTTTTAATGCCACCATTTTATTTCCTTGAAGAATAACACCAGTTACAATATAGTAGCGTTCTTGGAATAGCTCCATAATGAATTCTCCCCCTTTACTATCACCTATTTAAAAGTTTAATTTAAAAAATAAGAGTAGGATAATTTTTCTCCCTACTCTTACGCAAATCCAAAAGGCTTTTATTCTTTTGACTAATATACAATTTATAGTATTTAACCTGGCTATATTATAGCCTTATCCTCATCCCCCTTATATTAGGGAAGTAGGATTATACCTGTATATAATAGGGTTGCATTTTTTCTTTTTCATATGCAAATATTTTTATTTATCTTTATCCTATCTAATAATTTCTATTTTTACAAATTCTTCATTTTTCCCTACAAATTTAATCATAAACTCTGTTACTGCTTTTTCAGCCATGTTGCTTTCTATATAACCATCTATTAGGTCTTCAATTTTGTAAATATTCTTTAAAACAAATTCAAATTCATCATCTTCATTCATAGTTATATAACCCATACAACTATAAACCAAAAGTTCGCCATGCTCATATTGTAAAGAAATAAGTATCATTTTATCATCTGTCACTGTAGATTTTATTTCTACTTTATATTTTCCTTTTTCCATTTCACAATAACGACTTATGCTAACATTATCATCTAATTCTGATTCCTTAAATGCCTTTTTTATTAATGCCTTTAAACTTTTCATTACTTTATCTCCCTTTTACTATTCATCTTTCCAAATGCCCTCTTTGATAGTAGTTTCTTCTGCATCATCATCATGCCATTTTTTACGCCAATACAGATTAGTTATGCATTCTATTAATGCATTTTGAATGACAGCCACATCTGTGCCAAATATATTAACTACATAATCCTCTAATTCATTATCAAACAAGAAGTCTGAAAAAAAGGACTTTATAATATGTATATCTATTAACTCACCACGCAAACAATCTTCATTCCCATATAAGTAGCGAGTAACTAATACTATTTTTGAAGAAAAACTAGCTTCTCTTATTTCTACTTTAAATAAATATCCTTCTTCTTCACAAAATGCTTTTATACAAACATTAGAATTATACATAGATTGTTTATATGCTTTCTTAACCAATTTTTTTAAACTTTTCATTATTCTATCTCCCTTACTCCATAAACAGCTTTTATTCCTATCTTCTATTTTCAAATGCCTCTTTCTTTATATCTTTTATGATGAAAGCCCTACTGACTTCTTATTACTCTGTTTTCTAACTTTCATTTTTATTTTTTCTATATACCTCTAGCAAAATTGAGTATAAACTTTCTTCTGTAAGTTCAACATAATCATCCAATATTTTGCCTTTTGGCATTTCTGAAATCAACTTAACCTCAGCCCACATAGTAATATCAAAATACAGCCAATATGCTTCCAATTTTATTTCTAAAATCGTTTTATCACTTTCATTTTTACACTTTAAAATTTGTTGTGCTGTTTCAATAATTTCATTAAGCATTCCTAGGGGTTCCTGGCTCTCAATAATAAGCTTATCTGAATAAAGTAAAATAGCACGTCCCATCTGTTCTTCATTTAAATCTACAGCCTGTATAAAATTAGCAATATGTTTTATATTGTATTGATTTATTAAACTATTTACTATTTCAAAAGGTCTTTTATAAATCTCATTAATAGCCCTCAGAGTATGACCTCTTGTTTCTATAAATTTTTTATTAACATAATATTTTCTTTCTTTACAATCAGTGTATTTAATTATTAAGTAATAAACCAAATAATCATCAAATTTTAAAACAAACCAATTTATAAAATGTTCAAAATCACTTTCCAAAATTGCAAGCATTTATTATCGCCCTCTTTTACTTATTTTTCTTATGCCATATTTATCTAGTTTATAATATAAATGTTGAATTGAAATATTTATTCCTTGTTCAGAGAGTAATTCTTTGGCTTTATAAACTGAGCCTGTATTTGCATAAGCAGCCTGTATTTCATCTATACATTTATCATATATTCCTTCTCTTTTTTTACTTTGCTTTTTAACTGGTGAAAGCAACGCTTCATTTATATCAGTTCTATACTGTTCTATTGCTTCTATTAATTTTTTATCTTCAGCAGCCAAACAAACTTCATATAAAGCATCTAATTTAGCATTTACTTCGTCCACACGCCTTTGGAAGATTGCTTTTTCATATGAATTCATACCTCATGCCCCCCTACCTGGTTCTTTTCTTTGTTGTATATAAACCAGCTTTTTCTAACACTCTTCTGATTTGTTTATCCTGAATAATTCTGCCTGTTGAATCCAAATAATCTTTAACAGCTCTAACACTTTTGAATTCCTTATATTTTTGAACAATTACCAGTCCTAATCCTTTATCATGTATATTCATTTCAGAAAGATGGAAATAACCACTATTTAAATTAACAGACATTAATTTAGGTTCTTCCTTTTTCTTTTCTTTATAATCAAATAATTCCATGAAGCTTTTATAATTCCCTATGACTTCCTGAGATAAACAGTCTAAATCATTCGTGATATCCATACCCTCTCTGGAATTAAACAAAATTTCATGTAGTTTTGTATTAAGTTTTAAACAGACCTCTTTATATAATTGCTCTGCCAACATTCTCTTTTTTTCTTCATTTCTTTTTTCATATATATTCATCAAATCACCACCTATTTATATATCTAACAATAATAGAATTATGGTCTAACTAAAATACATCACCTATTTTCTAATTGGTATAAGATTTTGAAGTAAGCAGCATTATATTATGTAAGAAAGTATTTAATCCCTTTTTGTATATAAATAATTTTAAATAATTGTCAAATCAAAATGTGTATTACCTCAACATGACAATATATAAAATGCTTTTTATATATAAGCTAAATTTCATTTTTTACAACTAATTGTCATTTTCATAAAAGTATTACAAAAAATATTTGACAATATTAAGTAAGCAAAAAAGAGAAGCCTCCACAGGCTCCCCTTCTAAACTAAACATATTATTTTCTCATTTGAGTAAATATTAGCCCCATATAATCTCCAGATGCATTTTTTAATACATAGGAAGAATAATTCGAAGTATCACTAATATATTGAGTCTTTCCTTTGTTTGTAAAATCTGCAGTATTATCATATCTTAAAATCCTAGAGTTAGTAGGATTTGTAGCAAACTCCAATTTTGTTGTAAACTGGCCATCCTTAAATCCAATAGCCTGATTATATTCTACTGGGCCATCAACATATTTTGTAGTTGCTTCTGGTATATTCATTACACCTAATTTTACTTTTACAGTTGAAACTATTTTTTCCTCAACAGGTTCTGCTATAATAGAATTTTTTAATATAGCACCATAATTTACTAAATAAGGTTTTTCAACTGATGTTCCCAATGATGTCTTTACCACATAATCATTTAATTGACACATTGGAACTAAACCATCTTTCATATCCATAGCCAGATTTCCATTCAATGTTGCCTCTGCCTTTGTTCCTTCTGTTCCAATTGCATTACCTAAACTCACTTCACTTCCAAACAAACTCAAGGTTCCTACCAATACTGCACAATCATATGTTGACACCTGATTTACAACACCTTTTAACCTTGCACCAGTTATGATTTGCTGGTCTAAATCTGTAAACACACTGTTTGAAATTCCATCCAACTGATTTACCAAATCATTTTGTGATGTATTCCCTAAACGCTTACTGATTGTGAAAACTGCAAAGCCCAATCCCATCAACGCCAACACTGCTATGATAGCTATACAAATATTCAACATCTCAGCAGTTCTATCCCCCATGCCTTTTTCCTCCTCTTATTAATCATTAGTTTTTTATTAATTCCAATATTTTATAGGTCTTACTAATAATACAAAGCCTAACTCATAAAGGCATGATATACAAATCAAAGGATTACAAACAACGCACTGGGCATATTTTAAGAGCTGACTTCTAAAAGCCAGCCCTCATAAAAACATCTATAATTAAAAGTAATATTACTTTTGATACTAATTTTTAGAGCTGCTCTTTTAGAACAGCTCTTGGGTTATTATTTACTTGAAAAAGTAAAAGCTGATTTATCAGCCAAATGGATATATTAGCTTTTATACCAATATATCCTGCGCTCTCTTTTAGGTGGTAATACAACATGAAGAATAGAATCAATTACCTTTTTTGTTTTTGTTTATACTATTATTAATCAGTGGTATATTCTAAAAACATTCAACCCCAAAAATAGGGTTATCTTTAGACACTGGTCTTGACATAGCCCATGAAAGGCTATATTTTATGTGTCTTTTACTTTTATTTTATACTATGCATAAAGGGTGAGACGCAATGGAAAAACCAGAGACACAGTATTTAAACAATTTTGAAAGAATTGCTGAGTTACGCAAAGATAAAAACCTTCGACAAGTTGATATTGCCACTATGCTAGGTATGAGCCAGCGTAACTATAGCCATATTGAACAGGGAGAGTATGATTTTACAAGTCGTCAATTAATTGTATTAGCTAAACTTTTTGATGTATCAATAGATTACTTAATTGGATTGACTGACGAAAAAAAGCCATATTCTAAAAGTAAATCTTTTAAATTAATAATTGACAAGCAGACACTTGACTGATTTAAAATAAACCATTCCTGCGCCTGCTTGTTTTCTATACTGTTTTTTAATTCAAATCTGATACTGAAAAATTATTTATAAAAACATTTTTTGTATATGCAAGAGTATTGATATCGCTAAACTTTGTTACCATCTCTTTCATAGCACCATTTTCAGATGATGGTAGCATTGCCAAAAAGCCCACCAGTCCTTTCTTTGACACCTCTGAAGAAGTCTGCTTTGTAGTAAAATATCCCAAGCTCCTTATTGATTCCTCTTCAAAATTATATAAATCTGTTTTTGATTCTGAGGTTCCTAGTAATTTTGTATCTATAATGGTTGTTCTTATAGAACTATCTGGATTAAAACCTAAATCTATAGCTATATCTGTTACCAAATATCCTATACCATCAAAGGCTTCATTATACCAGCTCTTCCCATCTTTTGTTTTACCTTTATTTCTATCTATTGAGTTGAAATAATTTGTAATTAATTTTGTATTATCATCCAATAGTTTTAACTCGCTATTTGCTAAAAGGGTTGATGCATTTTGAGTGTTTGATGCTTGGCCTATTATAGCACCATCTTTCTTTAAATAAACTGTCCCATTTATATCTGAACTAATTTCATAATAAACCTGTTTCACAATTTTATTATCCAATACATCAAGATTTGCCCTATTCGCCCCTGAACCATCATGCTTTAGATAATATTTTTCATCAGAACCAGCTTTTGCTGTTTTCCTATCTACCAACCAAGGTAATGTATCTCCAGAATGAATTGGTTTTCCTGATTTAAGTAAATCAGAAGTTGTTTTTTGAGTATTTACAGCTCCATACATCTCTAATCCATATCCTGATAAACTTGTTATGGCTTCTTTAATGAAAGAATTAGCTTGTTTCTTTGCCTCTGTTAATGATGTATTGAAGGAAGTATTATCTGCCACCTTCTTTACCTGAGCATCTGGGAGACAAGCTTGATATAAACGTATTCCTATTTGTGTATCCCCTTTATTCCCCATTGTCAAATCAACTGTAGCACCACCAGGTAATACAGATTTCTTATTTTTTATTCCCATTTTATTTAAAAATGATAAACTTTTTGCATGTGTGCTAAACTGAGTGCTATCCAAGAATACATTTATTTCATTCTTCTTATAAACACCTATTTGAGCCACATTAAACACCTTCATTGTAGATAGGTTCTCTGAAGTAACATAAACACCATCTATTGTGCTATCTTTCTCTATCTTATCCATTTTTATATAAGGATAAAATTTCAATTCAGATGCAACTGAAGAATATCCTTTATTATATCCATACTTTTGCAAAAATGTATCTCTCTTATCAGAAGGGTCCATATTTCCCAAATTATTATAGCCTAAAAACACATGTGTAAGCGCATTTCCTGACTGTGAATATTGCTTATTCAAATCATCTAACAGCATCCTCTTATCTGATTCATATATCATATTTCCAAATACATGATTAAATTCACACTCATATGCAAACTCAAATTTTCTATCTGTAGTAGTATCTATATAATGAGTTTCCAATGTATCTTTAAAGCTCTCACCTGAATCTGATAAACTTGTTTTTCCTGCTCTCTTACCTGCAGGTATATATGATTCTGATTTTATATCAAAGTCATTTAAACGCTGTTTTAGATTATTATTATTTTTTTCTGGATAAAGAGTCACACTATCTTTTACTGAATTTCTATAAAAAAGAAAAGATGAATTGGGTGATAAATTCAATGTATCTCCACCACATAAACCTAAACTTCCAGATATTTCTGTATTTGATGTAACATAATCTCTAATGAAGGTCGTTCCATTATTATAATCAAAATCATCTTTTACACTTAATTGATAACTTCCATCTATCTGAACTGAATAACCAGGCAAATCATGGTCGCCATCACACCAATAGCCATCTTCATCATTCCCCCTACAATCATCATCTAAATCATGACTTCTTGTGCAGGTTTTCTTATAGCCTGATTTATCTACAAAATGCTCATATAAACTCACCAGCTCTTTATTGCTACATAGCGTCTCTAAACTATATGGCCTGCTAATCTCATTTTGATATAGTTCAATTTGCGAAGATGATACTGTATTATCTTTCCCTATTGTAGAATCTTCTTTTTGTAATAAAATATGCAATACCTTCCCTGGCTCCTTTATATTAATAGAACCTGTCCCTTGCACAATACAGCCACCATCATTATATTCTGCTTTCTGGTCTTCATAAGATGGGGTAACACCATTTTCAACATAACTTTCTTCTTTTGTTGATACAAAAAATTCTTTCACTTTATATTGAGGCTCATTTTCTACTAAAATATCACGTAAACAGCTCTCTCTGCCATAAATACCTGTAGTCTTATATAAACTACCATCTAACTTATCCTCATAATACTTTACTATTTTTATTTCATTATCTTCCTCTGATATATAACGACTCTCTGGTACTTTACCAGGGCTACCATCTGGATATGTTATAGAATCCCATGTGTGAGTATTACTTAATAGCATACCATCTAATGAAAACACATTAATAGCAAAACCATCTTTAACTAAACCACCAGCACCATCTGATTTCCACTTATTTGCCTCTGACATCTCTTTCCATGTAGGTATTTCTGATAATTTAGCTTTTGAAAGAGAGTTGCCATTACCAAACCTTACTATATTTTCTACCTCAATTCCTTCTACAATCAAAGCCAATGCATCTCTCCCAATCCATGTAAGATGTTCTATAGTCTCTATCATGGTCTCTGACACGCCCAATGCATGAACCCCTGTCTGATTTAGGGCTTTATAATTCAGAAATGATTCTGCACCATATTTTGATTCTAATGCAACCAATACAGGCACTGTCTGCCAATATTCTGCTAGATTAGAAAAGGTTCCTGCCACCTTAGGGTGAACTATATCTGCTTGTGTATTACGTGCCACTATACTTAGCATAAAGATAGGTTCTATACATAGCTTATATTTTTTATTTGATGGAATATTCTCATCTACAACTGTTACAGGTTTTCCATCTTTATTTACTTTTCCTAAAGTATCTTTTGTTTTAAACACTTTAGTTCCATTTTTACTTTTCCAATTAGCAAGCATATTTAAAATGTTTCCATATTCAGTAAACTCGCCATTATATTTTTCAGCTCTCTTTTCCCATTTCTGCAAATCTAAACCTGCTGTATAATACTTTTTTGTTGTGTCATTATACTGCATCCAGTGGGGAAGAGAATTTAAGGGTTCTACATTTGATATATCATCCCATAAATACATCTCATATGTATTTCTTGTATCCCAACTTTGAAACTTTGTAGCTGTAAAATAATTCTTTTCTTCTAGCTTTGTTAAATATGTCCCACCTACAAATCTTCGAAAATTTTCTTTTGTCATAAACCAGATATCTATTACTATAGGTTCTCCAGCATCATTGACAGAGACTATCTCTGAAGGATTCTCTGAAGATACCAAATACATTCTATAACCTGTTCTTGATTGAGTATTTGTATTACAACCAAAGTCTCCACCTGCACCAGTGACTGAGCTTTGATTATTGCTATTATCTACATTTCCTGATACTTCTGCCAGACTGACAAAGGCAGATGATAAACACAAACTATTAATCAAGAACAAAGTGAAAATTCTTTTTATAAATTTCATTTAACTCTACCCCCTTCATTCTAAACTTATAGGTTCTGCTTTAGCTTGGTCTCCAACCATCTGCGCCTGAGCTTCTTTAATCAATCTCATTATATCTTCATCTTCTCCCATATCTATATAATTCTCTTCTGGGTTCTCAGATAAACTTTGATTTTCAGCTTTTGCTTGTTCTACCAAATTCTCTTTATTTTCTATTGATTGAAATGCTGACTCCTGCATAATAGCAGCTTCTAACTCCTCATCTGTCATATCAGATGATAAAAGCAAATCCATATAAACAGCATCTTCTTCACTCAAACTCTCTTTCACGCCCTTTAATTTCACTTCTATCTCAACAGGTTCTTGGGTTTCTACAGTTGATTCCTGCATTTCATTCACAACCTCATCAGAAGCGCCAGTAGATGTCTCATTACTATCTAATACCTCAATCTCTATATTATCTACCAAAAACTTATCTTCTTCATTTGCCTGTGTGCTCTCCACTACTTCCTCAGGTTCTTTTGAAACTAAACCACAACCTGTTAAATTTACTATTAATGAAACAAAAAACAAAAAAAGTATTGCTCTATATATTCTCATAATTACTTACCTTCCTTTTCCACATCTTTTTCCTTAGACATTTCTAAAATTGTTACATGACTTACTCCACCTAATTTTGCAGCCATTCTTGAAGATATAATATGTCTCTTATATAAATCTAAAGCTGCTTCAAGATAATTTGTAGTTTCTTTCTTTTTTACCATTTCACAACACCTGCCTACCACCTATTAATATTTATTTTCATATTTTTAATAGTATGTGGTTTAAAAAAACTACCACTAAACTTTTATCAGGGTATACTTTTTCAACCAATAGGATTGCAAAATAAAAAGAAGAAGCCTTTTTTGACTTCTTCTCTTTTAGCACATAAACTTTATAACATAACTATCTTACACTGGTTGTAGGAAGTGCTGCTGGAGCTATCTCTATAATTTTTATATCATCATTTAATATCCCCTTGTAATAGATTCTTCCATTATTCACATCAAATTTATAACAACCATCATCTACAATTTTAACAACATTTCCACCATCTTCAAGTCTGTAAAGACTGTCTGATTTTATGATAAACAAACCATATTTAGTAGAATATAAGGTTCCTAGTGAACTAACAGGATTACTTTTTGAACCCTCATTACACCAAACAATTGTATTAGTTTTTGTATTTACAATATATTCACCTATATAACTATAAGGAGCATACCAAGCATTATTACTATCAGTTACATAAGTAGATATGCTCACATAATCCCCCTGATTTCCATAATCCTCATTAACTTTTATCGTTTCATAATTATTTGGTATCAATGATTTCATCTTTGAAGTAAGTTCTTTTGATGAAGCTGTTTTAGGTTTTTCATGTCTACCTACAATAAACTGATTTGAAGCAATATCATAGAAACCTTTTTTAGTTTGAATACCTAAGCCATTAGCAAACTCCAATCCAACTGCAGCATATCTTGTCATTACATTTGTGCCTGCATAATTTCCATTTGCATCAAGATAGGGAACTTCTAAAGGTGTTCCTTCTGTCTGATATAAAAGTTCCACCTCACCACCATCCAAATTACACCTTTTTAATGTCCCATCTAAAATTCCAGTAAAATATAATTTATAATCAGCTCCAATTAGTAAGCCACCTATATCAGATATAATAGCTTGAGGATTAGAACCATCTACACTTGCAACATAAAAAACATTATTTTGTAAATAGTAAATATTAGTATCTGTAGCTTTTATACCCAAGGGTAGTGAATAATAATTTTCATCACTTATAAACTGATTATTTTTATTTGAGGATTCTTCCTGTATCCAAGCTCCATCTGCTCCCACTTTATAGCCATCTGGCGTTGTGGTGTTACTTAACATATAACCACCTGAACCAAAATAATACTGTTTGCCTTCTATCTCTTTCCAGGTATTTGAAAGATAGCTGCCATCATCGCTCTGATAACGCCAACCAATTTCATCCTGAACCCACTGGCCTGCTAAACTTGTCATTGACAGGGACAGGGAGATGAGAAGCGAAGCACCTAATAAACTAAACAGCCTTTTTTTCATACTTACAATCTCCTTATTTTATTATTAACATACAGTAAAATCACGCCAAGATACGATATAGCCTTTTTCATCAAACATTACACCCCATCTAGGAGCATAGCCAAATCTCTCTATCCACTCTTCAAGAGTATAGTATTCTCCATTATACATATAAACTCCATCTTTCCTTATATAGATTGAATCCAGTTCTTTTAAGGTAGTAGCTCCTAAACCATCTACATCACCTTGCTCAATCCATATGACCAGAGATACATTATCTACTCTATAATAATCGCCACAATCTATCCATACATTGTCTGATGAGTAATAATCATTAAATTCTAAACCCATAGACCCATCCTCATAAATATTGTAATTATCTGATATGGCCTCATCTATTTGACTTTTATTTGTCACCTCAGCTAAACCCAAATCTTCAAAAATATACTCCCCATCTGCCCCCAGGTTCTTGCCATCAGGAGAAACACCATTAGGAGCCAAATTACCTTCATCATCGAAATAATATAATTTTCCATCTGCCATTTGAGTCAGAAAACTCTTTCCTGCCACAGTGTTTGACTCTGAAACTGATTCTACTGTTTCCTCAGATGCTGTTTCCATAGAAGTTGCTTCAATAGATGTTGTTTCCACAGAAGGTTCTACTTCCAGCTCTGTCTCCAACTCTGAAACAGACTCTAAAGTTTCTTCCAAGCTGCTCTCTTGTATTTCCTCGCTGCTCATAATTATAACAGATTCTGATGGCTGCTTTTGACAGCCCACCAAACCTAAACCTATAATTCCTAGCAATAATATTAATTGTCTTCTTCTCATACCCACTCCCCCTTCCACATATAGCCCATCACAGACTATTATAACATGGAGAACCAAATTTTGGAACTCTTATTTCACGCTTTAACACAAAAAATGAGCTGTATAGCATCTACTACACAGCTCACTAATTTATAATATTCTATATTAACTATATAGAATGGTTTTTTCCCTATTCTATCTTTCTTTTCTAAAATTTTGGATATATTTCTATTTTTATATCCCCTTTTTTCAACCCCCTTATATATAAAAAAGTGGTATCATGTTACCTACATTCAATTTTAGGTAATTGGTATAGATTTTTTACGTTGAATATTAATATTCTTTATTTTTACAGTTATCTCTATAATAAAAATATAAATCACCTGGCTGTTCCCTTAATCTCACTTTTTTATTTTCTATTTCAAGCTGACTCGCCCCTTCAATACTTTGAATACTATTCACTTCATAAACCATAAGTTTTTGCCATGTATCATTAATCAAAACTTCTATTATTGTCTCTGATTCCAGCTTAGTTTTATCTATAAAAAAATGATTATTTTTATATACTAAATTTCCTTCTTTCATAATTGGGCTGCTCATATACTTAATTTGAGTCAATATATCCTCCAACTCAAAAGCCAGAACAAAAAGCTCGTCATTTATTAAATTTTCGTCTGGATTATTTTTATCCACTTCAACCCCCTCAGCAGTATAACCTATTTCCAACAAAAAATGTTTTATTTGTTCACTCAAGTTACCTACTTTTTCTATTGCTTCTGTAGTTTTCATTTTTTTCCTCCTATTGGTTCCAATATATTGGAACTATCATGATAAAAATAATAATGCGATAATTATATAAATGCAAGAAGAATATATCGCAATATTTTTAAGGGTGAATATAATGATTGTTTTTAATAAATTATTTGAAACTATGCAGCACAAAGGCGTTACACAATACCAGCTCTATCAAATGGGCTTTTCTAAAAACCAAATTGATAGAATTAAAAAGAATATGAATACAAATAGCTATACCCTTGACAAATTATGTAAGGCTTTAAACTGTAAATTAGAAGATATAGCAGAATATATACCAGATGAAAAATAAACTATTTTATACTGATAAAATAACATTCCTTTTTCTAGCCTTAATACCTGTTAGTCTTTTTAACATATTAATACCTTCTAAATAGTTAATTTTATCTCCAACAATATAGGTTTTAACCCAACAATATTCTTTTAATGTCTCAACATAAATCCATACCTCAATCACTTCCATAGGACGTAACTTAACATCATCAATATAAATATTGCCTTTTAAATTTCTCTTTAAAACCCCTTCCATTTTAACTGTTTTTTTTAAATAATCAATATCTAAAGATAATTCCTTCATTTTCAGAAAAATAGTCCCTATTTCTATTTTAGAAAAAGAATCCTCAAATGTTATATGTTCCATGACTTCAATAAAATTAGGAGTAATAGATTGTAATATATTTTCAATATTCTTTTGCAGCTCAAATAAACTTTCAACTAAATGCTTCTGTAACAACATCATCACCTCCTCCCTATGTCTCTAATGCGACATGGTATTATTCAAATTATAATGTCATAATTATACACATGCAAGACATAAATCAAAAAAAGTGAGAAAACTTTATGATAAAATTCGACAAATTATTTCTTTTGCTCGAGCAAAGGGGCATTTCTCAAACCTACTTATGTGATGAGTTGGGCATAAGTCGCAGCACTTTAAATAAGCTTAGACATAATGAAGTTGTTTATTCAAGCACAATAGACAGATTGCTTATTTTATTAGAGTGCGATGATATAAATGATATTTGCGAATTTATAAAAGAAGACAAATAAAAAGGGCCGTCATAAAGACAGTCCTTTTTATTATATTAATTTGGTTTTACAGATAAGTCATGGTCTGTTGCCCCATCTTCATTTTCTGTAGTCCCTCCTAAATGTTTTTCCCACCAATTATCATTATCACTGGAAGGGGCAGATGCTGATGCTTCTGTTGTTGTATTTGAAGGCATTCCAGCTTCTACTTTATCATCAACAATAGAAATTTCTTCATAATCTATTACCCACGCTCCATCTGAACCTACATAATAACCATCAGGTGTCCAGCAGCTCTCCAACATTGCTCCATCTGAACCCACATAATATAAACCTGAAATCCAGCAATTACTTGCCATTATGCCATTATCATACATATAATACCATTTGCCATTGATATACTTCCAACCTGTTGCATAAGAACCATTTTCTCTATATTTCCACTCACCAGTTGATTGTTGTTCCCACTGGCCTAGTTCTGCAGCGTAAGAAATGATTACTGTTGAGCCAAATATTTTGCCAAAATTTTCATCACTAACTTCTTGCATAGACTCTGAGATAACATTGTTATCTACAAATGTATTAATTGGAATGTCACTAAAATTTGTAGCTCCTATCATCATAAGTGTCAAGGCTGATGTATATAAACTTCTTGATACCATATTCTTTCTCATTGTAGTTCCCTCCCCTATATCAATATCTTTTTCTATACCATTGCATTAAATAGGCTATGTGTTATATTCATTCATATTTTTTATTGGCATACTCCAAATTCATAATTGGAGCCTAAAAGTCTTATTTTATTATACTGCCACAGTCCACACAAGTCTATCAAAATGTATAAACAACAAATGAAGTAACATCACCATATCCTAAGCAAAAATTATCCACATAATCGAGAGACACCTCACTAACACCTAAATAGTTAATCATTTTATTAACTTTATACAAATGATTTAATTCATCAGCAAAGCACAATTTTTTATCCTCTTGCCAATACAACTTTCCAAAATTTAAATTCACATGTCTATCTCCATCTAAACCTCGAAGCTGATAAAATACATCATTATCAATTCTATCAGCTTCTCTAAACTGAAACAACGTATAAATAGACAATAAATTATGTCCTTTATATGGTCTTTCTATTTTCAATATATTCTTTAATAAATCTTTAAATCCATCAACAGTATAAACGCTATCATCAACTTCAGTGTTAAACGCTATCACCAAGCAATCATCAGGGAATACAAGCTTTAGAACATCAATGCCATGTATTAAGGAGATTTTTTTCTTCTTCGTTTTTATATAATTAGTGTCTGGAACAAATTGTTTATTAGATTTAAAAAGACACCTTTTTTTATAATAAAACTTGTAATAGTATTCAAACATGTCTCTAGCTTTTTCCCCTTTATAAATTGTAATAACATCATTTTTACAGTATATTGTAAAATTTATAAAAGGCATAAGCTGTTTATATGTAAAGTTTTTATCAAAGTCCACTTTATCACTGATAAAATCTAATATAGTATCAAACCATTGATAATAGTTCATTTGTTTCCCATCTTTAAATGCGTATTTGCAATCATATAATGAAAATGTAAATTCTATCTCCTTTCCATTTTCAGCGCAAAAAGACATAATCTGACTAAAGGTTCTTAGTATGATTGCCATATATGTAGATTCTAGGTAATGAGTTTTTATTGGTGATACTCCAGCATCGTCAATAAAAAAATCTATCACTTCCATGAACCCCTCAAATTGAATATATTTATCAACAGCATCTGGGTAATTTAAAATTCTCGTAAAATAATCACAATATAAACCACTTATTTTTCCTCTTAAATAACTACCTATATGATTACTCATAAAAAGTCCCATGTTATTAAACTCTGCACAAAACGAACCATCCCAAGCATAATTTAATATATTTATAATTTCTTCTTTGCCACAATCTATAAAATTATATTTTATTCTCATAATTTTTCTCCTGCTTTTATGTCTATACTAACTTCTTTATAAATTCTATCTACTGTAACATCTGCAATAGTAGCAATCTCACAATCAGCAAATTCATTACTTATAATTCGAGAAAAAATCAAATACCTATTTACTTTATTCTTCAACAGGTGCTCAACGAGCGCATCATAAAGCACTTTATTTTTCAACCACAAAGCATCCACTGAATTTAAAACAATCAGCTTTTGAGTCATATCATTAAACATAAAATCAAAAACATTACTACAAAACACAACACATCTGTTAATAAATTCATTGAAATTATTTCCCAAATCATTAAAATTCAAATAGATAATGTCATTATTGCCAGCAGCCATTTCCTCTTGAAGAATAAAATCTACAACCCTCTCCACCACTCCTCCAGTATCACCTACCAGGTATATCGTGTAACATATTTTGCTATGATTTATTGTCAAATTATAATTAATAGGGTTATTTGATAATAGCCTTACCTCAGATTTTCTAATAGAAACTTTTACTTTTTCTAACTGATATTGATATTTATTTGTTACCCAAGTATTAAAAAAAGCCTTATTAAAATGTCTTTTACTTATTGATTTTTGCATCAATACTTCTTCCAAAGTATTGCAATGAACCCTTTTTCCTTCTCTAATAACATCTACATCCACACTCATTTGAAGGCAACTTAGAAAGTTAAAACTCATTGGAAAATAGGGCGCATAAACATGTCCTGACTTAAGTTTTAGAATTTTTAATACTATCTCTGGAGCACAAAACATTATATTATATGGTTTATCCTCATTATATTTTATTGATAAATAGGTCTTTAAACATATAGGAGCCTGCTCATATGTCAAAGATAAACCTAGCGTTTGTTCTATTGCAAATTGCTTTGAAAAGTCAATATTTTCTTCAATCTGTTCTTCAAAAAAGGGTGGTTCAGTATTTTTAATTGTGTCAAAGCAAATTTTCAAGCTCATGTATGCCTCCATCATAAAGCCTTATTATATAAGTCTTATTTTTTATAAATAATACACTCCATTATATTACTTGAATTTAACGTTCCATACCCTGTAACGCACCAGAATCAATTTGGACAGGTTTTTATCTCTGGTCGAGGATTTCTCCACCCAGTATGTCAAAATCCATCTTGGGCCATTCTGGCGCATCTGGGAGCCATCTGGAACCTGTCCATAACTTTTTTTAATCTCCTTCTTGCAACATAAAAATCATAAACATTTCATCTAAATCCTCGTAATCACTAACTTTATCACCTTTATGAAAATCACAAATACATTTAAACATAATATCTTTATATTCAAAATACTGTATTCTGTCAGGCTTTTCATATTGCATCTGTATCAATGCTCTTGAAGTATAGACAAGTTCTAAAGCCTCTTCTCCAAAAGTCTCAAAAAATCCCTTTGTAGACAATATTTTTAGCTCATCACCAAAACTATAATCGCCATCAATTTCTTGTTTAAATAATACTAACTGTCCTGATAACATATTTTCTTTTCCTTTCTTACAAAATTTAATCTTGCATTTTAAAGTTCCTGGAGCCACCTAGGTTCCATTTTAGTTCTTCATCGAACAAATAGACCCTCACCTACTTCAAATTGATTCTGGGCCATTCTGGTGCGTTTGGGAGCCATCTGAGCCTTGTCCCTTTCCCTCAATTTTTTTATATCTAAAAATGAGATTATAAATTGTTTGCCTGCCTATACCATGTGTTTCCCCTTCTTCTTTGAGCTTTTTATCCACTTCATTCTTGATTTCTGTCACTGAAAGACCCTTTTTCCAAAGTGAATAAACCAATTCATCTCTCTTTACTTTCTTCACCAGTAATTTTCCACTAGTCCATTTATTATTAAAGCGTTTTGTTGCTTCAGCTTGATATTTCAATAATTCTCCAGTCTTTTGATACAGCTTCTCAGTCAAGCTATATAGCTTAATCAATTCAAGGTTATTCCCAACATCTTCTGCTTCACTTATCATTTTTTCTAAACTACATAAATTTAACTTTGTCAGATAAGAAAATAGAATCTCAAATTTTGATAAAGCTTCAAGCTGACTTACCAGTTCCTTCTTCCCCTTTTTCTGCTTAGTTCTTGTCTCAATTTCTTTTTCCACCCCTGTCTTTGTGATTGACAAAAAATTCTGTATTGCAACCACATCAACCTCACTCATTGAATATAACTGTTTTAGTAAACCAACAATTTCATCCCACTGCTCTGTCATCTGTCTTACCTCCTAAAAATATTTTGTGGGGGCAAGGGTAAGGCTGAAGTAATTTTTTGTCAAGTTTTTTCTCAAAATTTTATTTTAATATATTTTTAAAAATTAAGGCATTTGTATCATTCTTTATTTTGTATGAATAAAATAAACTTTAAGGCGTATTAGTCTTGTGATTTTTACAAAAATAAGGCAATCTTTATTTTTAATATTTTTTATACAGAAAATATCAAGGCAATTATCTAATTCTTTTAAATATAAACTTTTCAAGACAATCTTTATCTTTTAATTAAAACACATATCAATACAAATAAAGGCAACAATAATCCAAATTTTAGATGAATTATTTTAAAGGCAATTCAAGACTTTCATTTTACAAATTTAAAAGGCGTTCTATACAGCTATAATCTCAATCTTTCGTTTATAAAAAAATAAAAACAGGTAAGATTTTACTCACCTGTTTTTTTATCTTCTTTTTTAACCAAACATTGTTTTATTGTAGCAATAAACATATATTCAAATTTATCTTGAAATTCAGTGCATAAATACTCTGGCAATAAATTCAGCAGTTCTCTACTTCCTTTAATATTTTCAGCAGCAATTCTTTTACACATAATATTTTCCATAAAACGTTTTAAGAGTTTTACTTTTATAGCATGAAATAATAATAAATCAAATTCAATAGTCTTATCTAAAACCATTTCATATAGGTTCAACTGATTAATTCTCAAAATATATTTATTTTCACTTTGTAAATAATTTACTCTCACTACAAATTGCTTATTTTTACTTATAACATTCTTTGCACCTTCTTCTGAAATAAACATAACCCATCCTCTCTTTCTTTATAAAAATAAATTAAGGTCTTTTTACCAATAAATCACACCTCTTTTTTCTACAATCATAAACTGGCTGGGTTAAAAAACCCAAATATTGCAAAGCTCCCACAAAGTTACCTGTTTGATAAACCTGTTCTGCTAATGCCCTATCTTTGAATGTTTTATCAATAAAATCTGCTTCAACTGCAGCTCTCATAATATTTTTCCCTTTTGCATATGCCACTCTTAGGGTAGGCCCATTTTCAACCTTAGCCAATAAATTAAAATGCTTAACACCTTTTATCTTTTTTTGTTGAACAATAAATTTTATTTTTCTTCCTTCCATCATATAGTTAAACGCCTTTAAGCAACTTGCTGCTGTGCTTAAATTTAAATAATTAGCCATAATTACCACCTCTATATTTTTCTATCAATGTAATTAAATGGTATATTGAAATAACACTTTATTCAGCAAGAAAACCAATCACCAATAATTAATGGAACTTATTATTTTCTAATTGGTGTCATAATTATTTAGGGAAAACAGTTTGAGTAATTTAAGCAAGAAAAAGAGAGTGATTTTTCAACCACTCTCTATTATCAATAACCATAATATTCAAAGTCCACTTCTAATCTATCACTTATATATTCAGAAATAAATCTATTTTTCCATATAATTTTAATATATTCTTCATAATCATCATATTTTCCAGTTCCACTACTTGCTCTGATACCTATTGCATGAATTATAAGATTAGAAAAAAGCCTATCAAATCCAAGCAAGTAATCATACATCGCTGATTCATGCAGAGCTTCACACTCTCTATAATCCTCATCTTCTTGCTCCTGCTCATATAAATCAGTTTCAGCAAATAAGTTATTATAAAGATTAATTGTAAACACTTCTCTTTTAATAAAACTCCCATGACATCCACATACTTCATAAACATCAGCCAATGTATCATAATTTCCACTAGGCGTCAAAATACATATATTAAAATTAGGCAGACCACATTGTTCACATTTGTTTTTCTTATTTTGCAAATCTGCTATCCTGCCATTAGACAGGCTCCATATATACTTAAATTCATATAACAATTTTTTTATAACTAGTTTATTTTCTGTTACTAATAAATTTTCAAAATTATTGTAAGTTGCATTTAAAGTCCAATTATACGAACCAGTCAAAGCTATTTTATTATCTATAATACAGAATTTATTATGCATATATGTTGTCTTACCAGGCATACGAATGGCTTTCACTTTAATATCCATCATTTGAAGGTTACTGATAGTATTTTTATATCTAGCATTACACATATCATCCATTATAATTATATAAACATCAACACCTCTACTCGCTATCTTGCATAAAACCTCTCCATAAATATCAAAATTAAGCCAAGCTATTGACATTTTTATACTTGACTTTGCCATCATTAAGTTTCTAGTCACTACATACTGAAAATCATCAAAATATATATTACTATAGGCCCCTTCCATGTTGTTACCTCCTAAATCAACATTATATCCTCATTCTAGCAGATGTCATTTTACTTTACCATAGAAAAAGAGAGTGATTTTTCAACCACTCTCCAAGAATATAAAATTATAAATCTCTCATATAGCAATAATAATAGGCATTTAACTTTGTATTGTGTTTTTCATTATATAGCATAGCTGAATAGATACTCATTTCAAAGCCTGTAAGCTCATCCCCAGCTTCCTTCAATCTTCTGACTCTTTCAACTTCTGAATCCACAAATTCCTGTGTAACGTCTACATCAGGTTCAAAATATATCTGTCCACCTGGAGAATAAACCTTTCTACTGCTCTGCTCCACCAACTTCCCCTTCTTCCTGAACCTCGCCAGTCTCACTCTCACTTTCATTATTCTCAAATATATCCTGGCTCACATCAGATGATTGCTCTTGACTGTCATCAGAGTTTTCCTGCTTCTCTACCATCTCCTGTTCTTCACCAGATGTAGAAGCTGCTGCTTCCTGTGTTACTTTAGGTTTTCTCCCCCTCTTTTTAGGAGTTGCTTTTTCAGCCTTCTCTGCCTCCTGTTTATCAAATATTTCCTCAATTTCACCAGGGACATCTGCAGGTGTAGATTTTAACATATCTTTAAATACATGCCATCTTCCTACAACCTTATCATGACTTGCTGTTCCTGATGTATTATTAAACTGAACATAATTTCTTGCCAACTCATAACGAGGTTCTACTTCCAGCAGCCTAAGTATTTCCTGTTTCTTTTGTGTAACCTCAGATGTGTCAGTTTTTCTAAAACTATATTTTTTAGAAAGCTTTGCATATTCAACAAATGCTTTGACATTTTCAAGATAAGCTTCCTTTTCTTCTTTCTTTTTATTTTTGATAACTTTACAATAACCAGCAACCAATACTGGTATAGTCAGTTTATTTATATAATGTGCATCATCACCCAATACATCAACCAAAACATCAGATGCTTTCTCCAGACGTTCAAATAAATCCTTCTTATCTTTAGCTGACATATCTTTTTCTAAATAGGTAATGAACTTTTGAATAGATTCATTCTCAAAATTCAAAGAGTCCTCATCCATATCCAATAGCATCATTGCTTCCAGAACCATATCTTTGTCCTGGCCATTCTTAATCAAACTCTTTGAAAGAACTTTTTTCCAAAAGCCATCAAATCCATCTTTTGAAGGTCTATTAAGTATATCCTGTAATTTTGTAGCTAAATCATAGCTTATAATAGCTGTATTTTTCTGTGATTTTGTTAAGGGTTTTCCACCATTAATTCTTCTGAATATTTCTCGTTTATCAGAATCAGAGCACTCGCTCATAATAGACATTTCAATTTGTCTATTGGTAAAATAATTTTGAAGTCTTATAGGCAACTCATTATATTTTAAACCAGCTACTTCCATTCCCCTAATTGGTTTAATGTTTTTATCCAATGCAAATAAACCATTCATATAATCTATTATTGTAGACAAACGCTGAACCCCATCCACTATAATTAAGATTTCTGGCTTATATGTTTCATTTACTTCCTGATTTAGTTCATCGCTTAACCTTTGTAGATATTCTTCTGAAGCAACCCTGGGTTCACATAATTTATCTCTTTGCTCCTTAATAACATAGACAGCCCCAAAAGGATATCCTTTTAAAATACTTTCAATCAACTCACTCTTTTGTTTTTTATTCCATTGCCCCTCACTACGCTGCAAAGGGTCATTAAAATCAAAGTATCCATCATTAGCTCTTTCCTGAAATAAACCAAGCGACATTGGGTCTGACCTAGTATCCATATTTGACCTCCATTTTTATTTGATTTTAGATTCAGTATAAATCAAAGAAATTATTTTTGCAATAAAATATTTGATTTTATAATAAATTGTCATATTGAACTCTGTATTACTCTAAAATGACAATCATATTTTTTCTATATAAATATTATACAAATTGACTTTTTTACTTTATTTCATTATTTTTGTCATTTTATTACTCATATATATTTGACAATTTTTCACCATTTTTATGCTTTTTTCTCAATTCTAAAATTTTTAATATTGGTATCTCCAAATTAATTAGGTCTACAAATAAGTAAAAGGGATAGACAAAAAGACTACCCCTTTTTAACGTTAAACCATTTCCAACATATAACCTCTGAAATTTGTCTGATTTTCAGTAGCTGAACCACACCCACCTAAAACTTGTTTTGTCTGAACTATTCCATTTATTACCCATGCTCCATCAGCGTTCACTTTGTAGCTCTCAATCGTTGTATAGCCATAACGCACTTGTAATTGTTAAACCAGTTGTCATAGTTATTACAGCCAATCTTTTTACATTTAATTTGTTTAGTCACGTTTTATAGTTATATGGATTATATTATTACTATCTATTTCCCAACTACGCTCTTGACTTTCATTCACATACTCAACCTTACTTAATGCAACTTTTCTTATCATTTCACTCATAAGGGGTTTTGGGCACTCTGAACTCCAAGTTTCAGGTAGTTGATAGTCAATTGTAAATGTCCCCATCTCATTCCCAATCGTAGTATCTATTAAATTTGCCAACTCTTGTTTCCAAGGCAGCGAACAGCTATAAAAATTATATTCAAGTCCATAATGATTACCAAAGTGTTCATACTCTTTTCCAGCTCCTAAATATGCAGGTAAGCCTTTGCTCCAATCTCTTTGATAAAATAATTCGCCATCTTCATATCTTGTATTATCAATATAAAGTGCTCCATCTGGCCCAATAGCTCCACCATCCCAGTTACCCTCTGTTACCAAAGTGCCAGAAGCATCAAACAAATACCACAAATCTGTATCATATGAATATTTCGTGCCATCTTGCCTATTCTCAACTTTTGTTGTGTTTATTTTTTTCCACCCTATATCCATATAGCCCTTTTGATTAAAATGATATCGTTTACCTTCTATTTCTTTCCAATCATTAACTGGGTAACTCCCATCGTCCTCCTGATACCACCAACTTGAACCATCTTGCTGCCACTGACCTGCTAAACTTGTAGAAGATAAAAATATAGACATTGTAAGTGACACCCCTAATAAACTTAATATTTTCTTTTTCATATACATATTCTCCTTTGATTTAATCAATAAATCCCATCATCTCGATAAACGCATAATTAAAGTTGTTATAAAAAACAACTTCCTTTTCATAAACCAAAATCCTTTCTATGCATTAGTTTATATTAAAACTGGTTCCATGTATTTTTATGACAAGTATTATTGAATCCAAACTCCATCTGAACCCAAGACATAACCATCTACCACACTATTAGCTACCATCTGACCACTTGTATTAAAATAGTACCAATGAGAATTTAATTCCTGCCAACCTGTTAGCATGTAACATGACTCTGCGTCTGTGCCTGGATAGACACAATACCAATAACCACCTACGGGTATCCAACCTGTTACCTGATAACCTAAACTATTAAAAGCATACCATTTACCATCTTTACAGAGCCAGCCTTTGACTAAATCACTTTGACCACGTTTATTGGATTTATCATAAGTACTATATTCTGCAAAATTCATGTCAAGACTCACTGTAAAGCCACCATCTGTTGACTGAGCATAATAAACTTCATTTGGAATTCCATCTGCTAAATTTGCATCATAAAAACCAGAGTAATCGACTGTTGTTGCTGTGTTTGTTGTACTTGTACTTTCCTCTGCACTTTCAGTTTCAGAAGTATCATCAAAATCAGTTGATACATCTGATAAACTCTCATTGGAGGAATCATTACTTGCAGAACTTGAATGACTGCCACTCATATTTACTCTAAAACGTTGACCATTGATTTCTATGACATAATTGCGAGAGGATGATAAACCATCTGGAAGGGACCAAGCAAGCAATGTTTCTGTATCATAAGAATCTGCTCGTGATAAACTACTTTCTAAACACTCACCATCTTCATAGAAAGAAATATCAAGAGAAGGGGTTACTGCAGAATCATATTCCCAACTACCACCCATTAATTTCTGCCAACCACGATACTTTCCTAAAAGAATATAATTACCTGAATGATTTTCTATCCAAAACTTTTGAGTTAGACTATAACTATCAGAGCTTTCTGAATTATTAATATCATCTGGAGAATAGTACCCATCTCCCCAATAATCACCATAAGCAAGATTAGTTCTTTGCTCTAATTCCTTCTCCATACGCTCTAAACCTGATTTTCTTGTCTCAAGTTCTGAATTCATATCAGATAACTCTTTTTTATATTTTTCCAATCTACTTTTCGCTATGTCTAATTCTACTTTTAAGCGTGTATCTACACTATGAGGATTTTCTTCCAAATCTTTTTCATGAGCTTCTTGTTTGATTGCAATTTCTTCTTCAAGAGCTGGAATTGTAACAGTCTCCAATTCTTCCATCTTAGCAGGAAGTGTGACTTCTACATACTCACGTTCTCTGTCTATGGCTGCTTTTAAACTATCAATACCATTTCCTTGACTGTAATTACTATTGCTTTCATAAGAGGCATAGCTTGTAGAAGCCCCCATCACCATTAAAGTTCCAGACAATAGCAAAACCAATAATTTTTTCATACCTTTTTACCTCCATTTATTTAATGTAGCCCATTATAGACTATAATAGCATCTTTAGTTACAATTTGGAAGTATCATCCAGAAAAAAAAGAAAAGATGTCACACAAAGCGACATCTTTAAAATATTTTTTTAACCTACAGATAATTTTCCAAGCATATCAAACACACTACCTAACATTTGTAATACAAAGTTAATAATAACAGCTAAATTACCACTCATTAACATAAATACTACTACAGCAACAGCTATATAACTAATTAAACGTTTCTTTAAATAAGTTGTTAATGGGTGTTTTCCACCCTCTGTAGCTTGTGTATATGCTTGAACAGCATCATCTGTTACCCATCTAAACCTTGCTTCACCTGTTTTATTATCTGTCTTAGAAGCCATTCTATTTCCTGATGAACCTGCTTTATCCATTTGCTGTTTAGCTACTGGGAATACTAAATAAGCAACATCAAAGGCTGTAAAGATTGCCATACCTAATAATACTATAACCACTATAATACCTGTAATTGTATTAACTAAAGGCATAATACTTTTCAGAGAGTCAGCACCCCCAGCAATATCTGCCCTACCATTCATATTCTTAACAAGTTCATCTATTTGAGCTTTTGCTCCTTGAACTGTTGTAACATCTGAATTAATTTCTCCTACCTTTTTTAAGTAACTATTCATAACTGAGTAGGCATTTATATAATTATCATCGCTACTATCGCTTGCTGCATCTGTAGACGAATTGGTAAATTCTTTTGTAATGCCACCAAATGTAATCTTCACATAGGCTTCAGATTGTCCTGAAGAATCCTCAATTCCTTCCCAGGTTGCCAACGCCTCTTCGTAAAACTTTTTCTTTGCAGTGTCATTTGAATTTTCATACTTTTCTATTTTATCAATCAAGCTCTGTAAGGGGTTTGTATCTGCAAAAGAAGTCATAGACATGCTAAACACCAAAATTACAAACAATAGAAATGCACTTACTTTTTTCAATATACCACTCATAATAACCACCCTTTTCTTTAACCCATTCATCAATATTTTTTCTTTTGATTAGACAAAGGTATACTCAACCATATATTTCCACTATAGTTAGTCCCTATTTTTTAATATAATTAGTCCTCTATTCTCACTTTCTCCAATCCCCCTTATATATATAAAGTGAGGTATGATATCTTTTTCTCAGATACATTTTTTAAAATAAGCTTCTAGCCTTTATATATAAAGGAATTCAAACCATTTTTTAGCCATTTTTTCACTTTTTCAGTTTATAAAAGTTTAATAATTTCATAGTGTTTTCTCCAAACAAATAAAGGAAAGGTGATTTTGTCACCTTTCCAATAATAAATTTTTTATAAATTATTTTACTGTTGGTTCACTATCTGTTTTTTGCACTCCAGAAACTGATATAACCCAATTAAACTGTCCACTCCATGTTCCTGAGCTTAATCTTTCTGCTGTAACCATATGAGTAGTTACAACACCATTTTCAAGTGCTTCCTGTGTATTAGTCAATAAACTAAATTCTGTCTGTCTAAGAGTTATGTTACAATCAACTGGCCTTTTTACTCCTGAGCTTTCACTAAGTTCAAAAAAACTATTTTGCGGTTCCACTTTAATAACATCAGCTCCAGAAATATTTGCTTTTATTTCAGTTTCAAATTCTGCACTGCTTTCACTCCCCTTTGAACCTGCTAATACAATTTTTCTAGGAATTTTTATTGTAAAGGTCTGTCCTTGTGAAGCATAGACCTCTACATCCCTTTTCTGTTCAGCGTCAAAAGCTGATTCTGTAAAATCTTCTGTAACATAATCAATAGTTTCTGTAGAATCAATTATTTTCTTACCATTTTCATTTTCATCACCTGAACCTGAATTACCTCCATCTTTTTCTACTTTTGATGTAGGTTCTGAAACTATTACATCTGTCGAATTATTTTTATTTGTAACCTCAACTTTTATAAACTTATCAATATGTTCATCCAATAGTTCCAGTGAAGTTCCAGCAGCCCCACTTATTTCTGAATAAGTTCCATTCACATCATCTGCCATAAACCATTTATAATCAACCTCCAGACCTGCAGGAGAGATATTTGCATTTAAAGTCTGTCCTACTTTAGCAATACCATCTATTATAACAGACTCTATAGAGACAGTTTCATCAAGGGCTATAAACGTAGAGCCTATATTACTTTCCATAGGTATACAAATTGCTTCTGCAGTAGAACCTCTCCACCCTGTTATAGTTGAAGGAGCATAATTTTTAGTCAAAGTGCTAACATCTGCGCTTTTATCCATAACTGTCAAATTTGTTGTTCCTTTTGAATAGCCCAAATCATATGAATGCTCAGATTTTATATTGCCATTTATCACATGTATACCTTCTGGAAGAACAATACTTGCATACTTAGTATCTGCTTGTTTTGGACGATTCCCTTTAAAAACACTTGTCTTATGTCCATCTATCACATCTGGGGCTTCAACTACTGCATCCACACCAAAGCTTTTAATATTTTGAATTTCAATACCATTATATCCATCAATAAAACTATATTTCCAATAACCATCAGAACTTGTTATCTCTTGACTTCTTTTAGCTTTATCAAGTTCTTCTTTTGAAGAAATTTCATTCTCTTTATTTTCAAAAATCAAATTATTATCTTTTGCAAACTCCTCAGCCTGGCTTCCAGCGTTTCCTGAAATTATAGTGCTGCCATCCACTTTTGAGTTAGAATCAATAATTACTCCATCTGAAATTTCAACTACAACATTATTCTTACCTGTTGTGTCAAGTTCTACTGCCCCAACTGTCTGTCCATCCAACTCAGGAGGGATTACAACAACTGAATTATCAGTAACATCATTAGGTTTTACAACCAATTTATTAGTTCCATCAATAATATCTTTATTTAAGTCTGTCCTTTCCTGTGATACTTCCCAGTTTTTAATATTTTCTTCTAATTTTAATTGTAAATTATCATTTCCTGAAATATCTAAACCTGTATCTGGACTATAAACACCTACAGATTCCCATTTATAATATCTGCCATCTGGGTCAGATAAATCTTCTCTAATCCATGAATTTAATTCGTTATAATAAGCATTTTCTGCTGTCGAGCCTTTTGCTCCTGAATATGTAACTATGCCACCAGATGTAGCACCAGAAGGATTTGTTTCAACCAGACCACCATTTATGTGTGTTGATGGGTTTTTAAACACTATTTTGTTTATAGTTGGAACCCCTTCGTTTGTTCCACCATTAAAAGTATAAATATTGCCTCTTATAAAAGAATTATTTTCTATGACTTTAACACTTTCAGGTAAAACTAAACTATAAGGAGTATCTACAGCGTAATTAATCACATGACTACCAAGTACTATCAAAGTATCTGGTAATAAATTTATTTTTATTGAACTATAACGAGTTTTTGAATAGTCATAATAGCAATTTTTAAAGGCATTATCAGCTAATTTTGTGACACTAATTCCTCCAATAGTTGAAGGAACATCAATAGATACAATGCTATTTCTATCATCTCCACCCATATTAAATCTTGTCCCATCGTCATTCTGTCTCTTAGCTCTAATTTCAGCAGTGCCATCTTCCAGCATAGCATATTCCCAATCACCATCTGTCAGCCACACTTTTTCATTCTCAGTAGGTTCTGTATTATTTACAACTGGTATCGTAATTTCTGTTCTATATGTTATTGTTTCAGTATTATTAGTCCATGCATTAGTTGTTGCTTCTGCAAAGAAGCTATATCCAACATCTGCATCAGTTAATTTATAAATATTTTCTATTTCTCCTGTAATCAATTCACCATCTTCATAACTTCCAGAGCTGGAACGATACCATTTAATATCTGCGCCATTTCTAATAGAAGTAGAAGTCAAATTAACATTATCACCTGCAAAATTTATATTAATAGTATCTCCCACTTGATTTTTAGTGGTTGTAGTTAAATAGGCTGCAAATCCTGTATTTGCTTCACTCGTGGCAGCCAAAGCTACAGAATTAAATATTGACGTTTCTATCATAAATAGACTCAAACCAACACCTAACACCCTTTTCATTTTTAATAATATATTATTCACCATTTTATCCCCCAAAATCCAAATTAACCTTTGTCGCAACATCAAAATCATTACTTTCATAATACAAATTTTTATAATTCTTTTTACTTATATCTAAAAATCTTTTATCGTTTGATTCTGAGTAAGCTGTTAAATCATAATAATGAATAGAGCCATCATCCAAAATCACTTTATTCCAAACATGATATTCGTCATTAGAAAATGTTTTCCCTATTAAAACTGTTGATTTTATTCCATTCTCACTACAAAAAGCCTTAAATAAACTACTATATACAGTGCAAACACCTGATGAGTTTAAGGAAGTATATAAATCATAAACTGAACGATTTTTGTAAGACTTGTCATATTCTGTAATATAAACACTGCATATTCTATCAGCCATTTTTTCTAGTTTTTTTAATTCTGAATCATCCTTAAATTCAAAATCTGTTATGATACTTTCAATAAACTTTTCTGCCTCTTTATGTTGCTTTATAATAACTTCCCCATTTTTCCAACCTATAATATAACCTTCTTCCCCATCTTCAATTACTGGTTCAGTGCAGCTACCCAACAAAATATTTTTATCTAAATATTGGTATATTAAATAGCATTCTGTTAATGAACCTATGGAATATTCCTCCAGCATACCTGAATCAGATTTTTTCATTGCTTCAAATAATTCATTTGCAATAAATACAACTTCCTCTTCATCAACTTTTATTTCTCTTTCAAAGCAAACCATATAGGTTGTATGATACATAAAGGTCAGGTTCAAATCACAAAAGAGCATAAGAGCAATAAAAGCAATTATAGTAAATAGAACAATAATTAAACTCACTTTTCTAATTTTATCTTTCATAGCTCACCCCTTATTAATTAATTTGCCTCAGCTAAAACAGTAATAGCCATTTTATCTTTATGAATAAATAATTCTATAATCAAAAGTTCATCATTTTTCATTTTTATACTTATGTATAAATTTTTCATTTCAAGCCTTGCACTTTCATACTCCTCTTTTTCTATCTGTTGTGCTATATAAGCTATTATAGTAAACATATTTAAAGCGTTTGTTTCACACAAGTTCAATTTTAAACTTTTAGTTTTATGCTCTTTAAAAAAGATACTATAAGCATCTATTTTATATTTTTCTTTATATGCTTTCCACAAAACATCAAAAGGTTCTTTATCTGCTTTTTCAATTTTCTTATAAGCCAGATAAGCCATTTTTTCTGTGAAAGTTAAACATTTTTTCTCATGCATAGTTAAATTATCCATATACAAATCCCCTTATTTTCTACATTCTATGTCAACAAACTGTGTAACTCCATTTCCTTTTTCACCTGCTTCTAACTCTCCAGACTCGTTTTCAATTGCATCATAAGTAGATAAAACCAAAACTATTTTATGATTTCCATTATCTAAAGTATTAAAAGCATTCCATTTTACAACCTTGCCAGGAGCAATCAAATTTGTCTCGAATAGTTTTTTACTTGCTGATGAATTAAATAAACTATGATTTTCAAACATTTCTTCATCACCTAAATAAACATCATACTTCACAAAAAAGTCACTCCCTGGAAGATTTATTAAATCTATCTCTTTATTTTCATCATAAACCAATAAATTTGCATAGCCTGCCACTGTTCCATATTCTATACTACCTGCTTGCTCCTCTCTGACCTCCAAGCCTGTAAAATCATCTATATCTGTTTCTTTTTCAACTTTTTCAACTACTGCATCATGCTTTTCCCATGGAAGATAATTATTTTCTGTATAATTCTTAAACAGAAACAGAAACGCTACAAGCAACAATAGACCAAGTATAGTTTTTAAAATTAAACCTTTGTTACTCCACAGTTGCAGAAAAAATCCAAGCCAAGTTTGCACCACCCTTACATAACTGTAATCATCAACTCTAATATAGCTATATCCCAAAATAGAAGCGTCTTTATCAGCATCAGTAACTTTAAAATAAACACTATATGCTTCATCAAGAGGTTCCATTTCTATAAGGGTTATTCTTCTTTCTTCAGAATCCTCATAATTGTCTAAATCAAATCTGCTTTTTAAAGAAGCATTTCCAACAACCTTAATTTCTATCTTTTCTTCTTTTGACTTTTTTCTATTTATAGCTTTAATTTGTTTTTTATAATTTTCAAATTGTTTTTCTGTAAAGTAATCAAAAGTATACTCATAATCCTTTTCTTTTCTGTTTTCATATATACTAAAATCTGCATAAACCTCTTCTAAACCTAAAGCCTTTAATTTTTCTATCATATTTTTTACCCCCTAAAGTGCACCATTATTTATTTCATCATCTTCATTTATATTCTGCTCTGCTATTTCAATAGCATTTGTTTCTACTACTTCACTTTCTATTTCCTTCTCTATAGCCATTGAAGCATTGGAAGGAGTAGCTATAGAAACAGGTTCTTCCAATATAACATCTTCTGTAAGCTCATCTTCAAATACAGGAGCTTCAACTATTATTTCATCTATCTTTTCAGCGTTAGAAGGTGTTGCAACTCCCACATCCTTCAAAAGTCCCTGGGTCTGTATCTCTGCCTTTTGTATGGAGATTGTAAAAGAAAAAGAACCTTGCCAGTTTCCAGACGACAAAGGTTCATTTGATATTATGTATCCAGTTGTCGTATGTCCCTTTGTTAAATCTGTTTGTAATAAGTTTGAAAATATTGTTTCTTCTTGTGTTACATCCACCTCTATACCTTTCTTTAAATATGAAGTCATATCAAATTTTGCATCAGGTTCTACAAGCAAACAAGAATTATCTGATTCACTATAATTCATGACCTCCAAATTATATATTCCTTCCAAATATCCATCTTCATTTTTAGCTAAACTTATTTTCCTTGGTATTTTAACTGTAAAAGTTGATGTTGATGTGACTGTTATTTCGCCACTCTCTAAAGCTATTTCAGAAGCAAACCCTTTTATACTAAACAAAAACATTAAAACAAAAACTAATATATAAAAATATTTAAATCTATTTCTACTCACTACTACCACCTCATTTATAAGGGGAGGGAGAGGGCGTTATGCCCTCCCTTTCCCTATATAATCTATTTTGTTGCAGAAACATCAAAATTTATTGTATTAGACCACTCACCTGCACTTAAATTAGCTACTTCCACACTTCCAGTCTTTGCTACACTTACAATAGATGCTGCTCCAGTTCCATTATCTGTTCCATCATCAGCCATTGTCCATGTTCCATCTGCCTGTGTAATAGTTGCAACAATATCTTTCTTAACACCTGCTTTTTCCTTCAATGCAAAAGTACCACTTCCACCTTTAAAATCATTTTCTATGTTAGCAAATTCACTAGTTGTATGCGCTGTATTTGGAACAACATTTATTGTAACATCACCAGGGATATCACCATCTACAGCTACTGAATAATCCACTTTATTAGCCTCTCCACGCTTACCTGCCAGAACCAACTTAACAGGAATTTTTACTGTAAAGGTTGAACCCAAATTAACCTCAACCTTTGTTTCTTCACTTATGGCCCCTTCCCATGCCCCTTCATAAGTCTGTCCAGCGTCTGCATTATATGTAACACTCTCTACTGAATCTGTAATGTTACCTGCAGGTGATGCAAATGCTGGAACCACGCTACTTATAGCTAAGACACCTGATAAACCCATTGCTAATACTGATTTTCTCATTAATTTATTCCCCCATTTTTTTAATTTAGTATTTATATTTTAATAATTATGTTATAAACATATAACAGGGTTATTTTTGTTACACAACAACTTATTTATAGGCATGATTTTATTAATATAAGGATTAAGTTTTTCAAGTTTTATATTAAAATACAAGAAAAGATTTTGTTTTAACTAAAAAGCAAAAAATAGAACCTATATAAACAGGTTCTATCTTTCATTCAATACTATTTATTATTACCTCTTATTTCCACTCTATTTATTAAAGGTAAATAACACTCTGGATTATATTTATATTCTTGTAATAAATCTAATACATCTATATAATCTTCTTCTATGCCATATTTAAATTTAGTTTCTACGTAAATAACCCCCTCTTCAAAACTATTGATATTTAAAAAGCCAATTAAAGACTTTGGACCACAATATTAAATATGAATATCTCCTATATCTATATGAACTTGTCTTCCCTCATTACTTAAATATAATATATACATAACCCCTCCCATTATAATTAAATAAACTTGTTTTTGTGTGATATGTGATACTACCCTTTATAACCCCTATATCATCATAGTCCATACAGGGCTATATTGCAATAAAAAAGCAGTCTTTTCAGACCACTTTTTTACTCTCAAAATTTAGCTTTTCTAATTAAATTACCAACATATAAAAATCCACTTGCTATAACACCAGTTAAAGCCTGCATAGGTGTCATCTGTGCTATCCTCTGTGCTGCCAATAAACCCTTTGATTTTTTCTTTGTTGTTTTTTTCGTCATTCTCCTGGCTATCGCTATATTCTCAGGTGTTTTCTTTACTTTTCCAGATGCAAAAAACTCATCAACCAGTTCTTCTTTTGCACGACCTTTAAGTTCTGCCCTTTTTACTCTTTCTTCAAAAGCTATTTGAACTGATTTTTTTCTATTTCTTCTAGTTATTTTTATATTATCAACAGATATTATTTGTAGATTGGGCTTCTGGTTAAACAAAAGCTCAAAAAAATCACCACCACACTCTTCAACAATCAAATTAAAAACCTCTTCATCCAAATATAAACCTTTAAGTCTAATTGCTCTATTTAATAATAAATCAGCAAAATCCATAGTATAATATAAATCAAATCCATTAGAACCATATTCTTTTGCATTTATACTAGGTTCATCATTAATTTTAAACTCTGAGCATGTCATTACAATATAATCTACATATGTCCATCCCACTGTCTCTTTAACAGATTTAATCAATGCCTTATATCTATTCTTTATATTTCTAGCTACTAAAGCTTTATCTATAAATCCTATGCTTGAATGTTTTCTATACAAATCATCTAAACCTTCAAGTGCCTCTTTCATAACATTTACATAGCACAATTCATCTACAACTGCTTTTCCTTCCTCATCTATGTAAGTTACAGATTGTGGGGGAGCCTGCTTTAATTTAACTGCTGGGGATGCCTTTACTTTTACAGTATCAAAAGATTGTTTTGTTTGTGGCTTAAAATTATTCTCTATATTTACCACAGTCTCTATATTCTCCTGTTTTAGTATTGAATCATCAGCATAGTTTAAATCAAGGTCTTGTTCATAAACAGCTTCTTCCTCTGTGATTGGTTCTTCTCCCAAAGAATTATAAACATCATCCAGTTCTCTATTATCCATTTCATCTAAAGAATTAGGGTTGCTTTCTAATAAAGCATTTATTTCATCTTCTGTATATGTATCATCATCACCCTCCAAAAGGTCTTGTTCTTGACTACCTTTTGCCACTAATTCTTTTACTTCTTCCAAGGTTGTAAACGATATTCCTTGCTCTGAAAAATCATAAATAAAATCTTCCAATGTAGTATAGCCTAATGGACTATTTTTTCCAACCAACCCCAAAGAAGCAAAAGCTGAAAGAACAGAAGCATATCCAGTTGATACAGCTACATCCACTGCTCTTTTTCGTGAAACCTCATCACCTACTGATGAAAAGTATAATTTCAATAAACCTGGAAAGCCTGTCCCTTCATCAACAACACCATTTCCCTCTTCTGGGTCATTTAAAACACTCTCTGATATAGGACCAACATATTCTGAATAGGCACTATTCAAATTCTTTTTATAATTAATAAGCATTTCGTTATATTCTGCTGTCCCAGGGATAAGCCTATCAACATATCCAAATTGCTTACCTACACCACCACGCCAGCTTTTATGTAAAACATCAGAACTATTTAATGTCAATAAAGGTTTAAACAAAATATCTGTTGATTCTTCTCCTGCATTGACTGTTGCCATCTTTCTCATAACAAAATATCTGCAATCTTCCAATAAAGATTTTTCTTTTTCACTTACTGACTTTGAGTTATGAAAAGCTTTAGTTCCTACCCCCATAATTTTCTTCATATCACGACCTAGCATATATTTATTACAAGGCATAGAAGCTATATACTTCAACACCTTAGTTCCTTCATTCTGCCCATTTCCAAGAATTTCCCCAGGGTCTTGTCCAATACACAAAAATTTAGTTCCACTCTGTCCAAAAGTCGCTCTATTGGCCTGTGAAATCACATCAGTTAAACTACTCCAGAATGTCTTTATTTGCTTTAAGTATAAATACTCATCAGAAGGTTCTTCTTTCTTTCCTGGCTCTGCCTCTTTAATAAACTTTTCTAAATTCTCATATCCACTGTGAAGGGCTGACATCATATTATTGATTTCATCAAAAACCCATAAATGAGTTAAACCACCTTTTTCTTTCAAAAACTCAGAATAGATATTTAAAACCTGTATATTTTTTAGTATTAACAAAGCAGAGCATAAGGCATTTGACTTAGCAATTTTCTTACTCTGTTTTCTCAACTGTTCTTTTGCTGTATAACCATAACGATTGCTGGTAGGCTGCATATCTATAGCATATGTATGTAAATCTGGATTTGCTCTCTCATACTGCCAAAAACACTCTGCCATATCAGGCTTAAAGTCTAAATAAATAACACCTATTTTACTCGCTAAAACAGCTCCTAAAATGCTTAAAGTCATTACACCTTTTCCTGAACGAGAACCTGCATAGATTGATGAAGCAAATGCCTCTTCTCCACCCAGGCTAAATTTAATCAGAGTCCCATCCATTTGCTGACCTATGATTACACCTGCATTTTCCCCTTTTTCAGTTACAGAAGGTATCTGACCTGTTGAATAAACCTTTCCAAGCACTTTATAAGCCCATGTTATTTGATTACTAAACCCTACAAGGTCTGCTATAACAATAATATCCAAAATACTTCTATTGTAAGCCTCTTCTTTTGTTTGTAGAAATTTAACAGAGGCCACATTCGCCAATCCCACATGATGAGCTGCATCACCAGAAATATATTCACTTGCAGACTGCAGATGAGGATTGACACTCACAATCCTAAACTGTGTATTTGCAAACAAATCATCAGAAGAACCATTTAAAATTAATGCTGTATTTATAAACGCTCCTATTAATGCTTTTCTATAACTCTCATAGGAAGATGATGTATAAAACAACTGCTCTCCATCCACCATGCTTCCATCTTTTAGACTACATTTTGATTTATATATATAATATAATCTCTGTTCAACATCCTTTTCCAGCTCTGTAATAAATTCTTTGAAATTAGAATACTTTTTATTTCCCACAAACCCCAAAGCATATCTTAAAATAAACCTAGGAAAATAATTATAGCCTTTTACTATTATATTCTCTAAATTAGGAACTTCATTCCCCCTAGCCACCTTTACATCTGTGACAGGATAATTATATTTTTCAGTAAGCCACGTTAAGGTTCTTGAACTTTTATAATACTCTATCACTGTTGATACAGTTCCCTTTTCTCCACCTTCTACATTTTTTACTGTTATAATACCAGCTTCTTCCCCCCTTGAATTTTCATCTGGAAAAAGAAATACCCCTTTTATCTGTCCTAACATAATAGGTGTTTCAAAGATTTTTTCATAAACTGACATTATATTTGATTTTACATCTGAAAGCATACGACTTATTTGTAAGGGTATATCTACTGTATCAGATAAAACCATATCATCTGTCCCTGTTATTTTAGAAACTTCCAACCCCTCATAAGCCTTTAATATATTTTTTACTTGATTTATATAACCATTTAGTCCACCAGGGACAGAAGATATTGCACTTTCAAAATTGTCAGCATTAGATTGTATATAGTCCTCTTCTTTTCCAAGCAACTTTATATCTGAAGGAAGTTCCTGACCCAGCACTCTTTTTGCACCTATCTTTATATGAGACACATCAAATGACTTTAGCAACTCTAAACCCTTTAAAATTGCATTTGTAGTATCAAATTCTTCCATCTGTTCTGTAAAACAGCTCACCAAGGTCTTTGCCAACATTTCTCTTAATTCTATTTGTTTCTTTTTTGAACCCAAACTTTTTCTTAAAGATTTTAGTCCAGTAAAAGATGTTTTTGATATAATTTTATAGATGCTGCTTGTTTCCACTGTAACTGCTAAAAATGAAAATAAATTTGCAAGAACATATGTATTTATAATAACCTCAATGTTTTTTTGATTTCCTGCTAAAATTTCTACTATATTTTGAATTTTACAATCCAATCTTTCTATCTCATCATCTGAACAATCTTCTGATAGAGCTTTATTCCTTTTTTCAATAGAATATTTTAATTGAAAGGCATATTCAAGCACTTGTAAAGCTGGTATCAAATATGTAGCTTCTTGAATTTTAGTACCAAGCAAAACTATATTCACCTTTTCTTCTGCCTGTATTTTAGCGGTTGCTTCTTCTACAGCTAAAATACAATTACTAATTACCCCCTTATGCTCCTGTGGTTTCTCAACCAAAGGACTTTTTCTTTTATTCAACTCTTTCACATATATATTTTTCACTTTTTCTAAACAAACATCATAATCTTCTTGCGTAATACTCAAATTATTGCTTGTTAAATATTTTGATAATTCAGAACCCAATTGTGAAACATTTAGGTTCTGTTCCAATGCATCTTTTATAAACATAAACAAAACTTTTTCATCTATCTTCTTCATTCAAAACACCTCACTCTTTTAATTTACAAATTGCCTTTTCTAATAGAGCTGTATAATACTTTTTCCCACCTGGACTAAAATCTTCCAAAGCCCTTCTTGCTTCTGAATTTCCCATCTGCAGATATAACATCTGTAATTGAGCTTCAACTTCTGGAACACCTTTCTTCAAAATTGCGTTTAATATTTTTTCATAATCTGTCTGAGGAACACAATCTAATTCTTCTTCCTTACTAATTGAAGCTAAACCTTGTGCTGCTCTTTTTTGCCCTGATAACAGTCCTTCCCTCAACTGATTGGCCCACCATAACTTACTCTCTAAACCTAAATTTGTTGCATTACCATTTGTATACCACTTTGTTAATTCTGCTTCTCTTGTCAAATTAGGTGCTACTTTTTCACACTTGAAATAATCATACAAGAAATCTTTATCAAACTGATATGTGGAAGGGTCAACTCTAAATTTAGAAGCATATAAATTTACATTGGTAGAAAAAAACAAACTAAACTTAAACACACCATCTCCACATAGTTTTCTTCTTAAAGTTTCAAGGTTTGATTCCATATTAAAAACATTATATTTACCATAGTTTAATATTTCTCTCTGACTTAATTTTCCAAAAGATTTTAACTGATAATTTGAATTTGCTATAAAGCCTATAACTTTCAACCTAGGATATTTGCTTTCCATTGATTCACCTATATTACATATGTTTTTTCTTATATATTCATATAGTGCTTTTGCTAAACTCAATCCACTTCCATAATTATCTGCTGAAATGCTTTTTGCACTTACATATTTTCTTGAAATTTTATTTATAGAATTGATTTCATTATAATAAACATCATCTTTATACTCTAAGCCCACCAGAGTATTAGATTCAGCTTTCATATTTACTGTTATAAAAGCCTGTAATAGCTCCATATTTCCCATCAAAAGGGTCCAGTCAAAATACAATTCTTCTAAATTGGATAAACTCAAATCCTTTAAAAAAGCTGAAAATCCAGTACCAGTAAGAATCACTTCATCTTCATTTTCATAATCACCAGACATAATTTTTGACATTTTATCATCCAATGCTTTTTTTAATAATTCTTTATCTTCAACGCTATAGGACAATATTTCTGACAGCCCATCACCTTTGCCAACTATGGGGCGATAATAAACAATATCTATTCCACTACTTTTTATAAAGACTTTCCTTATATTTCTAGGAGATGTATAAACATTATTTTTCTTTTCTATTTGTCTTGTAAACTTATCATTTCCTGCCAAACCACCATCTACCCTTAAATAAGGATGACAGTGTAAGGTTTTAGCTATTAAATCATTCAGATTCATCTTCATTTTTACTACCACCTTTTTATAAAAATCTATTTAAAACACATATTTTTAGGTGTTTATATATCACAAAACACTTTTCATAAGGTTCAATATCTTTATTTAAAAGGAATATGTTTTTTATATTCAACAAAAAAAGAGCAGCCCATAAGGCCACTCCTCCAAACATAAACATTATTGTTTAAACAAAATATCACCAAATAAATCTTTTGATATATAGTTGACTAAGGTTAAAATATGATTTACAGAGTTTAAATCATCAATAACAATTCTTCTTTCTTCTAAGTCTATATCTAAACCAAAGTAAGCATAGCGAAATACAATAAAATAAATATCTTGTGTAAAATCCTTTCCATAAGCATCATAAAACTTTAAATAAAACTTACCTTTCTTTCTATAGTTTTCACTTGCTACGCTAAAATCAATTATAGACCTACCCTCCAGATAAACGACAAGATTAATCAATGTGTCAGCCACATCAGGAACTATATAAACTTTCCCATTTTTATACATGCCATTGCTTATTTGATTAGATTCTATCAGCTTCTTTATTTCTTTTTTTCTCTTATATGACTTTTCACCTGTTTCCAATTCACATACTGTATAAATTCTCTTACCTTTCTTTTTCACAGAACCTAATATTTTATATTCTAGCATAGATTCTCCCTACATTTTTACAATATCTGTAATACAGAGTAACTTAAATCAGCTACTCTGTATAATTTAAAATTCTTTTTTTCCTTCCACTACACCCCCCAAATCTAACTGCATCTTCACAATATGTTTTATACCAACTACAATATAGTGGTTTTCCTGCATAAAGCCTTACATAAACACATTTTAAGCAAATCTGCTTCTGCATGGAGTCCACTAGTCCTCCTCATCATCATATTCCAGAGTACCAGGGCCTGTAACTAATATATACAAAGCCTTTTTTATTAATTCAAGAGAATAGTCAGTGTCAATATCTGCAAGTAAAACAAGTGCAGCTTCTGGGGGATTTTCCTTCTCATTCATTATCACAAGACGACAATTACAATTTTCATGTTCAGACATATTAAACGAATTAGCAAGCAAATGAAGCTCATCCAATCTTTCCTTTTGCTCCTGAGTGAGATTTTCAGCCTTAGGCTTTCTTGGATAAGCCCTTATTGGAACCAGGTCATCAGCTCCTGTATTATAACGATATTTCTCTCGCATATACATAAACGTATCAAGATATCCCACCTTAAAAAGAGTATACAAATCATCTACAAAGGTGCTGTGACCCAAACCCACATACCCTATATCTGCTTGAACATCTGGCCCAACATTTGGAATATAAACAGGGCTATTAAGCATCACAGCCACATCCTTATCTAAGTTATCTGCTATAATAGTCTGAATAGCATCTAAACTACAGCCATTCAGATTGAAACAACCATCATCCTCACCAAAATGTTGAATATAGATTGCTGTTTTGCAATCTCTGCTTAAGGTCAATAGTTCCTCTTGTGCTACCCAGCTCCTGCCATCAATTTTATCAGCATAATATAAACAGTCTGTATATTTCAGATGATGAGCTGCCACCACTTCATCAAAAAGCATATCTGGACTTTTTATTAGTTCCAACTGGCTGTTACAACGTTTTAAAGCTTCTTCTGTCAAGAAAAAAAACATAGCCTTCTCCTTCCTCATCTAAACTTATCTATTTTAGGTGGGGTATAGGATAAGGCTATTTTTGTTTTTTGTCAATATTATTTTTTGTTTTTGTCAATATTATTTTATTCTATTAGTTGGGGTAAACTCCAACCAACAGATTCATCATCAAACCAAAACGTTCCAGTTTGTCCCATATCTAAAGGAATCTCAATAACAATATTGCCATTTGTTCTTTTAATTTCCAAATCATTCGCCTCAAAAAAACCATTTAAACTTAATTCGTTCATTTCATCTAATGTTAAATTCAACACTTTAATTGCACAGGATTCTTCTTTTATAGGAATATGCAATTCTTCTACTTTACCTTCACCATAGTAAATCTCTTCACCTTTAGGATTAAAAATCCAGGCACCTATGTCTATATCACCTATATTCAAAGGATTATAGGCAGTAACATCTGAATCAGAATAATAAGGTCCAACTGTCCTACCCAAACGTGTTGATTCTATTCCACTAATGCCTGCCTGCTGAAAAAACCATATTAGGTCACTTGTTGTGCAATCTAATAGATTTATATAATTATCTTCATATGATAACCCATATATTTCTTTCACTGTTCCTTCATAATCCTCTGGGTTTTGTCCATGGCCTTTTTTCTTTTCTTCACTCTTACTTTCTTCTAAGTTTGCTTCAGTCTCTGTAGTACCAGTTGAACCATCTGACATTTTGCTCTCTGTGCCTGAGCTGCCACCACAGGCCACAAGGGACAGAGATAATAAACTTGCTGCTAATAATAAACCTATCTTTTTCATACTAACTCTCCTTCTAATAATGATTATGAATAATTCTTTCACCATTATAGCCCATTGTAGGCTATAAATCAATCGTAAAAAGAGAGCCAGTAACCACCAGTTCTCTATTTTCATGTAGTATTCTGTTTGTCTTTTCTGTCGTTTCAAAGAATAAACTTTTTCCTTCAACCCTTATAATTAATACAACATCTGGCTGTGTTGCAATATCTATATCCAAGGGAAGAATTTGTGTTGAAACTGGAACATTCTCTTTTGATAAACAAAACAGAAACTCATTTCCCATCTTCTCTATATAACATTGTGACAGCTTCTCCAAATCTATGTTCTGCTCATTACAATATTTCAATAATTCCACATTTCTATTAATCAATATGGTAAGTTCTTTTGATAGCATAATTCTCTCTCCCCCTATTTAAATCTATTTTCCATAAATAACTTTAATATCTCAAGGTGCTTTCTATCAAAATGTATACTTACACTGTCTTTAAAATAGGTTTTACTTAGAGAAGGACTAAACACTTCCACCAATTCATCAGAACTGCATAGGTCTTCAACAAAATCTCTTACTATATCTGTATCTGCAAAGCTTATATACCCATAGGACTTATGCTCCTCATGCTCCTCGTCTAAACCTGAGCAACTTGCATATGTTTCCAAACCATTATCATTCAATTTTTGAATTAAAGGTGCTATACTATAATCTATTATCCCTAGCCCTTCCAACTCAACTGTTTTTGTAGCCTGGTTCTCCAAAGTTCCTATCACCATTTTCATAATATAAACGCCCTCTTCATCATGAGCAGCCTTTGCTTTCTCTATAAAAGGGTTAAATATATCCAAAAAAGCGTCAAAATCTGTAATCTCATCATATATTTTTAAATTACGCTCGTTTTTATAAACCACCATATCACCCCTAAAACATAATAACATATTTAGCTTTAAGGCTCCAGAACTTAATTATTTATCATGTGCAAAAAGGTAAAACAAATTATAGTAGTATTTCTTTTTTTATTATCCTAGCCATAATACTCTCCCCTATATATTCTATTATAAAAATTCCAACTGATGAAGGTTCGATTTAATATCATCAAATTCAGAATAAAAGGCCCTTTTATTAGCATCTTCAAGAGTATCAATAAATATATGCTATATTCTTTTGCACCCCCTTCCATATTACTAAATGCTTTTAGAACTTCTATAAATTCTTCATATCCTACTTTCTTTAAAACCAAATATTTATTATAATTAAACTCAAACATATTTCAATCCTCTATATTGTCTTGTCCATAAACAATCAATTCATGAAGGTTTACTCTAATATCATCAAATCCAGAAAATATGCATTTTCTCTGTGCATCACAAAGCTCATCTACATAAACATATTCATCATAAAACTCTATAGATTTAAAAAAATCATGCGTTTTATCATCAATATAAATATATAAATGTAGATAATTCAAATCATTACTTTTTATTTCACTCTTAAGCTCTACATAAAAGCACAGCTCATCTATACCCTGATAAAAAGGTATTAAAAACATGCTTTTTATATTATCTATATTTTCATACATGGTTTTTAATCTATAAAGTTTGTTTAATACATGCAAATACATATTTTCTGACACTGTGGATTCTCTACACAAAAGAGTTAAAATTTCTACCAGTTTATTATACTTCATAATACTTAAATTTTTGTAATTCTCCATATCTATTGCCATCTTTTCTTCCTCTTTTAGTCATATAAACCTGCTTTTGATAGAACTGCTTGAAAAACTGTTTTATCACCTGTATTATATGCTTTCAATTTATAATATTTGGAAAAATAAAAATTATTTGTTGTGCCTGAAGAATAATCTTCTATCTCCCTCAACTGAATGGCTGAGTTTATTGAGGATTTATTCATTATGATTCTCCCAGCTTCTAAATCATTAAGCCTCATATGTAAGCGTTCAAATTCATCATCACTAGAAAGCGTATAAAATTTTATTACTGCTTGACCTTTAAATAGGTCTTCACTCTTTCCTGTTCTATCATAAACTATTAAATACTCACAGCCAAAATCTGAAACTATATCACTCAGAAAAAAATTATTCACTTCTGAATAAACTAAAATAGGTTCCTTTAGTAGCTCATCTTTCTTTGCAGCATAGTTTTCTACTGTAACAACTGGAAGAGGGTTATAAAGTAAACCCCAATCCTTTCTAGTATCAAATATTACCATTTTTGTTTTTTCTTTTGTTTTAGAATACTTTTTATTCATATAATATAATAATTGTAACATAAATGAATTTATATATTGAGGTTTTGATATCTCTTTTATATAAATCACTATTTTGATTTTGTTGTTTTTTATATTGTTTATCCTGATAGAAGGATACTCTAAAAGGTTATCTGCTTTATATTCTAAACTATTTAACAGCATAATATTTTGCTTAGATAAATTTGCTGTTTTAAATTCACATTCCTCTAATTCACTTGATAATGTTATATTTTGATGAAGCAGCTCCTGCTTACTTGATTCAAGCTCTGCCACCCTGGTCACCAGCTTTTTCATATCTTCAAAACCATTACTTTTTATAATAACGCCTAACATAGATTCTATATCATCTAATTGTTCTTTTAAATCGGCTAAATCAACTTTACTCATACCCCATTCTCCTAACCAATTTTATTTAACAGATATAAAGGTTCCAGATATAACACTTATATTTTTATTTTACTTTATGATAAATAAACCATGTATAAAAGCTCTGTATATCCATTCTACCCTCTCTGTCATGCCTGGCTACTCTGTCTACTCTTTAATTGCCTTATAAGGTTCTAGTTTTATAGAACTATTATTCCTGTAGGTTCTACAAAATTAGGTATACTTTCTATCACTATATCATCTTCTTTCACCCCCCTTATATTAAGGAAAAGCGGAATAGACCTCTATATATTAGGACTAGAATTTTTCATTTTCATTTTTCAAAGTACTAATAAACACTTATACTACTTGACTTTTCAAAGAAAAAAAGAGTATGATATTTCACACCCTTTTTATAATATACCTATTAATTTTTATTTACAGTTACTTTCTATCCAGGTTCTGGAGTAACTGGAAATCCTATACTTTCCAAATAATCATCTATTAAATCATTTTGCCAAGATTCCACTGTTTTAATTTTATTATTACTTTCACTATTTACAATCGAAAGTGAAACAAAAGGAACGACTAATAAACTTATTACCATACCTACTACCATACCCATTATACTTTTTTTCTTCATAATAATAACCCCTTATTATTTATTTTTATATCTTATATTGTTTTTGGTGCTTTTTATTTACATATTAGTTTTTGTAATTGGTATACGAAATTTATTTTTTATAAAAACACTATCTTCCCATGTTCCAATAGATATTTATACATATCCTCTGTCTTATACTTTTCTTTTCCAGTTTGACTTACAACATAAGCCCTTGCTTTTTTACAGTCATCAACTGAGGCAAGAAAAACAGACGATGAAACATCACAAACTTTTCTAAAATGCCTCAAAGCTCTTGCATGTAAAAGATTTTCTTTCTGTGTGCAAATTTCTAATAAACCTATATTGCCTGAGTTGCTATACTCACCTGAAATATGATTTATTTGCATTGTTCTGTCACTACAAGTTACCCACTTCCAGAATTCATCTGTTTCTTTATGCCTCCTCAAAACATCCACAATAGTTGTTATTTCATAATACCTTAAAACACAAGTTATATATTCAAGTTCATTACACTTTGCCCAAAAACGAATTTGTTTCCTACCTAAATCTGAGGCACTAATTTCTGAATCAAGATTTACTATGTAATTTCCTCGTTTTGTTACTTCGCACCCTTTAAAAATCCTATAATTATACCTGCAGGTGCCATCCACCAAATGTCCCCCAAAGAGCCATGCATTTGCAGCTCCTATAGTTTGTGCTTTTAAATAAGTTCTTACTCCATTTTTTTCTTTTTTCAGAACTAAAGCAACTGAATACTCCTGAAACATCTTTACAAAATTTAACCTATGACTACTAACTTCTCTAACCTTTAACTCTTTTTTCATAAACAACAACCCCTTAAACTTTTATTTATGTTGTTAATAAAAGTGTTGGGATAGCTGTCTCACATAGCTTTATTAAATAAAGGAATTATCATTCTAAAAAAATGTTGGTGCATATTTTATAATTGGTATACTCTTTTATAATTCAAAATCAGTTACCAAGCTGCAGAAATGATATACTCCTAATATTAAAATCAAATTGTCAAATCAATTAATCTATTACTCTAATATGACAAAATCACATAAAAATAGGAACCTCCATTGATTCAAAGGTTCCTATAGCTAAACTTATTTATTTTTATATTGCTTTCATTTCATCTGTTAATAACTCTACTTTCTTCCAACTTCTGAAATTCCAAAAATCATCTGTTATTGCATCTGCCCAGGCTGGATATTTACCACAAACAGAAGCAGATTTATCGACTACAAGAAGGTCACGCTTTTTAACATATATGATTTGCCAATTAAACAAATTAAACCCCAGCTTATACACTGTCCCATTCCCCTTATCACTTGGAAATATCCTATATGCAGCATATTCTATAATACATTGACGTTCTCTTTTTATCTGTTGTTCTTTTCTTAAAATTAATTCTTCATACCCTATGTCTCCTGGTTTAAGACTATTCTTTTTCTCTATATATTCAGGTGACAGCTTTTTATATGCTATAAGCCTTTTATCCACAAATTTCAAGTTGGGAAATACGGTTTTCTGCTTTCTACTATTTCTTGCCATCAATAAATCCATCCAAATATTATGAAGCCTAATAGATGACTCAAAACAAAGTTCTCCATAGCTCCCCAAAAATGGTGTAAAGTCTGCATTAAGTATTAAACTCAATAATAATTTATTTCCTCTCAATATTTTTGGATATAGTAATCCCCTCATCAGCATATAATCATTATCGTAATATTCTGCTGAAAAATCTCTTGTATTTATTATATATTTTATATTACCCAAATCGACTTCTGTAGCATAAAACGAAAAGCAACTGTCCAAGACATCAAATTCTAAAGGGAACGATATTTTACCATTTCCTTCAAAGCTCCACGCTACAGGTAATCTCGTTAAATACAGCCAATCATTCCTCCCCACTTTATAACCAAAAGTCAAACCATCTATATCAATCTCTACATTTCCATATTCATCCACCTTATTTAGAGCTACACTTCTTATATATGTTTCCTTCAGTAATTGTTTTTTCATTTCTAATTCAATTCTATTCATTTTTATACCCCTTATTCAAACCATAATTTTATAAACTTAACCAACTATCCTATATCCTTTTAATTACTTTACATTTTATAATAGGAACCCTAAAACCAGGGTTCCTATAGCTAAACTACTTTATTTTCATATCATCTGTTAATAACTTTACTTTCTTTCCACTTCTAAAACTCCATAAATCATCTGTTACAGCATCTGCCCAGGCTGGATATCTGCCATCAGCAGAATCTTCATCAACTACAACAAGGTCACGCTTTTTATCATACTTTACATTCCAGTTCATAAACTCTATCCCCATCATGTATGCTTTATAATCTTCAACCCAGTATTCATGTCCATATCCATATTTATAAATTCTATATGCCTTATTATTCATTATATATTCACGTTCCATTTTAATTTGTTCATCTACGTTAGCAATCAACTCCTCATATCCAATTTCACCTAGCATTAAATTATTTTCTATTTTCATATAAGGTGAATCTTTGCAATATGTATAAGCTTGAAGTCTTTTATTAACAAATTTCAAATTAGACAGTTCCAATTCATAATAATTTTTTATATACAACAAATCACTTGATACATCAGTTCTAACTTGTGGAATATATCTCTCGCTTCCTCTATAAACAATTCTCATCAAATATTCTACAATACCTTGTGCAGGTTTAAAATTCTCATCAAGAATTTGGCTAAGCCTTAATTTTTCACCTTTTATATTTCTTGAAAAATATAAACCTTGCCAATCATCACTATTGAGATAACTTTTTTTACTTATTATATAAAGAATATTACCCAAATCAACATTTGAAGCATAAAAATTAAAACAATTAAACAATATATCAAATTCTAAAGGGATAGTTATTCTTTCAAGTTTTGGTATATAAATATATTCAGATTTATCAACGCTCAATTCCTCAGGCAACTCAGTCAAATAGAGCCAATTATTTCTTCCCACTTTATAACTAAAAAACAAACCATCTATTTCAACTTTTGCGCTACCTTCTCCATCCAATTCATTTAGTGCCATACACCTTATATAATTCTCTCTCAATGCATTTTTCCTTATTTCTAGTTCTTTTGTTGTCATAATTTGTAACTCCTTTTTAATTTACTTTTGATAAATTTAGGATATCATATAGAAAAATGTATTTAAACATTAGAGTGTTTAGTTTTCCATCTTCATATAACATATGTTACTGCTTGACCCACCTTTTATATGATATTAAAAGTCTTATTCTATCAACATTTGAGAGAGTATAGTCTTTGACGCATCAGAATCGTTTTGGTGCCATTTTATCCCTTGGTCAATAAAGTTATAGCTCATATCCTCAAAATCCATCCTGAAGCATTCTGGTGCGTTTGGGAGCCATCTGAATAACAATGTAACAATATTTTTTTGTATAAAATTAAGCCCCTGGTTTTCAATCAGAGGCTCTTTATTATCACGAACTATATGCTACTAACAAGTAATCTTTTACAGTGCAATATAAACCATTAACATTAATTACAATATCAAACTGTGGAATCTCCTGCTAAACTCTGTGATAAATTTAGTAAGTTTTACTTTAAAATCATTTTATTCTTTTCCATAATATATCACCATAACCCCTTTAACTATATTTGACCTTTGATTTCATTGAAACTTCAAAAAATAAACACTAAAATATATAATAATCCAAATTACATTTTTTTGCACTATATGTAATAATTCTTTTCCACAAAGCTTTATGTCTTACTATTCTACATTTATTTGCAGAATATTCAAAATCATATCTACAATCAAGTTTATTTAATTCTTCTAAAATAGTTTTTCTTACTAATTTCATTCCACCAATTTTTCTTAATTCAATTTCTCTTTTTTTAGGCAATTTATATATTTTAATCAATTCTGATGGTCTCACAAAATATAATTGCTTTAAGTAATAGTTTGCAAATATCCAACCCCAATGCATATCGTATACAACTTCAATTTCGTCTGGTAATTCTTCATAGTCATAGCCATACTCAATTGTGTTGTTTAAATAATGTAAATCGTCTTTTAATTTCTCTATACGTTCTTCTTCATCTATCTGATACCTTAAATAAAATCCAGAGTCCACCCAAACTGCATCTAATAAATCTTCCATTTTTTCTTTTTCTTCTCTTTTCATCTTTCCACCTCATATAAAAGCTGGAGAACCACAGACACAACAAAGGTTCTCTATCAATATTTAATAATCTACTTGTTTAAAAGTCTCAATTTATATGTAGTTCCATTTCCCATTAAATCTATACCCAAAAATTCTTTAAACATATTATTAAAATAATTGTCTTCACTAAAAATATCATACTCGCAATGCTTAAAGCACTCTAAACCTAATGCTCTTGCCAAAAAATCATTAAATGCATCACCTGCACAGACAGAAGAATTCCCAATTTCCACTTCTTTATTTAAATCATTAATGGCATATAAAGTATAAGTATCATGAGACTTACTCTTTTTAAAGGTTATTGATAAATTCACTATTCCTCCAGACAACAGGACTCCAAATACTTCTTTAGCTGCTCCATCAATCTTACTGCCAGACTTGCGTGATAAACCAGCATTATACTTTTCTATTAAAAAATTAGTCATACCACACAAATATTTAATTATTTCACTTTCACCAGAAAAATCCATATCATTATCAAAATAGCTGCAATAAATAGCTTCTATTTCTGTTGGCATCATATGTCCCCCATAACCTTCAATAAACTCCTCTCTTCCCTTTTTTAATATTGTAATCCTACCAATATCTACAGCAAATCCACTTTTATTCATTAAACTAGGGTCTTTGTCACCATCTACATTTAATAAAATCTCTTTAACTTCTTTATCCAAGTTCCTTCCATTTACATGAAATTCCTCTGAAGAAACTACTGCTTTTAAAATCATCTCTGCTAATTTTTTTCTATCTTTCATATTATTTCTCCTGAATTTTTATTATATTATTACTTTCCCCTTATATGTGTCAGATACTTGAAATTCATGGTTTGTAATTAATTTTACCAACAAACAAATATCAAGATTTGTAATGTTGTATTTTTCTTCTAATTCATACAAAAAACCACAATTTATATAAACTGTAAATTTTTTAAAGTCTATTATAGTTCCATCCACCTGTTCAATTAACTCCTTGTCCATTGCAGGCATAAAGTTTTGCAAAGAAAGCAGCTCTTTTAGTCTTTCTCTAATAAACATCTAAGACTTTACAAAACAAACTGCCACCAAACACAAGTTTATTGTTATTATTTTTATTCCAATAATTACAATAGATACCTGCAGAATTAAACGTCAAACAAATACTGTTTAAATGCATTGCTATTACCCCTCTGTAGTTTCCAATATAAAGGCAATAAACTCACCATTGCCCTTCGTGAAGTTAATCAAATCATCTAAACTTTTAATTAAAGAAGAACGCTAACAAGCTATTAGTTTTATCTTTCGAATTACAATAAACATTTGACATCTTTACAAGTTGTTCTGGCTGATAGGCATTATATAATTCAAGACAATTTTGTTTATATGTTGTTATATCAAAATCTTTTTCCTGTTCTTCTTTGATGTATTTATTCAAAGACTTAGAGAAGTAATCTGATAATCTAAACCTTCTGATGCCAAGCAGTTCTCCATCTGCAGCATTGAAAATCATTACATATATTTCCTTTATATCATGACTTTCAAGGGTAGACAGGTGTGGAGTAAAAGCAGTATCACACCACTCCAGATTACCAAATTTATATAAAATATCTATTACAGTTTTGTAATGCGATATTTTAAATTGAATATCACCATGCAATAGGTTCTCCAGTTCAAATTCTGTAGGATTTAAATAAGAATTAATTAATAGAAAAGAGTCACCCAGGCTGCTTATCCCACACTCTTTACCTATTTCACTAACATACTTCTCCCCAACCACAAATTCCCTGTTAGTTTGAACTTCAAATAATTTATCCTTCATAATTTTTCTCCTATGTTTTCATAATTTTGTTTATACTACGATTTTGATTAAGCTACTGAATTAACAAACTTTTTCTCCATTTTTCTAACCAGCTTTTTTATAGTTCTCAAATCCTTTTGTTCGTCATTTTTATAAACAGATAAGCCAGTATAAACATTTTGACAACTCATTTTTGCATATTGCTCTATGTAATAATGGTCTCCTTCATAATCAAACTCTAATTCTTTGTTGTTACATTTTTCCCAATGCCTACGCATAGAAGCATGAATGTATGGTGTCCAGAAATAGCTACTTTTTGTACTTTCACGCCAATCTATAATTGCATTTAATTCCTCCTAATAATTTATCTATTTGTATATAATGCAAACTGGCTTTAAACAATTTACATTTAAACATCACATAATACATTAATAGATTTATAAAAGGGATTATTATGATTTACATTTGGACAGAGATTTTTATTGACTATATAAATTTTAGAAACAAAACAGAAGAATTAGCTTATGATTTTAAGAGTAACAAATATGCCATGATTTTCCACTCGAAACCTTAATAAATTTAAATATTCATCAAAGCAATCTACCAAATAGGTTCCTTCTCGTAAAAAACTTAAATTTAATGCTATAGCTAAAAAGTCAAAAATTACTCTTTCTAAATTTTCTTCAGATACTCCTACCATCAATGGCTCCCTGATTTATTAATAATATTACACATACAATAATCAAACCCTTTTTGAACATAAAAGGTTAGAACCTTACCATCCAATACTGATTTTAAAGTCTGTTGAGCTTCTACTTTAATTACATCTCTATCTCCCTTCTTTAAATCATTAGGGAGAGAAGGGAGTGTTACCCCTCACCTCCCCATCTATCGTTTAAAATGCCCAATCAGGGCGATTACTTATTGTGCCTAAATATTGTGTTAGACTTAAATTTCCATAGCATTTAATTTTGCCATCAGAATAACTATACATCCAGCCAAGCCATATCGAAAAAGCTTTACCTGCTTTTATGTCCCTTTTCCTTTTTGCTATGATACGCTTTCTTTCTGCCTGTAAATCCTTATTCCTATCCTCAATAAGCTGCTTATATCCAATGTCCCCAAGAGCTAAACTGTTAGTAATACACAAGTAATTATCAGCAGCCTTATACTTACCTGTAGGAAAATAATATGAATACGTTTTATCCATATAGGCCAACTTAGGAAAATCAATTTCACACTCAGGATTGACTATCATAAATATATCGTTAAGCATATATGTCATAATTTTGCTTTTTTTATGACCTGACATATACCAATACTGAGTAATCTCTAAACTTTCAGTTATAAACTTCGAAAGTAATAATTCTTTTCCTACTAATTTGTTCAATTTATTATATTCTATTGGACGCTCATCCAGCCAGTACAATACATTACCCAAGTCCAATTCCTCAATGTCCTTAGGCATTTTGCAAGCTAATATATCAAAAATGCCTGGGACTACAATCTTCTTAGCAGAAGTCAACTTCTTGGGAAGACCTGTTAAATATAGCCAACCATTTTCCCCTATTCTAAACTTATAATCAAAACCACGTAAATTGATTACAGCATTACCTTCTGCATCCAATAAATTAAGCCCCATACTTCTCTCATACAAATCTTTTATATTATCTTTAAAACTCATTTGCTATTCTCCTTCACTTTTTATTTTCAAGTATGTCTCCACACCTGTTTTAATTAATTGTTGATTGATTTTATAAAATAAAACCCACTTCCCTCATCTGATATAATCAAATTCATAAAATTCAGATATTCATTAAAAAAATCTTGTATATAAAAACATTTATTGAAATACTCTGCCCCTAAACCATTTGCTAACAAATTGAAGAAGGCTCTTTCCTTACTAACCTTAGAACTACCAATTCTATCAAATTTACTTGCCCCATGAAGCATCAACCAGTCAAAAGTTGTCCTACCAGATTTTGATTGATTGCAACAGAGAAAAGAATTTGCTGGTTTTCCTTCCAAGGCGCACTTTAAAGTTCTTATTGCATAAACATTATCTTTTAATTGTTTGTAATTTTCATTTAACATATGTTGCAACAATCTATTCATGCCACACAATTGCTCTATTAGCCATTTTGCTGTGCCTAAATCAAATATTAACTCATCTGTGCTATAAACTTCCAGACAGCATAGAGGTGTTAAAGAATAATCCTTATAGCTAACAGCATATCTCTTTTTGATAGAGATACATGGACTTAAATTCTCAACTGCCTCAATATTATCAAGCCTATTTTGAAGCAGATATTGATTCAAACTATCTTTTTCAACAATCTCTCCAGTTATTTCAGTTCTAAATAGCTTCTCAATACTGTTTGACATAGAACTACCTTCAATACTAAACCCTTCATTTGTTATAGCTGATTTCAATATGGCCTCAGCCACCTTATACTTACCCAAACTCATAATGCTTTCTCCTCACTTTTTTAATATTCAAAATGTGGTTTAGTCACTATGACATAAAATAATAGTAAAAACATATCTTAATGCTCCAGGTGCTAAATAAAGACGATTTGGACTACAAATAAAGGGGAATAAACAGATTTTGTTTATTAAGGGAAAGATGTAAATTGTAATCTGCTATTCCACCTTATTCCTTAGTCATGAAACATAACAATACCTCCACGTTCAAAAATGTATGCAGCTATATATTCACATATAGCTTGATGAACGATTGGTAAATACCTATCACCTTCTGCAAAATCCATTTCATAAACTGGTTCTGAGATACCCAGTATTGTTAAAGAAACTTCAAAATAGTTGACTAAACTCTGTATTTCATTAGCCACAAACTTATGCTTATAGATTTTGCATACATCAACTGCAAAATTCTTCCAAACACGAATATCATAAATTAACTCTGAGCCATTATGCTCATGTCCATCTGCCAATACAACCCACTCTTCAGAATCATAATTGTTTGTATACTCATCTAAAGACACCTTCTTGATTGATGATAAATCCAACTTTGCAATCTTAGATGCAAGTTCCAAATTTGCTTTATGATTTTGAATTATCTTAACAAGTTCAATAAACTCATCATTTTGATTAGTTTCTCTGTTGTAAAGCCTATGACTATTAAACATCATTCCATAGTCTCTGTGAACAACCTGCCTTAATGAAAATGGAGTCAATTCCTTTGCATATGATAAGATTTCTTCATAAACCTTTCTATGCATGATATAAAACTCTCTACCATCTGATTCAACTACACTATTTCTTTCACTCATGTTATTTTCCTCCTAATTAAAATTGCATTTATAAATTTTAGCTGAAACAAATACTCTTTTTACAGATAGCCATATGAATTATGTAATCTTTTCTATATTTTGTTATCAAAGAGCAGTTTCAAATTATTTTTGCACAAAGGTTCTATTGTGCTCTTATGAAAATGATATTTTTATTCATTACTACCATTCTGTCCCTCTTTCTTTTCTGTTGATGTCCTCATGATATCATTAAAAATCATTTTTTTATCACTTTAAGTCAGTTTTTACAATCATTATGTCTATATTTGTTACTGGTTGACCCACTTTTTCTATAAACTCATTCAGACACATAAAAATCATATTTTTATTTTAATAAATATGATTTTTACAATATTACGATATCATATTATTGCAGAACACAATAGCTTTTACGCCTTAAAGGTTTACATATAATCACTTTCTCGTTACTGCTTGACCCAATAAATAAACAAAAAAACTCTCTGACATAAACAATGCCAAAGAGTCATATTATATATAGCATTTATACTATATATTGTGTAAATTCTTATAAAATATAGTTTTCAACCACTATGCCTTGTGGGTCCACAGGAGCCTTTTGGTGCCATTTCATCCCTTAGACGAGGATTTCTCCACTGACCCATCTCAAAGCCATCCTCGTCCATTCTGGTGAGTTTGGGAGCTATCTGGGAGCCATCCTAGATAGAATTTTTTTATTATTTTTTTAAAAGATAAACTCAGATATTTTATGTAGTTAATAGTTTTTACAATTTATTTAATTGTCATTTAGGAAGAAGTATTAATTGAAGAGGACAATTAGTGATTTTCCTTTTACTAAAAGAATAATTTAAGATTTTTACTAAATACGCTCTATTTTTTGTCATTTATTACAAAAGATAAATGACAATTTTTTATGCTTTTTGTCATAACTCACCCAAGATGCAAAAATACCCTTTGGTATACGAACTAAACCAAAGGGTATCATAAAAAACAATATAAATTATTATAAACACTAACTTTTATTTATTTTTTTGCAGCTTAGATGTTTAACAAATAAATTTCAAGTCTATATTTGCCTCATCTCATTTTAAGTATAGCAACTATAAACTCATTTTCAACAGATTCAAAAACAAACCACTAAAAGTTACTAATTTATGTTACTGGTTGACCCATATATTATGAATTTATCTTTCTATATATGTCCAATAGGCCAAGAGTAACATCAGATAAAACTACAACATTAAACCAGCCAAGCAATAAACATTTTGCAAGCTCATCTGAATCATTATAAAACTTCCTATATTTAAATTGATTCAGATAATCACGCTCCTCCCTATGATAATAAAGGGTCAATTTATCAGCATAAACCCTTAGATGCTCCCCCTTCCTATATAGATTCCTATACTCGACATAGCCAGAACTTTTATCTATATATTTGTCTAACCATATATTAGCTGGCTTCTTTAATTCTATTTCTTCTATATCTAAACCAGCTCTCACTACTTTACCAATCAAAGAAGTATTCAGTATGAGTTTCTTACACCTACAATCCAAAAAACTATCTTCCTTTAAATCAGAGATAAAATCTGGCATTTCAAGCAATTCATAGGAAAGACCTTTAAAACTATTTGACTCTAAACCATTAAAGAGCTTATGTAATTCACTTACCTTTGGTTCACCAGAACCCACTACTTCACCCTTTACAGCCAATAATATATAAACGCCTAATACGCCTAACAAATCTTTAAAGTTGAATAGACTTGCCTTTTCTTCTTCTGTAAGATGAATAGGTCTTCCTGATAATATATTACCATGATAATCTACATCTATATAATCACACCTGCCACCAAACAATTCCTTTAATATAATAATGGTAGGCTCCATGCTAAACAAAGATAAACTAGCAGCACCTTCTATATAATTGGGTGTGTCACGAACCTTATTGATGTATTCTTTGACTTGTTTTCTACTCTTTAACTTTTCCACGTTTTTTCCCCTCAATAATTTCAAGCAACTTCTCATGCATAGTTTTTATACTTTTACTTCTGTCTCTTAAATAATATACAGATTTTAGTTTAAGTTCTAAATTATCCATTTCTTCTTGATTTATTTTAATATTTTCTGCTTTAGCTTTTTGTAAGGTTTTTATTGTATCTATTGCTTCAGCTTTATCAAATTTACTCATTTTATCTAACTCAGCAATTCTAATTTTATTTTCCAATTCAACTAAACCCCTATCCCCTTCAAGAGTCCAGCCATACGTTTGTAAAAAGGTATCTAAACTTTTAGAACTACTATAAACCACTTCTCCATATTTTTTATTTGCGTAAGAATTACATTTTTTACAGGTTGCACTATCTGTATCACACCACCATAATTCCTCTGTAACATAAAATATTTTTTTATTAAAAGACTTTTTTTCCTTTTTATCAGTTTCACATTTAAAGGTTTTCTCCAGCTTAGAATTGAAAGCTGTTTTTTGAAGTTCCTCCAAAGATGTAGAATTACTTTTAGTTAAAGGGTCATAGCCATCTAATAAATATAAATAAACTAATTCTCCTGAAAAACATCTATCTTTTAAATATTTATATCTATCTTTAACAAGACCATGAAGCTTGACTCTCCAAAATAATAAACACCAGTCTTGAATACTAAACTCAAATTTGACTACTGCTTCTCTGCAGCATGGTAGCATATAACCCCTTTTACTTCTATCACCACACAACTCCACCACTGTTAAATAAACAGGTTCATCAGATTCACTACTATGAAGCTTACATTTTATACCTATCTTTTTATGAGAATTTGTTAATAACAATTTTTTATCTTCATCTTCTGAAGGTTCAACAATGATTATATTACTATCACTATGCTCTACCTCCCAATCATATAAACTCATATGCTGCCTTATTGAAGATGAATTTAAAACCTCTTTACTACAACTTGAACAATAGATTTTATTAATTGAAGGATTCTTTTTCAATCCTCTTACAAGGTTCTTTACTGTTCTTTCAAAAGGCTTCTTACACCTATCACATATAAATGATAAATTCACCTGACTCCCTAATGAATAGTTCCTTAAATCATTCTCTTCTCCCAAATAGGCATTTATTATAAAATTATAATTATTTTTGCAATAGTCATACAGATTGCTCATAAAGGTCTTCCCCTTTTTGTCTTGAATGTCTTACTTTATAAACAATTATAACAAACAAGACAAAAAATTGGAAGGGAAGACGAGTGAAAGTAAAAAAGTGCCAGACAATGCTGACACCATTTAATACATAGATTACCTAAACACTCTGACCTATATCTACACCTTGCTCCCTTATGAAAGATTTCTATTATTTTTATTACACCACCAGAATTATGAATATCAAGCATAACTGATGATAAAGGTCATCCTATTTCCCTACCTCATATGTTGAAATATTACAGGCTCTATTTAAAATCTTTGCTATAACTAAATTCATTCCCATTACTTCTCTATCTAAATCTTTGTTCAAGTCCTTCTCTCTCCTCCCCCCTATAACTAAACCCATCAGCATATTTTACTTAGAATAAACTTTCAATTTATCTTATGAAGGTTCTAATATAAAACCTTCTTTCCCTTATTTAAACTTAATTTTAGTTTCAAATAGGTCTTCCTATTATAACTATATCTTCTCCTCCAGGCCCCTTTATATATAAAATCTTGGTATAGTGTTTTCAAACATTTATATTTATATAATTGGTATAGGAAAAAATAATAGATAATCAATTTTCATTTTCAATTCCAAAATATTACTGATAAATTATTTTGGTATACCTAATAACAATTAAGTATCCTATATTTTATATATGGTATCAAATTTTTTAATAGATAAGAGTAAATAGTGAAGAATTATTTAAAATCAATTCATCAACTACAAAATTCACCCAAATATATTCTGTCTTACCTGAAATGCTTTTTCTATTTATTTTGAAGCAATGCCAGATATTTATAGAACTTTGTTTTAAGTAACGCGAATATAAATCATCTTCTTTATTTTTAAAACCACATAAAATCACCCTAGCTCTTGCATTACATATTTTTTTTAATAAATACCTATGTTGTGCCTCAGTAAACTCTATTGTATAAACCTGTTTCCTCACTCTCAGTTTTTTTAAATAGGGTGGGTCTAGTATAATTAGGTATTCTGGATTTTCTAATTGGACATCAATAATTCTACTACAAGTCCAATTTTTAATTTGAATATTTTTATATAACTCATGAGTCTTCTTTAAACTATCTATATAGAATGTCAGCGATTTTCTATCAGATACAAATTTACCTGCAGCTTGATAAGAATAATGTTGTAAATAAAATAGTTGTGCTGCACGTCTTGGATTAACTGATTGTAGTTGCTTTCTAACTTCTCTATTAGTTATTTCTGTAGACACTCTTTTTTCATCACTTCTATCAATAGAATAAAAATTCTCTCTTAATAAATTAAATGATTGGCGAGTTGGTACTGGAAGTATCTGAAGTTCATGAATAAACGCTTCAAATAATTTTTCCTTTTTCATAGAGCAATAATAATTATAGAGTTCTGTGGAAGCATCATTTTGAATAATTGGTATAAATAATTTATGTTTTGAGGCTAATAATGAAATATATCCACTGCCTGCCATAGCATCTATCATAGAATTACAACCTATTGCTTTTGCATACTGCAATAAAACTTCCCATTCAGTCTTAAATTGTTTTTTTGAGCCATACCATTCTATACAAAATATCCAATCACCTGGAAAGCTACTTTTATGTTCTCTACCCCTTTCATCTGAAATGAGTGAATAAAGTGTTGCTATAGAATACGCATAATTATTATACGATGTAGCTCCTAAACACCCAGTAATTCTATTAAAACGTATAAGTGACATTGTAGAAGCATGATTTTTTAAAAAGCCACGCACTTCTTTTCCTGATATCCTCAATTCTAAATTATTGATAATATGTGTCTTTTCAAACTCACTTATAAACGCCCTTATCAATTTTCTATCTTCATCTGTCATAGTAGCCCTTGCAGCATTTATATATTCTATATTTTTCATATACCACCTTATAAAATTTAGTAATAGCTTTATTATAATAGCATAAGAAAAAAGAATCCAGCCTAAACTGAATCCTTTAATTAATATTCTGCTTTGACTCCTCATAGGTATGCACTAATTTATAAAAGGTATTTCTTTTTAAGTTTAAGACTGTCATTGCTGCTGTAGCAGTAATTTCCTGTGCTTTCCATTTAAAATATATTTCTTCCCAATTAGAAGGATAAGAGGCTCTTGGACGCCCCATATAGTTCTTCTTTTTCAAACTATATTTTTTACCTTCTTTTATAACCATTTCAGCTATACCATCTAGCTGGCTTTGCTTAATATCATCAACCTCTTTTTCTGCCATACTTGCCAAGACCTCAATTATAATATTAGTCACCATCTCCTGAATCCATCGTTGTTCCTCTGGAAATTCCATCATAGTAGTAGTTATAGTAATTATCCTAACCACAACACCAATAGATTTAAAATATTCTAATTCTTTTTTTATTTCATTTTTATTTCTTCCCAATCTATCAAGAGAAAGAATATATAACTCATCACCTGCAACCAGTTTACCTAAACCAGTTTTTAAACTCTGAAAACCTGGGCGTTCAAAATTCCTACCTGTCTGTTTATCAACAACAATATATTCTTCCTTCACATATTTTTTTAATGCAACCCATTGCCTAGCTTCGTTTTGTTCTTTTGTGCTTACCCTGATATAGCCTACTTTTCTCATTAAATCACCTCAAAGTCATTTCAATTAAGTATTCATCAGTAAATAAGCCTACCATCCCCCTTTTATTTGTAAGTGAAGCAGGTATATCTAGTATTCTAACTATAATATCCTGTTTATCAAAATACTCTAATTCTTTTTTCACTAATTTTCTATCATAACTAATACAAGATAGGTTGCACATATATAACTCACCACCACCAGATAACTCCATTCTAACTTTTTCATATCCTGGCTGCCCTATTGCACATAAACACTCTATATCTGTTGCTATAGCATTATTTTCAACAAATTTATCAAGTCTATTAAGCTGGCTTGAAAACATATCCACTTTTTTACTGTTAATTCGTGCATACCCTACTTTTTTCATACTTTTGTTTCCCCTTTTTATTTGGTAGGTTATATCATACCTCTTTTATTTGTAAAACTCCAGGAGAATTTATAAACATTTGTAAAATATTCTTTTATACTTTTACAAACAGAAAAAAGCACCTAATTTTATTGTTTATATAAGTATACTTTTACAAACAGTAAAAGGGAGAGTGAATATAAACACCCTCCCCAAAAATCAGATATAATTCATGCGTTCTCAATACCACCTTCAGCAGCATATTTCAATAGAAGGTGAGCATTCTTTTTACAGAAAGTGACTAATTTATTAACCTCATCATCTGTAAAGCCTAAACAATGTTCTACAACATACCCAGGAATTGTGCAATCTAAAGTTTTAAAACAATATTTTGCATCTGGTTTTCAAAATGAACTGTTGTAAATCCATTTAGGCAATAATGATAATACATTTAGTCACCTCATTTAACCTGCCTGTCCAGGCTCAAACGTTGTAGCATAGCCCTTTTCATCAAAATTAAGCAATGTCCAATGATATTCTCCATCAATATCAACTCCAACACCTAAATCTATTAAACCAAAAAGGTCCTCATTATTTCTTGTCGTTATATTTCTATAAAAATAAAGACTTCCTTTATATAATATTGTTACATCAAAAGCTTCATCTACTTCATTTCTACTATAAAGCCATATTTCTTGATTTTTAAGTTCATAATATTCACCATGGTCTATAAAATCATTAAAGCGAAAATTTATATTTGCTCTAATGTCTTCCTTATTATATTTGCCAACAATACTAGCATAAGACCTAGTAGGCAAATTATTTGTTACATCCTGAATCCAAGCTCCATCTGGCCCCACACTGTAGCCATCTGGCGTTGTTGTATTAATGAGCATTGCTCCATCAGAACCTAGATAATAATTACCTATCCAAGTATTAGACACCATGTAGCCATTCTGATTGAAATAATACCACTTTCCATCTAATTCTTTCCAAGAATTGACTGGATAGTTATTATTATCTTCTTGATACCACCATCCTGTTGAATCCTGTTGCCATTGACCTGCCAGTGAAACAAAGGCTGCTGAAAAAGATAAACTCATTGCCAATACTGTAGCGAATACAATACTCTTTTTCATAGTTTAATACCCCTTTACTTTTTCTTCCATTGTAGCCCACAACAGGCTGTAAGTCAATAAACCAAAAGAAAAAGGCATCTGAAAAGATATCAGATGCCAGACAATATTTAATCTATTTCTCCTGCCTCTCTGAGCTTACGCTCCCAGTTATAATAGCAAGTTTTACTTATACCACAAATTCTGCAAAAGTCTTTTAAAACCATCCCCCCATAAACACCATTTTTATAATCTTTATATTTCTTTTTAAATTTTTTTGGAACAGCAGCAATAGGATGACCTGGCTTTTTATTGTTTTTTTCAATAGAAATTTTCATGCCAAGCTTAGTATTTAAACTCAATATTTCTTTTGATTTTGCAGCTAATTCAGTTTTTAACAAAACCAAGAGCCTTATTCCATCATCATAATATCTGTCTTCTAATATGAAATTCCAATTACCAAGAAGAGGTATCTCCAAAATTACTACTTTTATATTCTTATTACATAAGAAAAGTATTGTTTCCAAACTGTCTTGAACATAACGACCCAAATCCAAATAACGCATTGTGATGAGAATATCCCCAGCTCTTAGTTCTTCCAATAACCTTGAAAATTTTACTCTCGTTTCTGCCAGTGTAGAACTAGATATAATATCTACTATGATTTCATAAACATAAATTTGATTTCTGAGAATAAAATCGTCTAATTTTCTTCTTAAATCTCCTATTCTATCCTCTTCCTGATTCAGCCTTATGTAACAATAAACTCTATTCACCCTACCCTTCCTCCACATGTAATAAGTAGGAGGATTATAAGGCTGAAGTTGATAAAAAGCAATATTCAAAATAACGCCCAAATCCTAATTGTCATAAGTAATATGCATATTATTGCATATATTTTCATTTGATATTTTCACAAGAGCAGTACCATGAATGGTGAGCAGATTTAATAGAAAACCCTTAATTTATCTACCATTTAAGACCTCTAATATTATGAAAAAATGGCACTTTCTATTCCTTCCCCTTTCAAAGTGCTGATTCTATACTATTTGTGCTACCTTTATCCATTATTGTCAAATTTTCACCTGTTTTCACCCCAAATACCCAAAAAAGGGTTCCAGCATAATCACTGGAACCCTTGATTTATCAATACTTTTTGTTACTCAGAACTTACTGCCTGTTTGACAGAGCTGCCTGAGCCGCAGCCAGTCTTGCGATCGGCACACGGAACGGAGAACAGGATACGTAGTTTAAGCCTACCTTGTGGCAGAACTCGATGGAGGACGGATCGCCGCCATGCTCGCCGCAGATACCAAGCTTGATGTCAGGTCTTGTCTTTCTGCCCTTTTCAGCAGCCATAGCAACAAGCTGTCCAACACCGGTCTGGTCAAGTCTTGCAAATGGATCAGACTCGTAGATCTTAGCCTTGTAATAGGAATCTAAGAACTTGCCAGCGTCATCACGGGAGAATCCGAATGTCATCTGTGTTAAGTCGTTGGTACCGAAGGAGAAGAATTCTGCTTCCTCAGCAACAGCGTCTGCTGTTAATGCAGCTCTCGGGATCTCGATCATGGTACCGATGTGGTACTGGATGTCAGAGCCTTTTTCTGCCTTAACTGCTTCTGCGGTCTCAACTACGATATCTTTTACAAACTTTAATTCCTTCTTCTCGCCTACGAGCGGGATCATGATCTCAGGAATGATGTCGTATCCTTCTTCTGCCTTTACTTCGATTGCAGCTTCCATAACGGCTCTTGTCTGCATCTTGGCAATCTCAGGATAAGTAACTGCCAGACGGCATCCTCTGTGGCCCATCATCGGGTTGAATTCGTGTAAATCCTCACATTTTTCTTTAATTGCTTCTACAGTTAAGCCCATATCAGCAGCTAAAGCTTCGATGTCCTCTTCCTTTGTCGGAAGGAACTCATGTAACGGCGGATCTAAGTAACGAACGGTCATTGGTCTGCCTTCCAGAGCCTTGTACATCGCCTTGAAGTCACCCTTCTGGAACGGAATCAGTTCATTTAATGCTTCTTCTCTTGCTTCAACCGTATCGGAAAGGATCATCTTTCTGATCTTCGGAATTCTGTCTTCTTCGAAGAACATATGCTCGGTACGGCAGAGGCCGATACCTTCTGCGCCTAACTTCACTGCGTTTAAGGTATCTGCAGGAGTATCAGCGTTTGTTCTTACATGGAGGGTTCTGAACTCATCAGCCCATCCCATGATTCTGCCGAAGTCACCGCTGACAGTAGCTTCCTGTGTAGCAATATCGCCAATGTAAATCTTACCTGTGGAACCGTCTAAGGAGATGTAATCGCCTTCTTTAATGGTATGTCCGCCAAGATCGAAGTACTTTGCTGCTTCATCAATCTTGATCTCGCCGCAGCCGGATACGCAAGCGGTACCCATACCACGTGCAACAACTGCTGCGTGAGAGGTCATGCCGCCGCGAACGGTTAAGATGCCTTCTGCCGCATGCATTCCTTCGATATCTTCCGGAGAGGTCTCAAGACGAACGAGAATGACTCTCTCACCAGCCTCATGATGAGCCTTTGCTTCCTCAGCGGTAAAGTAAACCTTACCAGCCGCAGCACCAGGAGATGCAGGAAGAGCGGAACCGATTACTTCGCCGGCTTTTAATGCAGCCGGATCAAATGTCGGATGCAGTAACTGATCGAGGGATTTTGCTTCGATTCTTAAAACTGCTTCCTTTGGTGTGATCTTTCCTTCATCGACTAAGTCGCAGGCAATCTTAATGGCCGCCGGAGCAGTTCTCTTGCCGTTACGTGTCTGTAAGAAGTATAATTTGCCTTCCTGGATCGTGAATTCCATATCCTGCATATCGCGGTAATGGTCTTCCAGCTTATGAGCGATTGCCATGAATTCCTTGTAGCATTCCGGTAAATCCTGCTCCAGCTTCGTGATCGGCTGCGGTGTACGGATACCGGCAACTACGTCCTCGCCCTGAGCGTTGATTAAGTACTCGCCGTAGATACCGTTCTCACCGGTAGATGGGTTACGTGTAAATGCAACGCCTGTACCGGAGGTATTGCCCATGTTTCCGAATACCATGGCCTGTACGTTAACCGCAGTACCCCAGTCGCCAGGGATATCGTTCATACGTCTGTAAACGATAGCACGAGGGTTGTCCCAGGAACGGAAAACAGCCTTAACAGCTTCCATTAACTGAACCTTCGGATCCTGTGGGAATTCTTCGCCCATTTTCTCTTTGTAGATAGATTTGTATTTTGCGATAACTTCCTTTAAATCATCAGCAGTTAAGTCTGTGTCGTACTTAGCTCCCTTAGATTCCTTTACTTCATCAAGGATGCCCTCGAAGAAAGTCTTGCTCATCTCCATAACAACGTCGGAGAACATCTGGATAAATCTTCTGTAAGAATCGTATGCAAATCTTGGGTTGCCTGTCTTCTTGGCAAAGCCTTCTACTGCAACGTCATTAAGTCCCAGGTTTAAGATTGTATCCATCATACCAGGCATGGACGCCCTTGCACCGGAACGTACAGATACTAATAACGGATCTTCTGTATCGCCGAACTTCTTACCCTGAATTTCCTCTAATGTTTTCAGTGCGTCAAAGATCTGCTCCTGAATTTCTTCAGTAATCTTCTTGCCGCTGGTATAGTAGTCTGTACAAGCCTCTGTCGTAACAGTAAAGCCCTGTGGAATCGGCAGACCTAAATTAGTCATCTCTGCTAAGTTAGAGCCCTTACCGCCTAACAGGTTTTTCATATCGGCACTGCCTTCTTTGAACAAATAAACCCATTTTGTTGCCATAAGTATTTCCTCCTCAAATAAAGTTATCGGTTCGCTTTCGCACCGTAAGAAAAAAAACGCGCAAAAGACCTGTCAATATTATATCATAATTCAATTTCTAGTAAAGAGGTTTTCTTGATTTGCTGGCAAAAATTCGCTCTTTTTTCAATACAATTTTATGAAAGTACTTTCAAATTCTGTCATTTTCTGATATGCGATTTTTGTTCGTATATACGATTTTCGAAACGCACCTTTTCAGGACGGAAGTGTCTGGAGGCGCGGTGAAAGACCTGGCGGAAAAGCAGTTCCTTTATAATATACAGCGTTTTTGCAAGGTATTCCTTTTTCGGCGTTTCCCGGAAAAAGTCGTCCTCCATTCCGTCGCGGCTGGAATTATCCAGAGTTCCCTCGTATAAAAAATACGGCTCCAGCAGTTCGGAAAACAGCTTTGGCGTATAACGGTAATAAGGCTGGTGGAGTTTGATTCCCGCCGCCTCCAGAACCTTCGCGACAAACTCGCCGCAGTGAAACGCCTTATAAAGTGGATGACCTCCGAAGACCGGGATCAGGAGCATATGGATTAAATTGTACATGATCTCGGGATCATTTTTCACGTCTTCCATGTATCGGATGGCGTTTTGATATCCCTCTTTGGTGACTGGCACCCGGAAAATCTTCGTGTAAATGGGCACATCCTCCCCCAGCGTATAATAGATCCTCTTCTCCTCAATATATCCGGAGATGGGAGGCGTCTTTGCCCGTAGCCTGGAAAACGCATAAAAATGGGTGTACGTATCGTCCAGCGACACCGCCGCATGGGTGTACCGGTAGCCCGTCGCCCGCTGTGTCAGGCGGCCGAAGCCGGAGGGAAGGTAGAGCAGAAGAATATAGATGTAGTCCATCGGAGTTCCTTTCTTGCCTTTTTCCCTATTCTACCATATAATTTGATCAGAGGACAGCGCAATTGGAAGGAGGAATGGTATGATTCTGCTGGTAAAACCGGAGGCCGCAGACAGCGGCTTCAGTCTGGACATGGCTCTTAAGACGGAGCCGCTGGAACTGGAGTATATAAAAGCCATGCTGAAGGAATATGATGTGGAAAGCATGATCTATGAAGCCTCCTTCGACAGGCGCAGTTTTGATGAGATTTTAAACGAATACACCCCCGACGTGGTGGCCGTTACCGGCTATATCACGCAGGAAAAACTGATGCTCTCCTACGCCCGGCGCGCGAAGGCGCTGCGCCCCGGCTGCATCACCATCATCGGCGGCTCCCATGCACAGCTGAACCCGGAGCGTTTCTTTGATCCTGCCGTGTCTTACATATGCCGTTCCGACAATATCTATGCGATTGCGGAGGCACTGAAGGCGGAGGGGCTCATTCCGCCGGAAAATGGTTTTTGTCCGCCGGAGCTGTCTGTGATTGACGGACTTTGTTATCTTGAAAATGGGGGCTGGCACAAAAATCCCATGAAACCGTTTGATTTAAATAAACTCCCAATCCCCGACCGAAGCACCTTTTCCACCTGTCAGGACCACTACCGCTACTTAGACGTCTCCCCTGTAGCCCTTTTAAAGACCTCATCTTCCTGTCCCTACCACTGCGCCTTCTGCTATGGCCGGGAGCTCAACTGCGGTACCTACTGCCAGCGGGACTTGGAAAAGATCATCGAGGAGCTGGAGACCATCCCCTGCGGCAATATTCAGATCGCCGATGACGACTTCCTGTTCGATGTTCCGAGGCTGAAAGAATTTATGCGGCTGCTCCGGGAGCGGAATATCAGGAAGACCTTTATCTGCTACGGACGCTCGGATTTTATCGCCGTTCATGAGGACTTGATCCGGGAACTGGCGGAGGCCGGCTTCCGTTACATCATGGTCGGTCTGGAGGCGGTTTCCGACAGCTTTCTGGACTCCTATCAGAAGCATTCCTCCCAGTCTCTCAACATTAAGACCATCCGGATGCTTCAAAAATACAACATTAATCTGGTGGGGCTCTTCATCATCGACAGCCGTTTCAAGAAAGAGGATTTCCGGAACATGCGGCGTTTTATCCACGCACACCGGATCACCTATACGGGAGTCTCCATTTTCACACCCATACCGGGCACGGCGCTGTTTAACGAATACCGTGACAGGCTTACCACGGATAACTGTGAAAAATGGGACTTCATGCATCTGGTAGTCAAACCGGAATGCATGAGCCGCTTTCATTTTTACCTGGAATATTATCTTCTCGTTATGGATTTGTTTCGAATTGCGCAGAAAGCCGGGATATACAGCTTTCTGCGATTAAAAGACTATAAGAATATATTTCTGAAGCTGCTCTTTACAGACAGCTTTAAGTACTAGACGGCAGTTTTTTATTCTGACCTGCCAGCAGAAAACGGCAGATGATCAGCGTTACAAATTCCGTCACAGGCATGACGGACCAGATTCCGGTAACGCCGAAAGCGACCGGCAGAAGGAACACAAGAATTCCGTTTATCACCATCCCCCTCATCATGCAGATGAACAGGGAGTATCCCGGCTTCATCACGGACTGGAAATAGGTGCCGTACAGGATATTAAAGCCCATGGCGAAGAATGACAGGAAATAGATCCGCACGGCCGGGACCGACATGGCCAGAATCTCCGCCGTCGGCTTCACGAAGGCCGCGGTCACCAGGGCCGGCAGAAGAAGGCCGATTCCCGTAAACAGAATGCCCGATATGGTCACCGCCATCTCTCCCATATGGCGCGTCTCTTTTAATCTGGACTTTCTGCCCGCACCGTAATTGGTGGCGAGAATCGGCTGTACGGCCTGGGAGATGCCGTTGCTGATGGACGCCACGATCAGCGCGCTGTTGGAGATAATTCCGTACACGACCACACCCAAATCGCCCACGTAGACAAGGAGCTGGCGGTTGAATAAAAATGTCACCACGCCGTTGCACATCTCCAGCAGGAAGCTGGCAAATCCGTTGACCACGACCTCCCACGCCTTCTTCCATTGGGGGCGGGCCACCACCTTCAGCGTGTTGTCCGGCGAGGTAAGATGGGTCAGCAGGATTCCAACCGTCAGGAGGGAACCGATCACCGAGGCGATCGCTGCCCCGGCCATTCCCATTTTCATTGGAAATATAAAAATATAATCCAGTACCACATTGGTCACACCGCCAGACACGACCGCCACCATGGATACCTTCGGCGCCCTGTCGTTCCTGACAAATGCCTGTAAAAAGGCCGAGAACAGGAAGACCGGAGCGCCTGTAACCAGAACGCGGCCATACTCGTCGACGTAATTTCCCATGGTATCATTTCTGCCCAGAAATTCCGTCACAGGCTTAAAAAGCAGGTGCCCGCCAGCAATGTAAAAGACCGCAAAGGCCACGGCCAGCCAGAGGGCCACCGTAAAATACTCTTTTGCCGCCTGCTCGTCCCGGCGTCCCTTCGAGATTGAGAGGAGAACGCCTCCTCCGACGCCGAAGAGCATGCCCGTTCCAAAAAACAGGCTGAATAAGGGAAGCAGCAGGTTCAAGGCCGCGATTCCCACAGGCCCCACGCCCCGGCCGATCATCAGCGTGTCGGCCAAAATATAAATAGAAGTAACCAGCGTAGCACTGATGGACGGCATCAGATACTTGATAAACAGCTTTTGTACCGGCTCTTCCAGAAGATTTAGTTTCTGCACAATATTCCTCCTTCTGTTTAAATCCTTTATCAGTTTACCATTTTTTCTTTAAATAACAAGCTGCTTTATAATAATTCTGTAAAATTGCCCTACTTTACATTGTTTCTGTTTCCAAAATATGGTAAAGTAGAAGTAGCTCTAATAACAATCTTTCAAACGATAGGAGGAATTACGTATTATGAAAAAGAGAGTATTAGCAGTAACACTGGCGGTCATGATGGCTGCATCCTTAAGTGCATGCAGTTCTTCAAATTCCGGCTCCGGCAGCACGACAGCTGCTCCTGCTGAGACGACAACTGCCGCGGAAACCAAAGCGACAGAGGCCGAGACGACAGCCGATACCGCAGTAAAATCGGACTCTTCCAACGGTTATGAACTGGCTCTTGTTACCGACTTAGGTACCATTGACGACAAATCCTTCAACCAGGGCGCATGGGAAGGCATGAAGAAATACGCGGAAGAAAACAGCATTTCCTACAAGTACTACCAGCCACAGGAAGGAACGACGGACTCTTATTTAGAGACCATCGGTCTGGCCATTGAGGGCGGTGCAAAACTGATCGTATGCCCTGGATTCTTATTTGAAGAGCCTGTTTATCTGGCCCAGGACCAGTACAAGGACGTACATTTCATCCTTCTGGACGGCGAGCCTCACAGCGGCGACTACTCCGAATACAGAACCGAAGCCAATGTTATGCCGATTCTGTTCCAGGAAGATGAGCCTGGCTTCCTGGCAGGCTACGCGGCAGTAAAAGACGGATATACCAAGCTGGGCTTCTTAGGCGGTATGGCGGTTCCGGCCGTTATCCGTTACGGCTACGGCTTCGCGGAAGGCGCTGACTTCGCAGCCAAAGAGATGGGCGTGGACGGCATCGAGATCATGTACAACTATACAGGCGCATTTGCCGCGACACCGGAAGCGCAGTCCATGGCTGCATCCTGGTATCAGAACGGCACGGAAGTCATCTTCGGATGCGGCGGCGCGGTAGGTAACTCTGTTATGGCGGCGGCAGAAGAAAAGAACGCCAAGGTCGTTGGCGTGGACGTTGACCAGAGTTACGAATCCGACACTGTAATCACTTCCGCTATGAAACAGCTTTCCGTATCTGTTTACGACGGCGTAAGAGATTTCTACGCAGGCAGCTTCCCGGGCGGCAAGACCAGTATCTTCTCCGCGAAGAACGACGGTATCGGCCTTCCGATGGAGACCTCCAAGTTTACAGCCTTCACACAGGCGGATTACGACGCAGTCTATGCTCAGTTAAAGGATGGCAAGATCACTCTCGTACAGCCTTCTGAAGACAACAACGATCCAACCAAAGACTTAAAGCTTGAAAAGACAACTATCAACTTCGTAGAATAATCGGATCTACATAAGAAAGGAGATGTCGTTTGATTTCCCAGTCAACAACTGAAGACGGGTATCTTACGGCATCTCCTTTTTTGCACTGCAAGGGGGTTCTCATGGATAATTATATTATCGAGATGCTGAATATTACGAAAGAATTTCCCGGCATCATCGCCAACGACAACATCACTCTGCAGCTGAAAAAGGGTGAGATTCACGCCCTTCTCGGCGAAAACGGCGCAGGGAAATCGACGCTCATGAGCGTGCTGTTCGGCCTCTATCAGCCGGAAGCGGGCGTCATTAAAGTCAGAGGAAAAGAAGAAAAGATTACCGGGCCGCTGGATGCCAACGCGCTGGGCATCGGCATGGTACATCAGCATTTCAAACTGGTACATAATTTTACGGTTCTCCAGAATATCGTCCTCGGCATGGAGACCACGAAACACGGCTTTTTGAAAATGGACGACGCACGGAAAAAAATCATGGATTTGAGTGAGAAATACCAGCTCACCATCGATCCCGACGCGCTCATCTCCGACATCACGGTCGGCATGCAGCAGAGAGTCGAGATTCTGAAGATGCTTTACCGCGACAATGAGATCATGATCTTCGATGAGCCCACGGCCGTCTTAACGCCTCAGGAAATCGACGAACTGATGCAGATCATGAGGGATCTGGTGAAGGAGGGGAAGTCCATCCTCTTTATCACGCATAAGCTTAACGAAATCAAGGCGGTTGCCGACCGGTGCACGGTCCTGCGCCGTGGAAAATATATCGGAACCGTAGAGGTAAAGGACACCACACCGGAAGAAATGTCCGAGATGATGGTGGGACGCAAGGTGAATCTGACCGTGGAAAAAGGCGCCGCCTCCCCGAAGGATGTGGTGCTCGAAGTGAAGAATCTGTCCGTCAAGGCCAACAAAGAGGGCCACACAAAAAATCTGGTGAGCAACGTCACCTTCCAGGTTCGAAAGGGTGAGATCGTCTGTATCGCCGGTATCGACGGAAATGGTCAGACAGAGCTGATTCACGCCATCACCGGCCTGGCCGAGATGAGCGAGGGAATTGTGCTCTTAAACGGTCAGGATATGACAAAAAAGAGCATCCGTTATAAAAACACCCACGGACTCTCGCATATCCCGGAGGACCGCCACAAACACGGACTTGTCCTGGACTATAATCTGGGGTATAACCTGGTGCTTCAGCAGTATTTTGAGAAGGGCTTTCAGCAGTGCACTTTTCTAAAGAACGATAGCATCTACGGCTATTCAGAAAAGCTGATTGAAGATTACGATATCCGAAGCAGTGAAGGGCCCTACACCAGCGCCAGAAGCATGTCCGGCGGCAACCAGCAGAAGGCGATCGTAGCCAGAGAGGTCTCCAGGGATCATGACATCCTGCTGGCAGTACAGCCCACAAGAGGTCTTGACGTGGGGGCCATTGAATATATCCACAGGGAATTGATCAAGCAGCGTGACGCGGGGGCCGCGATTCTGCTGGTATCCCTGGAACTGGATGAGGTCATGAACTTAAGCGACAGGATTCTCGTCATGTTTGAGGGCTCCATTGTGGCTGACTTGGATCCCAAGAAGGTTACAGTGCAGGAATTAGGCCTTTACATGGCCGGTTCGAAGAAAGAAGGTGGCAAATCATGAAACAGAAGCAACCACGGGATTACAATGGAATACTATCTTCCATCTTTGCCATCGTGCTGGGACTTATTGTCGGCCTGATCATCCTGTTTCTCTGCAATCCTGCCCAGGCGCTGCCCGGATTTGCGACAATCCTGACGGGGGCGTTTACTCACGGGGCCAAGGGCATCGGACAGGTATTCTACTATGCGACGCCCATCATTTTAACCGGTCTCTCCGTTGGCTTCGCCTTTAAAACAGGACTCTTCAACATCGGGACGCCGGGCCAGTTCATCATGGGCGGCTTTGGAGCCGTCTACGTGGGAATTCTCTGGACCTCCCTGGGGCCGGCTCACTGGTTTGTGGCGCTGCTGGCCAGCGTCGTCATGGGCGCCGTGTGGGGACTCGTACCAGGACTCTTAAAGGCTTACTATAACGTAAACGAGGTTATCGCCTCCATTATGATGAACTACATCGGCATGTATCTCGTCAACTGGATCGTAAAGAGCAGCAAGCCCCTGTTTAACAATCTGAGAAATGAATCAAGAAACGTGGCGGCTACCGCAAATATCCCGAAGATGGGCCTGGACAAGATTTTCCCCGGCTCCAGCGTCAACGGAGGCATTATCATCGCCATTATCGTCGTTATCCTGATTTATCTGCTGTTAAACAAGACCACCTTCGGTTATGAGCTGAAGGCGGTTGGCTTCAACCGCGATGCCAGCAAGTACGCCGGCATCAATGAGAAGAAAAGCATCATCATGTCCATGATGATCGCAGGCGCCATCGCCGGACTGGCCGGCGGCCTCCTCTATCTGGCCGGAACCGGAAAACATATTGAGATCAAGGATGTTCTGGCTTCCGAAGGCTTTACCGGAATCTCCGTCGCCCTGCTGGGCTTAAGCAACCCGATTGGCGTGCTGTTCTCCGGCATTTTTATCGCCTACTTAACGGCAGGCGGATTTTATCTGCAGCTGTTTGAATTTTCTACGGAAATCATCGATATCATTGTCGCGGTGATCATCTACTTCAGCGCCTTTGCCCTCATGGTAAAGATGCTGATCGGAAAGGTGCAGAAGGCGCGCCATGAAAAAGAAGAGGCACAGGCGAAAGGAGGAGGAGACGCATGAGTGTTATTTATTTTATATTTCAGCAGACCATGTATTTCATGATTCCTCTTATGATCGTGGCTCTGGGTGCCATGTTCTCGGAACGGAGCGGTATTATCAATATCGCGCTGGAGGGAATCATGACCATGGGCGCGTTTACCGGAATCCTGTTTATTCACTTTACGGGAGGCACCATGAGCGGCCAGATGCAGCTGATTCTGGCGGTCTTAATCTCCATGGCGACAGGCATGTTCTTCTCCCTGTTCCATGGATATGCGTCCATCAATATGAAGGCGAACCAGGTTATCAGCGGTACCGCCTTAAACATGTTCGCCCCCGCATTTGCCATCTTCGTGGCCCGTGTCATTCAGGGCGTGCAGCAGGTACAGTTTACCAATACCTTCCGGATCACCTCGGTTCCCGTACTCGGCAGGATCCCGTTTATCGGACCGCTGCTGTTCCAGAACGCCTACATTACCACCTACATCGGAATCGCAATCTTCGTACTCTCCACCGTCGTGCTCTACAAGACGCGGTTTGGACTTAGGCTGCGCTCCTGCGGCGAGCATCCCCAGGCGGCCGACGCGGCAGGCATCAACGTCTACCATATGCAGTACGCGGGCGTCCTGATCTCAGGTGCCCTCGGTGGCTTAGGCGGACTGGTATTCGTCGTTCCGACCTCCACCAACTTTAACGCCGATGTTGCCGGATACGGTTTCCTGGCTTTGGCCGTCCTGATCTTCGGTCAGTGGAAACCAGTGAAAATCATGCTGGCCTCCTTATTCTTCGGACTGATGAAGGCGGTGGCCGCCGCTTACTCTGGAATTCCGTTCTTAAGCAGTCTCGGAATACCCAGTTATTTTTACAAGATGGTGCCGTATATTATCACATTGATCGTACTGGTATTCACATCGAAGAATTCCCAGGCTCCGAAGGCAGAAGGCGTGCCTTACGACAAGGGACAGAGATAAACGGATTATACAGAAATCAAAGAAATCCTTCCAGCCATGGCGTTTTCAGACGCAGCCGTGGCTGGAAGGACTTTTTTGTCAGCAGGTTCTTTTTTTAATTACCATGCCTTCCGGCAGGTGAAGCAGGCCATGGATTCCACCGTCCGCACCGACGTTTTTTCAAACATTCCGGACAGCCTTTTTTTCAGGCTTCCCGCCGTCTCAAACGGGGGAGTGAAAAATCCTTTCGGCACATAAATATGATTGATAAACCAGTCGGTACGCTTATTTTCACCGATAATATAGAAGCAGCCAGTAAAGATGCCCCCCGGACGGAGCACACGGAGGATCTCCCGGTATGCCGCATCCTTGTCCGGAAATGCGTGGAATCCGTTGAGCGACAGCACGAGATCGAAGCTTGCATCCGCAAACGGCAGTTTTCCAACGTCTCCCTGCAGAAATCTTACATTGGATAATCCCATGTTCTTAGCCCGGCGCTTCGCTCTCGCCATCATGTCCGCTGAGTAGTCGAGGCACGTCACATCTGCACTTGGAAGCCCTTGATACACAGGCATGGTCAGCACACCGGTTCCCACTGGAACCTCCAGAATGCGGCCTTTGCATTTCCTCGAAATCCCGGCCATCGCATACTCCAGATAACGCATTGTCTTCTTTTTCCAGATTCCGGTAGGCGTCCCGGATTTCCAAATGTCTGCTCATTTACGTCTCCCCAAACTGAACAGCCGCGCAGCGTACTGATTTTCCATCGGGTCCTGCTCCGCTGTTGGTTAGCTTTTTCTAACTTCCTCTGCTGTTCATTATAGAAACACCGCCGCTCTTTGTCAATACCGGAATCGCCTCGCACCCCGTTGCACCCTTTTATTTCCGTGTGGTATAATACCCGGAGGAGGAAACTATCATGACACCATTAAAAGAACTTTTACAGCAGACAGATCATTTAAGAGACAACAGACAGCAGGATATAACCATTACGGAAGACACCATAAAAGAGCTCCACAGAACGGCTATGGCAGACTGCAGCGCCGTGCCGTCTGATTCCTACCGCACCGGCATGCCGTCTGATACGGATTACGGGTATCAGCCGCCTCAGCCAGAGGATGTTCCAAGGCTGACAGGACATCTCACGGATCAGATCAGATCCTCAAGGTCCTCGCTCCATCCCATTGAGCTGGCAGCCATGGCCGGTAAACGGCTGATTGATATTCAGCCATTTGATGCGGCCAATGAAGAGACCGCATTTCTTCTCATAAACTTAATTCTTGTTTCCGCGGGCTACCCTGCCGTCTCCATCGGTAACGAACGCCGGGAAGCGTATCAGCAGGCGCTTATAGTCTCCAGAAAAGAGTACGATATGGAGCCGTTCTCCCGCCTGATCGCTGAATGTGTGTCAGGGCGAGTTTAAAATCCATTTCCGCCATCTGCACATTCTGGGATAAGGAGCAGATGGCGGGCCTGCAGCCGCATTTATAAAACGGAACGGCTTACGGTTCTCTCACAGTTCTATCATCTATAAATTAACGCCGTTGCTTTCGATGATGTCCCGATACCACCAGAATGACTTCTTTCTGTACCGCCTGAGGCTTCCTGTGCCGTCATCGCCCCGGTCCACATAGATATAGCCGTACCGTTTTCTCATCTCGGCCGTGGAAGCGCTCACCAGGTCAATACAGCCCCATGAGGTATACCCCATGATTTCCACACCGTCGCGGATAGCTTCGCGAACCTGGATCAGATGCTGCCGCAGATAGTCAATCCGGTAATCGTCGAGCACCGTCTTCTCCCCATTTTCCAGAGTCACCAGCTGGTCCTCCGCGCCGATACCGTTTTCCACGATAAACAGCGGAAGCTGGTACCTGTCGTAGAGGCGGTTCAGTGTGTATCGAAGCCCCTTGGGATCGATCTGCCAGCCCCAGGCAGTAGCCTTCAAGTATGGATTCTTATAGCCCCTCGATAAATTGCCGCCGGTCGGCTCGCCCAGCTCTGTATGCGTGGTGGCGCAGACGCTGGAATAGTAGCTGAAGGAGATGAAATCCACTGTATTTTTCAGAATTTCTCCGTCCTCCGGTTCCATGCAAATCTCTATTTTGTGATCCTCGAAATAGTTTAAGAGATACTTCGGATACGTTCCCCTTGCATGAATGTCTGCAAACAAAAGCGTTTCCCGGTCTTTCTCCATAGTTGCAATCATGTCGTCCGGATCCGGAGTCAGAGGATAGACCGTAATTCCCAGAATCATACAGCCGATCTTCGCACCGGGCATCAGCTCATGGCCCAGCTTCACGGCCATGGCGCTGGCTACCAGCTCGTGGTGCATGGCCTGGTACAAATCCTGTTCCGTCAGCTGTTCCGCCGGCGTCTTAATACCTCCGCTCATAAATGGGGCGTGAAGAAGGGAATTGATCTCGTTAAAGGTCAGCCAGTATTTCACCTTATCCTTATATCTGGTAAAAACAGTACGGCAGTACCGCTCGAAAAATCCGATCAGCTTCCGGCTTCTCCAGCCGTCGTACTTTTCCGCCAGCCCCAGCGGGGTTTCATAATGAGATATGGTAACTAATGGTTCTATGCCGTATTTTAAGCACTCGTCAAACAGGCGGTCATAAAACTCCAGCCCTTTTTCATTGGGCGTCTCCTCGTCTCCCTCTGGAAAGATTCTCGACCAGGCGATGGAGGTTCTGAATACCTTGAACCCCATTTCTGCAAACAGACGAATATCTTCTTTGTAATTGTGGTAGAAATCGATCGCTTCCAGCTTCAGATTATCCGCGGTGGGCCCTTCCGTCCGCTCTCCACGCAGGCCGTGGGGCAGGACATCCTGAACTGAAAGGCCTTTCCCGTCTTCGTTATACGCGCCCTCACACTGGTTGGCGGAAACCGCTCCGCCCCATAAAAAATTTTCCGGAAATGTCTTCATGGTTCCCTCCATCACAGCAGCCTCAAAAGCGGTTCTCCCGTCTTCACACGGCCCTCGGCCGCTGCTTCCACAGTACTGTAGTTAAAATGATTGGATATGATGACTGGTGTGATCACATCGTATCCTTCCGCTTTCATCGCTTCTAAATCAAATTCCAGAATGCAGTCTCCCACTTTTACCGTGTCTCCGGTCTTCATTTTTACATGGAAATGCTTTCCCTTTAAGTTTACCGTGTCCAGTCCCACATGGATCAGAATCTCCGCCCCGTCCTCTGACACAAGCCCCATCGCGTGGCCGGTTTCAAAGATCGTGGCAATGGTTCCGTTCACAGGAGATACCACGCGGCCTTCGGAAGGCATAATCGCCATGCCTTTACCCAGAATGCCTTCCGAAAATGTGGGATCATTGACTGTTTCCAGGGATACTGCTTCGCCGGTCAGCGGAGCGGCAATCACAACCTCCCTCTCTTTTCCGGAAGACTTTTCGGAAGACTTTTCGGAAGCCTTATCGGAAGCCTTTTCACCGCCTTCATCCTGCGGATCCTTATAAAGAACATAGGAAATGATAAATGCGATTACAACACTGACAGCCGCCCCCGCACAGGCAAAGTAGAAGCCTGTCAGCGTATCGCCGCCTAAATAGCTGGGCAGTGTCAAAAATCCCGGTGAACCGCCTGAGTAGTTCTTAACATTTAGGATTCCCATGAGGAAACCGCCCACACCTCCGCCGATCATAGCCGCGTACAGGGGCGTTTTGAAACGGATGTTGATACCGTAGAGCGCAGGTTCTGTAATTCCGCAGACAGCCGTAATTCCGGCGGAAGACGCCAGCTGCCTTATCTCTGACTTCTTACTCTTAATGGCGACCGCAAGGGCAGCTCCGCCCTGAGCCACGTTGGATCCAAGCATACCCGGATAGATCAGGGTATCGTAGCCCATAGTCATACGGTTGTTGATTCCGATGGGAATCAGGCCGTAATGGGTTCCCGTCATGACTAAAAGCGGTGTAAACGCACCTACCAGAGCCGGTACCAGCCAGCTGCAGTAATTGTTTAAGCTGTGTACGCCTGAGGCAATTAAATTGCTGATAATGGTTCCGATCGGTCCGATGACCACCAGACCCACGATTCCCGTGACGATGGCAGTGATCAGAGGCTTTGTAAAGAATTTCACTGGTTTTGGAGAGATTCTGTCTGCAATCGGCTCTACATAGGACATGAACCATACGATCAGAATAATCGGAAGCACGGAGGATGAATATCCTGCGTTGGTGATCGGGAGCAGGAAGATACGGATCGCTTCCCCGCTCTCTTTCGACGCCGCCACCATATTGACGAAATCCGGGTGAAGCAGCATGCCGCCCAGCATCATTGCCAGGTAAGGGTTGCATTTAAACTTTTTAGCCGCGGAATTCGCCAGCAGTATCGGCAGGAAATAGAACGCCGCGTCCGCCATAAAATTCAGGGTCTGATAGGTAGTACCCGTCTTGTCCACAAGGCTGAACGCCGTTAAAAGTGCAAGGATAGCCTTAATCATACCCGCGGCGGTGATAGCCGGAAGAATCGGTGTAAAGATGCCGGAAAGTGTATCCACCATCCGCGCTACCACCTTCCTGTCGTCCTTTTTCTCTTTCCCTGAGCCGTTTTCTACTTCCTCCGTGCGTTCGCACAGCTCTGTCAGCGGCTTATACACACTGGCCACATCGCTGCCGATCACGACCTGATACTGGCCTCCTTTGCTGATGACGCCCATGACGCCGTTCACCTTCTTTAAGGCCTCCGTCTGTGCCTTTCCCTCGTCTTTTAAATTAAAGCGAAGTCTGGTTGCACAGTGGGTGAGTCCGGAGATATTCTCCTCTCCGCCGACTTTTATAAGGATTTCTTCTGCAAGTTTTTTATAATCCATTTACTCGGTCCCCTCTTTTCTTTTAATGGACTCATCGTAACACATCATGCCCATATCTTCACTACGGAAAACGTGAAATGGTTCACCGTTTCAAAATTCATCAAAAAAACCGCCGTTTTTTTGAAACAGCGGTTCAAAAACAGATTCTGATATGACTTCAGGCGATTGATACGGCTTTATTATGAGTTCTCCTCTTCATCCGTTGGTTCCTTCAGATTCCAGTAGTCCACCCCGATCCTGAGGGTCTCGTGGCAAACCATTTCAAGAGACGATTTTACATGACTTTCATAGGTCTGTGCGAGAAGCATGGAGAAGAAGATGTCCAGCACATAGGTGGTGGCTGTAAAGGAGGTAATCACTTTTAAGCTGAGCAGGGAGTCCCTGGACGGGATTTCCACGATCTCATGACACCATTTGCGGATTTCCTCATTGTGACGGCCCACGATTCCCACCACATACGATCCCGTCGTCTCCTTTAAATATCGGGCGGTCTCAATCATATTCTTGTTTGCCCCGGTAAATGTGATGACAAAGGACACCGCCTTTTTCTTTTTCCCTGCGGAGAGATAATGAGCGTTGACACTCTCATAAGCCGCGCACTCCATCCCGAGAGTGGCAAACTTAAATGCCGCCGACTGGGCCAGAATATAGCTGATGCCGCTGCCATAAATATCGATCCTGTCCGCCGACTTAATCCTGTTGCAGACGCGGATCATAACATTCCTGTCCATGCATAGCTCCGTGTCGGTAATGGCCTTGTCATACAGTTTCGGCAGTGTATTGATGATATCCGTAAATGTACTTTTCTCCGTAATTGGCTCCTTGCTTAAGAGCTGGTTGACCCGGATATTCTGCACCATCTCTGAGACCAGCTTTAATTTCAGCTCCTGATATCCCTCCACCTCCAGCTTTTTGCACAGCCGGACCACCGTAGCCTTGCTGGTATAGGATACCCTGGCCAGTTCCTCCGTGGACATCTGCTGGATTTCCTCCACGTGATCCAGAATATACTGTGCCACCGCCTGCTCCTGGTGGGTAAAACCTTCCATCTGCTTCAATTTCTCCAGAATCATCCGATCACCCCCTTCAAAAGTCAAGAGTCTGGTTTAACCTGTTTTATGAACTGTAAACTGAAATCGGACCGGCCGCCACCGGATCTGTATTCTTATCCGGAGACGGTCGGCCCGGCTCAGTCGCTAAAAGCGAAATTTATCCTCGAAATAATTCTTCAGTTCTGTGATCGGAACTCTCACCTGCTCCATGGTGTCGCGGTCGCGGACCGTAACTGCATGATCTTCTTCAGAATCAAAATCGTATGTTACGCAGAACGGTGTTCCAATCTCATCCTGTCTTCTGTAGCGTTTTCCGATGTTGCCTCTGTCGTCAAATTCACAGTTATAATACTTGGAAAGCTCAGAGTACACCTTCTCGGCGCCCTCGTTCAGTTTCTTGGAAAGCGGAAGCACACCGATCTTCACCGGCGCGATGGCCGGATGGAAATGGAGAACGGTACGCACGTCGCCTTCTCCGATTTCTTCCTCGTCGTATGCGGAACATAAGAACGCCAGGGTCACACGGTCAGCGCCGAGTGACGGCTCAATTACGTACGGAATATATTTTTCTTTCTTCTCATCATCAAAGTAGGACATGTCCTGACCGGACGTGTTCTGATGCTGCGTTAAGTCGTAATCCGTTCTGTCCGCAACACCCCAGAGCTCACCCCATCCAAACGGGAATAAGAACTCGATATCCGTAGTAGCCTTGCTGTAGAAGCAGAGCTCTTCCGGAGCATGGTCACGGGCGCGCATCTCGTCTTCTTTCATGCCCAGCGTCTTCAGCCAGTCAATACAGAACTGCTTCCAATAGGAGAACCACTCCAAATCGGTTCCAGGCTCACAGAAGAATTCCAGCTCCATCTGTTCAAACTCTCTGGTACGGAAGGTAAAGTTACCCGGCGTAATCTCGTTGCGGAAGGATTTACCAACCTGCCCGATGCCGAACGGGATTTTCTTTCTGGAGGTTCTCTGTACATTCTTAAAGTTTACAAAGATTCCCTGTGCCGTCTCTGGTCTTAAGTATACGGTGTTCTTCGCATCTTCCGTAACACCCTGGAATGTCTTAAACATTAAGTTGAACTGGCGGATATCAGTGAAATCATGCTTTCCACAGCTCGGACAGCAGATGTTGTTGTCCTCGATGTACTTTTTCATCTCTTCCTGAGACCAGGCGTCTACAGAACCCTCGATCGTGATTCCGTGTTCAGCCATGTAATCCTCGATCAGCTTATCCGCGCGAAAACGCTCCTTGCAGGCCTTACAGTCCATCAACGGATCGGAGAAGCCGCCTAAATGGCCGGAAGCCACCCAGGTCTGTGAGTTCATTAAGATAGCGCAGTCCACACCCACGTTATACGGGCTTTCCTGAACGAATTTCTGCCACCACGCCTTTTTTACATTGTTCTTCAGTTCCACACCTAAATTGCCGTAATCCCAGGTATTTGCAAGGCCGCCGTAAATCTCAGAACCCGGATAAACGAATCCCCTTGATTTTGCCAGCGCTACAATTTTTTCCATTGTTTTTTCCATGTCCTCAAACCTCTCTTTTTATTCCATCCGCATCCGGATTCTTTATTTGAATATAATGTAATTCTTTCCTTCCGACAGCTCCGCTATGAAGCTGCTGTTTAATTTTACCCCGTCGGAGGTGTACATGATCTTTCCTTCTGTCTGAATCTTTATCGGTCCGCCGTCCACGGCAACGACGTGATAGTCGGTCTTCTTCGCGATCTCATCCGTGGATGCCGTCTTGCCGTCCGCTGTCTTGATAAAGATCGTTCCGGCCGCCCCCGCTTCTTCCAGGGCCTGGGCCACAGGAATAATATCGATGGAGTTCACCTGATTGGCCGTGTCCTCATAAATGGCAGTAAACTGCGCTAAGTCGCTTCCTGTCGCATAATCGAAGATCATGCTGGCAGTACCTTCCTTTAAACTGCATGACTGTAAGGTAACCGCTCCCTCTCCGTGTTCGGCGTTATACGCCGCCACGTTTTCTTCAAGGAAGGACTTCCATTCCTCTTCACTATAATAATCCTGGCTGTCGTACGTCTCAACGGTAGCCGTTGAAAATGTTCCCGCATCCGTCACGAAAATGCCGCTGCTCTTAGGTTCAAAGGTACTTGTTCCCCCTCTTCCGGCACATCCGGCAAGTATCCCCGCTGTGATGAGAACCGCCAGGACCGCTTTCATTTTTTTCATTTATCATCCTCCTGCATTTGGCGCATACGAAAGCATTATACCATAAACACCAGGTTCGCGAAAGACCTCATTATGTGTTTAGGCGTGCATTCTTACCAGGTTTGTTAAAAAACTCACCAAGTGTTCATAGTATACCAAATGCATCCCGTCATTTCAATACTTTATATATCCTCCAATTAAGAAATTTCCCAATCACCATAGCAGCCCCATTATCACAGAGGCCGCCGCCCTGTCATCGCCTCCAGAATATCCAGTGAATGAAATTCCCTGTCGATAAACCGCTTCTTATTGATCTCCACGCACCGCCCAAATTCCCTGGATACATCATCGGTCAGCGCAAAGGTATAGAGATGCTCGACCGGCGACAGCACGACGAATTCCCATGTGTAATTGGCCGAATCGCTGACTTCCCTGGGGGGCTTTTCCGTGTACTCCCCGTTGATGGCCATGGCCTTCAGTTCGTACACGCGCCGGACCAGTTCGTTGGGAACCGCCGGCTTTAAAAGGGCCCTCACCGACTGGTATAACAGCTTCAGCATGGCCGTGCCGTCCATATTCTCCCTGGTATAGTAGTCCGTAAACTCCAGGAAATAGGAGCCGTAGCACGTTCCCTCCACGTCCATGGAAAGCTCGTCAAAGTAATTGGAGATTTCCGCCGACTGCAGGGAATAGGCATCCCGCCCTTCATATAACGTAAACTGCCCGAAGGCAAAGGGACGGCCGCAGGCCATGAGCATGCTGCCCGGCCTTCTGGCGCCCCTGGCAAACGCCGTGATTTTACCGCGTTCCTTCGTAAGGATCACCAGACGTTTGTCCATCTCCCCAGACGGAACGGCCTTTAACACCATCCCTGTAAGCCTGACAGCCTCTCTCACTTCGATCACCCGTTTCTAAATTTCTTTTCCATTGTATCCGTAGTTTTTCATATACAGTTCGCTGTCACGCCATTCCTTCCGTACCTTGACCCAGATCTGTAAGTTCACCTGGGTGTCCATCAGACCCTCGATCTCCCGGCGCGCCGCGCTGCCGATTCTCTTTAGCATGGCGCCTCCCTTGCCGATGATGATTCCCTTGTGGGAGTCGCGCTCACAGATAATCGTGGCCTCAATGTCCATCATGCCGTTTTTCCGCTCTGTCATCTTCTCGATGGTGACGGCGATTCCGTGGGGAATCTCGTCGCTCAGCAGCCTCAGCGCTTTTTCACGGATCAGCTCCGCTGCGATCTGGCGCATGGGCTGGTCCGTAACGGTGTCCTCATCGTAGTACTGAGGTCCGGAGGGCAGATACTTGTAGATTAAATCCAGCATCAGATCCGTGTTTTTATCCTTCAGCGCCGACACCGGAACGATCTCCGCAAAGCTGCATACATCCTTGTAGGCAGAGATAAACTCCAGGATCTCATCCTGATTCTTTATGGTGTCGGTCTTGTTGATAACCAGGATCACCGGTGTCTTCACGTTCTGAAGCTGCTCCGCGATATGGCGCTCTCCCGCTCCGATAAACGTGGTCGGCTCCACCAGCCACAGCACCACATCCACTTCCTTCAGGGTATGCTCCGCCACACTCACCATATACTCGCCAAGCTTATTCTTTGCCTTGTGGATTCCCGGAGTATCCAGAAAGATGATCTGTCCCCTCTCGTCCGTATAGACGGTCTGAATACGGTTTCTGGTAGTCTGGGGCTTATCTGACGTGATGGCGATCTTCTGGCCGATCAGATGGTTCATCAGTGTGGATTTTCCCACATTGGGACGTCCGATCAGCGTTACAAAACCTGATTTATAATTCTTATCCATTCATTCTCCTTCGTAGTAGATGTCAATTTTCGTTTTTCTATGGTGCGGCCTTTTCTGTAACTTTTATGAGTGGAATAAGGTCTCTATTTCATGGAACATCGCCTTATTTGCCTCTATCTTTTCCTCATTGCCGATCACACATAGGCTTCCTGTTGAAAGAACCGCTTTAACGATCGGCGCGAGCGCCCGGATATCTTCCTTTGTCGCATTTAAAATCTCGTCTCTCTCCTGCTGCATCATGGCGTCATCCACACCGGAAAGGTATGCAGACAATCCGCGGCTTCCCTTCGTGGAAGGCGGATACGGCACATCCATGTCGCTGATGGTGCCAATGACATACTTCGTCATGTCACGGTCATCCACATCAAAATTCTTCAGATATTCCACGATTCCCTCGTAGATCTCATTCGTCTCTCTTAAGTTCGGATCACGGTAGGAGGTTAAATACCCTTCCCCCGAACGTCCGAAGCCGCTCATACAGCCGTAGGCACCGCCCTTGACCCTTAAATTGATCCACAGATAGTCATAGCTTAAAATAACCTTTAAAATACGCAGTGCACCCGTATAGGAGAAGCCGCTTCCCGCAAAGGTTCCGCACCTGGCCACGTAATTAACCTGGGAGGCCGTCTTAAATCCCTCATTCCGGTTTCCGGCCGGAAACGCAAACGGATACGTCTCGCCGCTGCCTTCCGGGAGTATTTCCTTTAATGTCTGCAGCGCCGCCGGAAGCCGCCGGAAGCCCTCCTCATCGGCCGTATAGCTGACCAGCAGGTTTTTAACGGTGAAAAGGCGCTCCATCACCTGTTTTAACCTGGCAATGATCTCTTTCTTATGGTCTGCATAATCTCTGTCTATCTGCTCTAAGAACTGGTAATACCCGATTCCGCCTGTGTTGTCATTATAATAGGAGGTCGGAGAGAAATAGGAGGTTGCTCTGGCTACAGCCGCCGAATGGCATGCTCCCTCCAGCTTCATCCTGCCTCTGGATCTGGTCTCGCTGATCACCTCTCCCAGCCGTTTCTCGTCGTCCAGAATGGAATTCTTCAGGATCTCACCGAGAATGGAGAAGCCGAAGTCCAGCTTATCATACAGCACTCTGATGCTGGCGGTAAACACGCCTTTAAAGTCAGCGCTGTTCTTTAAGTTCGGATAGGATGTGACACTAAAATTAATGCCGCCGCTGTTCAAATGGATCTCACTCGTCAGATCCCCATACGTATAGTGCTCCGTATCTACAAAGCCCAGAACAGATTTCAGCAGGCCGACATAACACAAGTCTTCTTTTGGCACCCGGGAGGTGTCAAACAGCAGCTTCAAATAGCCGATGCCTGAGGTAAACATCTCATGATGAATCACCTTCACGCCTTCGACTTCCTTCTCTTCCCAGATGATCTCCTCCGGCTCCCTGCCGATATCCTCTCTGGAGAGCATGGGAATCTTCTTTAATTCCTCCTGAGAAGACGGTGCTTCCTGGTATTCCCGAAGCGCTCTGGTCTGCTCCACGAGAGCATTGATCTCCTCCTCAGAAAGCGAGGCCTTGTAGGAGGCCAGACGTCCGGCAGTCTTCTCGTCTTCCTTCGCTGTCAGGTTCTTCTCCGGGCTGACCACGAGAACAGCTTCAAACGGATTATCCAGCAGATAATCGCGGATCAGCTGCTCAAAATAGCCGTCGTCCACCACATTTTTCAGGTAATCGAAGGTCTTCTGATAGGTCAGGTGCATCATCGGATCTCCGTCGTACAGCCAGCTGTCCATACACTGAAGGCCATACATCAGTCCTTTGGGCGCAGAACCGTAATCTGCCTCACGGTAGCGGAATTCATAGAAATTCAGCCCGGCCTTTAAGCTCTTTTTGTTGATTCCCTGATCCGCCAGCCTGCGGAGCGTTCCCTTTACTACGGCCAGGAACTCCCCTTTCTGCTCCTTATCCGCATTCTTTGCGATAATGGAAAAATAGGGCTGAAGGATTCCGTTCTGATATCCGCCAAGAATATCCTGTCCGATTCCCGCATCGATGAGCGCCTGCTTAAGCGGTGCTCCCGGAGCATCCAACAGGGTGTATTCCAGAACCTGGAACGCTACATAAAGCTGCGGGTCTAAATCATTGCCAACCACGGTATTGATGGAAAGATAGGTGGCCTGCTCCTCGGATTCTCCGTCGGTGATGGAATAATGAGTCTCTTCTTCCACCGGCCGGTCAAACGGTTCCTGCGGCAGAATCCTCGAATCGATCTTTGCGGTATCGTATTTGGAGAGATACTGGTCATTCAGCCATTCCAGCTTCTCCGCCATATTCATGTCTCCATACAGATAGATATAGCTGTTGGAGGGATGGTAATATCTCTTATGAAAATTCAGAAACTGCTCATATGTCAAGTCCGGGATAAACGCGGGATCTCCGCCGGATTCCTGCCCATAGCAGTTATCCGGAAACAGAACCTTTCTCGTATAACGGTCCAGAACCTCCTCCGGGGAGGAAAACGCGCCCTTCATTTCATTATAGACGACGCCGTTGTAGATTAAATCCGCTTCCTGGCTCTCCAGCTCATAGTGCCAGCCCTCCTGCATGAATATCTTCGGTTCGTTATAAATATTGGGATTAAAAACAGCGTCCATATAGACATCCATCAGGTTCTGGAAGTCCTTTTCGTTGCAGCTCGCTACAGGATAAACAGTCTTATCAGGATACGTCATGGCGTTTAAAAATGTGTTTAAGGAGCCTTTTACCAGTTCCACAAACGGATCCTTTACCGGGAACTTTTCGGAACCGCATAGAGTGCTGTGTTCCAGTATATGCGCCACACCGGTACTGTCCTCCGGCGGCGTGCGGAATCCGATGGAAAATACCTTATTCTCATCGTCACACGATACAGCAAAAATTCGCGCTCCGCTTTTCTTATGGCGCAGCACGGTTCCCGTGGCATTCATCTCATCCAGCTGTTTTTCTTCCACAACCTCATAGGCTGTCAAATTCTCTAACTGTCTCATATATTCTTTATTCCTTCCTTAACATTTTCTCTTTCTTACCATCTTGCCCATTCTCTGGCGATTTCATTATAATGTGTAAAAGAAGAACGGAACTTTACTTTTCCAGTCTAATATAGCATACCACAAGTGGGGCGGTTCTACAACAGAATGAAATAGGATGATACGCTGACAGATTTCCATATTTTACCATCCTAATTGTCTAAAATGACGGGCGTACCGCACTCCTTACTGTAGCAAAACAGCGGGGAATTATCCCCGCCTGCGGCAGTCCTGTGCCTTCGCCCGTCTATCATCCATCTTCTTTTTCTTCTCTGCCTACATATTGCCTACCAGTTTATCTTTTAAGATCGCAGCACATTCCCGCACACAGAAATGCACCAGCAGCACCGGATCTGATTCACTGGAAATTCCATAAATATCCGGAATCCCCCATTTCTTTGCGATCTGTTCCGCTCGGAACACATGGAAATCGCTGGTCAGAACGCCGATTCTTATGGGTTTATCCGGAATTTCCTCGTAGGTTCCGGGTTCCATCGTGATGTCGGATCTGGCGCGGCGCGCTTTGCGCTTCGCCTGATCTTCCTCGATGGCGATCCTGCTGTAGGCAATGTTCTCCACTGTACTGAAAGAACGTGTCTCCAGGATCATCTGCTGCTCTCTCACGCCGTTAAATACGAGATAGTCCCGCATCGCAGACGCCTCGGTAACCGGTTCATCCTCGCCCTGACCGCCGGAAAGTACAAGTACGGTTCCCGGATTCTCCTCCAGATACTCGATTGCTTTATCGAGACGGCTCTTTAACGATTTGCTGAGCCCGTCTTCTTTTACTCTGGCTCCAAGCACAATGAGATAATCGAGATTCGAGGTGTCCCGGCTGGCCACTCCTGTAAAGATCAGGATCTCCACCATGGAAAACACCAGAATACCCGTACAGCAGAATGTAATAACCGACACGGGCAGCCAGAGCGGCACCCGGTCCTTATGCTTCATATAATATTCCCAGCCCAGCGCCAGTAAAAGGCAGGCAGCCGCAAATACCATCCAAATAAAGGAAAATGAAGTGGTAAAACCCGAATAAATGACGATAACTACATAGTATATGACACAGGCAGCCGCCAAAAGCCATAAAATCCATGTCATGATTGAAACCTCCGCTTCCATCAGAGTCAAACCCCGATAAGTTCGTGGTATACCTCACTAAGTCTTCATAGTATACCATAATCGAAGATTTTCTACAAGAAAAAGCAGAAGCATGTTCGGCTTCCTGCAAAAAGCAGAAGTGCCTGTAAGAACTGCGGTATCATTTAGTTTACAGGAAACAGGGTAAAAGAAAAGACGTAAAGATATTCTCTTCACGCCTTTTCACATATAAAATAATTGATAGAACTACTGAACCCACACGCCGTTTTCATCCACCCGGTACCCGTCAGGCGTCACCGTATTCACAGCCATCGCTCCGTCCTGATTTAAGTAGTAGCTCTTCTCCTTCCAGGTTACCCACTGGCCTGCTGCCATAGCGCCGCCGCTCTTCAGGTAATACCAGTGATCATTGGAAAGAGCCCAGTTATTTTCCACCATGGAGCCGTCAGTGTGTAAGAAGTACCACTGGCCGCCCGTGTGAATCCAGCCTGTTTCCATGTAACCTTCCTCGTTAAAATAATACCAGGTTCCATTAATCCGTCCCCACTCAGCTTTCAGATATCCGCCGGCTTTCTTCTCATACCACCAGCCTTTTCCGTCCTGCTTCCAGGTTCCTGGTACATTGGGCAGAGCCACAGGAACCACCCGTGAATAGCTTCCCGAACTGTTTCCGCCGGAGGAACTCTGTTTTTTCTTGACCGTCACCTCAAATTCCGCCGTTTTCCCTTTGTAGGTTACAGTAATCGTCTGAGTTCCTGTCTTACCGGAATCAAACCCGGACAAATCATAGCCTTTTACAGCTTCCTTCGTACCATCGGAGTAATAAGCGGTAACAACCATTCCTTCCGGTTCGAACTCATCGCCTGTCCTGTATTCGGTCTTCACCGGCTTTGCCGTAACCGCAATACCTTCCAGCGTTTTCTCGTTGTCATCCCCGCCTCCGTTCTCCGTATCAGAGAACACCACAAGTATACCGAAGGACTTAACGCCAAATACCATAATCCCATCTTTTACCTTCGGAACGATTACTTCTGTATGGCCGTCATCTCCAACAAGCAGGATTTTTAACTTCTCCTCCGGAACTTTGCCGGGAACTTTCATGCTGACAGAAACCGGTGCTGCCAGCCCTGTCGCCTCACCGTTTACCGCAAGGTCAAACATCATGGCATATGCCGCTTTCCCTTCGATTTCTTCCAGTCCTTCCGGCAGCTCCGCCTCAGATACGGTAATTTCTGCCTGCTGATAATCCTGCTGCGCTTTAGCACTTAATCCCACACCTGCAATCTTCATACCGTCTGTCAGAATCGCCGGTCCATATATCACCTGTCTGATATTCGGGTAGGCCATCAGATAATACGTCTCAATCGATCCGACCAGATTCAGAACTTCGTCCGTAAGAATCCAGTCATCTTCGCTTTCTTCCAGAATGCTGCACAGCTTCTCTTTCGCCTCTGCTGCTGCCGCCTGTTTTTCTTCCTCAGCAGCAAACGCTGCATTTTCTCCAGTCAGAAGTTCAGCCAGCCGGCTTCGTATGGTCTCAAATTCCGCTTCCACTACGTCGCTGGTACGGTCTGTTACCGTCACCGTGACAGAGGTTCTAAACACCTTGTCATTTCCGTCACGGTCCGTTCCATCATACAGTATATCCACTGTCTTCTTACCGGTGCTTGTAAAATCGTCTCCCTCCACGCGGTAATTGTCAACCTCTTCTGTGTAGGACGCATTGCTGGGGCTGGCATTGCTGGGACTGGCCTTCATGGTGCGGGTAACAATCATTCCAGTCCGTTCAAAGCTGCCGCCGGTTTTATAAACCTTCTTATCAGGTTCCTTTCCGACCGTAATGCCGGTCTGGTAATACTCTGCTTCTCCATCAATCACCGTAACCTGCACAGTATCTGTCAGTTTACGTTCTTCCCCATTCCTGCCGATTCCGTAATAAACTACAGTCACCTTCTCTTTTCCCGGCTTTCCGAATTCATATTCCAGCTCATACTCCTCGCTGGAAAGTACTTTAACTTTTGCCGGGACGGCATTGCTGGCACTGGCCTTCATAAGAACACGCACCTCCATTCCGGCTGAGTCAAATTCCTCTCCGGCCTGGTAGACTGTTCTGTCCGGCTGCTTTACAACCTTCAGCTTATCTGCATACATCTCGTCCGGATCGTATACAATGATGTAGAAGGTATCTCTGTATTCCTTTCCTTCCCCGTTTCTATATGTGACAACTACATCCTGTTTTCCTGTAACCGAGGTATCTGCCTCGCTCAGTTCATACTGGCCGGATTCTAACTTTGCTGAAGTTCCATCACTGTATTTCGCCGTAACCTCCAGCCCTTCCGGATTAAAGTCTTCACCGGTTTCATACATTGTCTTAACCGGACGCCCGGTAACCTCAATTCCGGTCACATCCGCGGGTTCTGCTTCCGCTCGGGCAAATACCTCCACTTCCACCAGTCCTGCCGCAAAGGAAGCCGACTGGCCATCCTTGTCTTTCACCGCTTTCAGCACTTCCAGTTTGATATAACGGTACTGACCCTTTAATCCATGGCTCTTAAAACCAGTTATCTTATTATCAGATTCATCGACCAGCTGTTTCCAACTGCTTCCGTCAACACTCCCGTAGATATCATACTGATGATATGCTTCCGATCCATTCCAGTGGTTAAAGCTGATATCAATTCTCGATAAATCATACACATTTTCCAAATCTACCGTCCAGGTAAACGGCAGACTTACCGGCCTGAAATAACTGGAGCTGGTTCCTGACTTGTTAGTATTAAAGTAATCTCCGTCATTTGCCTTCTCCACGCCATATCCTTCCTGTCCTTCCACGCTGCATGTGGCAGACTTTCCGGTGGATACCACCTCTGCCTCATCGTACTGTACCGTTCCATCCTCTGCATTTAAAGACCATTCCGGTACGTAAGAAAGACTCATATCGGTTCCGTTGATCTCCAGTGGCAGCCACACATACGTGGAATCTCCCAGCTTCTTTGAATTCCAGCGGTCACCCATGTAGACGTAATTTTTCTGTCCGGCCGGTGATGTCAGTTCCATAATATTAGTAGGCTGGCTGTAGAAGGAGGTATTGTTGCCAATCAGCTTAAGCTCCGACCAGCCCTCCTGACTGGAAATATCTTTTGTATAAGCATATCTTGCCTGGTTCGGATACCATCCGGACTGTCCCGATCCCATTAAGTAGTAATAGCCGCCTGACTTAATTATTGCCGGCGCTTCCAGCTTGTCAGACTCAAACACATGGTATTCAGAGCCCGACACAACATCCGTAAACTCATCGTTCAGCTCATAAATACAGATGGAATGCTTATCTGCACAGGCGCTGACTAAATATCCTCTGTCTCCGTCTACATAGACGGTCATATCTCTGGACATATTGCCATCCGGTGTGACCTGGTTTGTCACCGCAAACTCATATCCGTCATCCTCTACGTAAATAGTAGAACCGTTTACGGTTTTCGTCCTCCAGTTCTTCTCCTCACCGCCTGGTCTCCAATGGCCCAGGAATGTATAGTCCCCATTTACTTTATTGCTGACTGCAACGCAGATCTGGCTGGAAGCATAGCTGTCCGCGGTCTCCCAGTGGCCCCAGATGATGAACTGTCCCGTTGTCTTATTATAAATCAGCTTGGGACGCTCGATTTTATTGTCTCTGAGAGCGGGATTCTCCGAATCCGGCTTTAACACTGTGTTTTCGAATTTCCAGTTCAGCAAATCCCTGGAGGAGTATAGATTAATGCCGTTAAAGCTGGAACCATTATGATCTTTATTTTCTCCTACCCAGTAGTAGACTGCCCCCTGTTCGTCTTCCATCTGCAGGAAGCCGCCGCCGTGGGCCTGGATCGTATTTCCATTGCTGTCGTACCACGGCTTTCCTACCGGAACGGAATCGTACCGTTCCACTGGCCCGCTGCTCTCCGTAACGTTGTATCTGGCCGTCGTAACCGGCCCCCATACGACAGAACCATCAGATCCGGTTCTCATACTTCTGGCATTGATTTCATAGATTCCTTCTTCTGTAAATACGATTGGAGTTTCATACAGTACTGCTCCTTCCGCTGCTTCCTCGCTTCCGTCCCCCGCCATTGGGTCCATGCCGTCCAGCGTGTAATAAATGCGGTCCTCCGACTCAGATGTCAATTCTATTGGTTTCATAACATCCAGTTCGTATCTGCCCGGTTCCGGTGATACTGTTACTTTTCCGGCCGGCCGGTTATCGTCTGTCATCTCTGTCACTGCAAGGAAGCTGATCACCGGCTTCGCACTGCTGACAGCATTCAGCTGAAATGTTACAATACCGTCCTTCGGCAGTCTGATCATATCAGAAGACATCACATCGCTGCCCAGTGCTGGAAGCGATACGGCGGACAGCTTCTCTTCATGGCTCTGTCCATTTTCATCCTCATAGATCACCGACGGCTGTATCTTTCTGTTCTGGTTTGACCACCACTCATGGTATCCACCGGAGAACATGTATTCCCCCGCAGGCAGATACAGTTTATAGGAGATTCCGGAAGCCAGATTCGTTCTCAGGCCCACCGCGTACTTAGACGCAGAGGAACCTGTGGTATTGTCCGGGGTCAGTTTTAAGGAAGACGCATCACCCGTCTTACTGCTGTATCCCCACTGAGCTGTCAATTCCTCTGAAGCGGAGAACTGGCGGTCTGAAATATCATGGAGCAGGTTGATGCCGTCTATGGAAGAAATCCGTTCAAATTCCTCCGACTTGACACCCCAGTCACCGGTACCACAATCGATAAAATATTTTAAATCCTTCGGAATCACCTCCAAAGTGGTTGAAATCGTCATATCCGGGAAATTTTTCAGTGTTCCCTTAACCGTCTTTTTCACAAACGGTTCCGACAGTTCTCCGGCAGCTACATACTCCCACTCCACCGGTTCCTCCGCAGTCTGACCGTCACTGTATTCCAGGGTGACAGACGCCGGTAATTCCGGTTTTCTTCCCAGATCCACCGTCATTTCAGGTTCGTATCCGGTAATTTTCATATCGGAGGGCGTTCCGTATATGGTCATTTCGTGTATGCCTCTGGACCAGGAGACCTTGTTGTCGTTATGTCTCATATCCCGGATCTCGCTGACTGTAATCTTTACATAACGGTAAAGCGCCTTACTTTCCACGATCCTGCTGTCGAATCCCGGATTCTGATTGCCGCTGGCATCCACCAGAACATCCTCAAATGCTATCCCGTCTTTACTTCCGTATATCTTATATAAATTTCTTGTATCCGATCCCTTAGGTTCCCGGAATGATACGTCCACCTGGGAAACAGAGCAGAGTCCGCCCAGATCCACAGTCAGACTATACGGCACACCGGTGTTTTCCACAGACTTGTAGTAAACACTCTTGTCGTAGCTTCTGCCGTCCGTGATCAGGTCTCCACCGAAGCCTTCCTCACCTGGTGCATCGCCGTCTGCCATACCCACCGGCTGGTCTGCAGACAGGATTTTTCCGTTCTGGACCGGCACCATGACTCCGGCATCGTTATACGCCAGCTCCGGGTAGTAATGATAGACCGCGTGCCCATCTTTAAAGCTGACTGGAAATACCTTGGTCCAGTTTTTTCGTTCTCCGAACTGTCCGCTTAATGCCCATACACTTCCAACCAGAAGTCTGTTATCCCCTACAGAGGACATCCAGCCCGACTGGGTCCCGAAGGTCGTGGCATGGATTGGAACGAGAGCCGCATCTGCCAATCCCTGTATGGTGGAAGCAGAGCAGTACATTCCCTGGCTGGGAAACCAGCCGTTAGCCTCTGAGGTAAACAGATAATACCAGCCATCTGCCTTCACCATGTTCGGAGCTTCCCTGTGCTGGCCTTCACACACCGTAATAGCAGGGAATTCCGATTCCGGCAGCACTCTGGTCCAGCTCTCATCGATCTTATAGATATTTAAGTCGCTGTTGTTATTGGCAGCAGATATGGCATACAGGGTGCCATTGTCATTAAAAATATTCAAGTCTCTCGATTCATTTCCATGGGGCCGTTCGGAATAGAACGTAAAATCGTCTCCCCCCATCGTCCCCGACATACAGGAAATCTCTGCCCTGCTGTATCCGGAAGCCGGTTCAAAATGCGCCCAGATAATAATTTTTCCATCCTTTCGCATCTGGGCAACGCCCTCGAATTTACAGTCACCCATGATCTCATACTGTTCACTGGAAAGCACGGTCCTTCCACCGTCATAATTCACGCCATCCAACGCCCGATACTCCACCAGCTTCTTTCCCGTCTCCCCATCCTTTTCGATGGAATATTTATAGGAGACTCCGTTTTCTGCAAATACCTGCACTGCCTTACTGTCATAGACAAAATCAGAACCGGACGCCATATTGCTTCTCGTCTTCATCTCTCCGTTAAGCGCAACCGGAATTCCCTCTGCAGGTTCCGATACTGCCAGAACTCCGCCTGACTCGTCCATAGCCTCGACCACATACCAGGAGGCTTCCGAAACGCCGTAATCGTCCTGCATGATTCCGGCAGTCTCCTTCAGAAACTGCCTGCTGCCTCCCTCCTCATCAGTCCGATAGACACGGTAAACAGCAGCGCCCTCTACCGGATTCCAATTCAGCTTGATGTTGGAGGCCTCCTTCCCGCCTTTCAGCATAAAAGCTGAGGCAAATAAGACAAGCTCCGGCTTTTCTTCTTCCGGAAGCTCCGGCTCTTGTGCCTCCTTTGTCTTTCCTACAGCGAGAAAACTGAGAACCGGCGCGCTGTCTGCTGTCTTTTTAAGCGTATAGCTTACCACTCCGTCGGCCGGTATTGTAAATTCCTCTGTTACCGTCATATCGGCTCCGCTGGTAGTGAAGGTACTTCCCTCTGCGCTCTTCTCTGCCCCATTGGCATCCGTATAGGTGACCACCGGTTTCATGGTTCGCTTCTGGCCGCCCCACCACTCATGGAATCCTGCCGTAAACTGATACGTTCCCGCAGTAAGTCTCATCTTATAGGTAATATAGTCGAGCGCAGTCCTGACGCCCACATCGTATTTTGATGCTGTTTTTCCCGAAGCATTATCAGGAGTCAGAACCAGGGCTTTCTGGGCCGCCGGCTTCACATACCCCCATTGGGCGCCGTCTTTGTATTCCTGATCAGACTCCTGGTTTAACAGACCCTGATTCACAGATGCAATCTTCGGATAATCTGTCGATTCAGGTCCCCACGTTCCTGTTCCGCAGTCTATAAAATAGACGAGATTTTCCGGAACCACCTCAATCTCCGTATAGACCTTCTGGCCTTTCACAGTACCCGACACTTTTTTTTGGGTAAACGGAAGCTCAAAATCCGCTGCTGACAGCGATTCCCAGACAATGGCTGCTTTCTCCTTCTGCCCATTCAGCCAGGTTACCGTAATCTCCTTCGGAAGCTCCGGAACGGTTCCCTGATCTGTCGTGTAATGTGCCGCAAGTCCCTCTGTCCCCTTCATAATTGTTCCCGGAGTTTCCTCCAGATTCCACTCATCATAATTCTTGATCATAACCGTTCCATCCGCATTGACAATCAACGGAAGCCAGACGTAACTGGAATTTTTCAAATCTCCGTTCTTCCAGCGGTCGCCCATATAGAGATAGAAACCATTTTCCGGATCAACCGGCATTACACAGGTGCTCTGCGATCCAAAAGTCGTCTTGGAACCTCCCTCACAGGGATCTCCCATGGCCTCCCATTTTTCCGCCATCAGATCCTTTGACCGATAGTATTTTGCCGGATTCGGATCCCAGCCGCTGGTACCAGAGGTAATCATATAGTAGTATTCACCGGACCTAAACACAGCCGGAGCCTCTCTGCTGGTATCAGGAAGGATTCTGGCCTGCCACGTCTCTCCGTCGCCGCTTTTTCCGGCTTCCGGCGTAACTTTGCCCGCGGGGGTCTCAAGACCCAGATAATCATCAGACAGTTTCGCAATATATAAATATGCATTCATCTCGCTGGAATAGATAATATAGGCACTGCCATCCTCATCCTGGAAAAGATTCATGTCGCGTGAATCGCCTCGTCTCTGCACACCGGCGTATCCATCCACCCAGTGAAGCTTAAAACTGTCCACATACCGGAACGGTCCATCTGGAGTATCGCTGACTGCCACTCCCGCCATTGCCCTGGAATAGCGGGAGGCGCTGGAATCCTCCTCCTTCCCTGACTCCGGTCCGTCACTGTGAAACCACATGACATACTTTCCTGTTTTCTCATTATACAATACCTTAGGCCGCTCCACGATGCAGTTTGATGCCCTTAGATTCAAATAGACCTTATCCTTCGCCCCATCATCACAACTGGAGTAGAGCGTCCGAAAGTACTCATCCGTCTCAAACTGTTCCCTGTTTTCCATGACCTTCAGTACCGTTCCCTCATCGGTCCAGTGATAGAGATCTTTGGAGGAATATGCCCGGACACCGTCTATTGGACGGCCTCCCCTGGTCTTGTCTTCCCCATACCAGTAATAGGTATCTCCAAACTTCTGGATCTGCCCTCCATGAGCCTGAATCTGTTTTCCTTCTGTATCCTTCCATGCCTCCCCCGTCTTAAATGAGGACACCTCCTGTGATGTCTGGTCCGCGTGTACTTTCATGGGATTCCCCGCAACACCGCCGGATACCGTCAGAATCAGTGCAAGGATACCGGAAAACCATCGCTTTCCGCACTTTTTTCCGACAACTGCCGCCGGATTCCATATGGTATTCCTACGTTTCTTTTCCATAGCCTCTCCTTCCTTTTATGCTGTTATTGTATATTTTAATGATTTTCAGCTTAATTTGAATGGATATTTTTATATAGTTCCTATACTTTTTCAGTCTCTTTTTGAGGGGATCTTAAAAATTCAGCCGAAAACTTTTAGATTATTTTGGTTTTTTATATTTTTTTGTAAAACACCAATAATAACAGGTTATACCAAGAAACGCGATATTTTTACCAACATCCGCTAAGACAACGCGATAATCTTCTACTATAATTAAATAAGAAACAATATAGGTAAGAAAGCTCAGGGGGGGAATTAAATTGAGAAGAAAACAGATTTATATTGCTGAAAGGGAAGAACTGGTGATACGGGGGCTTGATATGCTTTTTAAAACGCTTCCGGAGACTGTCTCCATCTATGGTTATGGAAAGGATTCAGAAGAAGTACTGCAGGATTTTACATTTCATACACCGGACGTTCTCTTTATTGATGAGATGCTTATGGTCCATCAGACTATGCCTCTGTATGTCTTTCTGGCCATGAAATATCCCCAGACCTCAACCGTGCTGATGAGTTCTGAGACATCGCTGTCTGAGAAGCAGAAAACACACGCCGATTACTATATTTCAAAGGCGGTTCTGGACGAAAAACAAATCAAAGCGCTGTGGGCACAGCTGTCCAAACAGCCGCACCGGCAGAAAAACACGGTCGAATCCTTCGATATCTGCCGGATCAAAGACTACATCGTCGAACATTTAAAAGAGGATCTGACTCTGGATACCATAGCCGGTGAATTTGGCTATAATTACAGTTACTTAAGCACCTGTTTTTCCAAATATGTAAAGAAAGGATTTAAGCAGTATATCAATGAATTAAGAATCCAAAACGCCTGCCGTCTTCTGACAGAGGGTGAGACAACCATCTCCGAGGCAGGCAGTAAATCCGGTTACTCCAGTCAGAGTTATTTTACACAGGTATTCAAAAAGTATACCGGCAGCACTCCCAGCGCCTATCAGCTTCGGCACGGAGGCAGTGACCGGCACAGGGAACGCGTCACTCTGTCTGATGTTTCCTATATTCCCCCGGAGACATATTCACATATTTGCGAAAAGTGCGGATAAAATTGTTGTAGTTGTTAAACCCCGACCGCTCACAGACCTCAGTCACCGACAGCCCCTCTCCCAGAAGACGCCTGGCCAGAGCGATCCGTTTCATCAGAATAAAATGGTACAGGGAATCCCCTGTCTGCTTTTTAAACTGGTGCGCCAGGTAGTATTTATCCATAAACAGTGCGGCCGCTATGGATTCGAGGCTGAGCGGCCCGCTTAAATGGTTCTCCACATAGTCCATAATGCCGGAAGCTAAATTGGAAACGGGTCTGGCCGGCATGATCGTGTGGGAAAACGCATGGTTCACCATAGTCATAAGCTGCGCTACACAGGAAATCTTTAATACTTCCTTTCCATACGGCTCTGTATCCAGGATTAGCTTAAGCTTACTGAAAATTTCACAGAATTCCACAATCTCTTCCTTACTTAAAACCACTGCATTCTGCTTTCCCGGCTCATGGCCGTGAAAACACGCCAGTAAATCCACATCATATCCGAGAAGCGGTTGTATGACAGAGGCGCTCACATGAATCACATACCGTTCATAATCTTCTGAATCCAGAAGCGTTCCCTTATGCACCTCCTCTGTATTTATCACAAACAGGGTTCCCGGAATCGGAAGATACCGGGACTGTTCAATGTACATTTCCAGATTTCCGTTCAGATACAGCAGGATTTCATAATTGTTATGAAAATGAAACACGGAATGGTCAAGCGCCGGTTTTCTGTCATGATAGGCAAAAAGCTCAAATGGCTGCCGCTCGTAAATCCCGTTTTTCTCTCTTGTTTTTACCATGCCGTTTCCATCTCCCTTCTGTCCGGGGCTCATGCCGCTTCCTTTCTCTTTATCTTACAGAAACGAAAGGCGGTTGAACATGTACTTTTTGTGGGAAAGTATGTCTATTTTATAAATCCCGATGCGCTGACAGACGGGGCCTTCCCGCATCAGCAGGAAGGCCCCGTCGTTTCTCTGATCTCAATTCCGAGACAGGCATCAGATGGTAATAGCCCTGTCCTCCCATTATCTGGCTATATTCACCATCCGGGTTATTGACCTGTCTTTACTAAAACTCCATCCACACGCCGTTTTCATCCACCCTGTAACCGTCGGGTGTGGTGGTATTAACCAGCATTTTTCCTCTTGTTCCATCAGACACAGGATTAAAGTAATACCACTTCATGCTGCCGTCCGCATCTTTAACCTGTACCCAGCCGGTCATCATGCGTCCCTCTGAACCATTGACTTCTTCCTGGAAATAATATTTGGCGCCGTCCGTATCTGTAAACCAGCCGGTAATCATATAGCCATTTTCGTCAAACCGGTACCAGGCATACGTCTCCTGTCCCTTGGAGGCATCTGCATTCGGAATGGTGACTGCCGCCCATTCATTTTTATACTGCTGCCCTCCGGAAGTAAACTGCCACGCTCCATTCTGCGTCATAGTCCATGTTCCCGTAACTGCGTTCACACCAGGACTGCTTACTGCAGGCGTATATGAACTGTCAGAACCGCTGTCACTGCTCGATCCGGAATCTGGTGTCGGCTCTGGTGTCGGCTCTGGCTCCGGCTCTGGTGTTTTTTCCAAACCGTTTCTCGCATCCGCCAAGTCTTTCATCATACGTTCAATCTTCTGCTGTGCCGCATCCTCATCTTCAGCCACTGCCTCGGCCTGCTTAAGAGCTGCTTGCAGTTTATCCCAGGATTCCTGCGTATAATCTTTGCTGTTTAATGCAGACAGTTCCTCTTTCAGCCGGTCGATCGCCGCTTTCAGTTTTTCCCTGGCCTCTTCTGCCGGATCTGTCGGGTCTGGTTCCGGCTCCGGTTCCTCATCTGAAATCACATTGACTTCCACAGTTACAGACTTGCCCTGATAGGTAAACTGAACTTCCTTAACACCGATTTCAAGAGAATCAAAACCGGTTACCTCACAATCATTACCGGAAATCTCTTCGCTCGTCCCGTCTGTGTAATATGCAGTAAATGTGTAGCCGGATGGATCAAATTCATCACCTAACGCATACTCTGTCCTGCCTTCTGTCTCCAGCTTAACGCCCATCACCTCCAGTAAGGATTTTCGCCCGAATGGAATGATCTCCGCTTCACTTTCCTTCACTTTATAGGTGAAATTCTCAAATACCGCCGGACTGTTGGGAGCCTGAGGTTTACCCGAAGGCTGGTCATTACCGGCATATACGCCAACCTTAATAATCTCTGCACCGTTTAGCTTGACATTTTCCCTTGTTCCCAACTGTTCCCAGGTAATTCCATCCTCACTGGTATAAGAAGTTATCGTATTGCCGTCCTTCACCAGCTTCAGCCATATCGGATCATTTACCGCATGATCCGCCTTTTGATCATCCTCACCCAGCTTTCCGTTGTAATTTACCATATTCAGCACATTTCCGCCAAAGCTGCTGTGGTATCTCCTCCACAGTCCCGCATAGGACTCGGCCTTGTGGCTGCTGGATGAATTTTCATCTCCCAGAATCAGGAGGCCTGCGGCCTGATAATCTGCCTCCGGTGCAAATGTCAGCTTTACGGAAGCTTCAAAGTCACGGTCTGCTTCAATCATAAACTCGTTATTCGCAGTATTTTTACTGTTCGTGTAGATTCCGCCGGACTGAGTGGTAACGGTCAGGGAATTTTCACTGTTCAGTGTCCAGTACTCCAGATCTTCATTTATAACTTCCCATCTGTCCAGCTTCAAGTACTCATCCGGATACACCCTCACTTCACAGACGGCCGCTGCGCTTCCGCAGGATGCCTTCACGGTTGCAATGCCGATTCCAACAGGAGTTAATCTTCCTTTTTCAACCTTGACAACCTTCTCATCGCTGCTCTCCCATATCACATTCTTGATCTTCGCGTCATCAGGCGCCACCGATGCAGTCAGAGTCTCGGTCTTTCCCATCGTCAGTTCTACCAGTTCCTTATTCAGGGTAATCTCTGTAACTTCCGACAGCGCTTCACTCTGTATCATGATCAAAGCTCCGCCCGCTTCTTTTAACTCCAGTGAGATCATATCCTCACTCGTTACTTTCTCGGTGCGGATTGTTAAAACATCCGGCCCATTGCCATCCTCTACAATATAAGCGTAGAATTCCCCGTCCTCCGGAAGGAAGCTCATATCTAAATCTGCCTGTCTTGCTTCATCGTTAATCACGCCGATATACCATCTGCCGTCAGAGGTTTCCCTCTCAATCGCAACGTAGCTGCCAAGATCTGCATCCAGCACGCTGCTGTTGTCCCATGCCGCCGGCATACGCTCATACAGCGGTCGTGTTGCAGAGTTCAAATAGATGTCCGCTCTGTCTGCCATACAGTTAATACCTGTTTCAATGATTACCGGCATGGCTGCCATCTGTCCGGCTGTATAATGGCCCTGGTAGGAGTAGGTATTTCCACCGCCGTACGGGCTGTTATGCTTATCGACAGAAAGCATAGGCGTATAATCAGCCGGTCCCACTGCATTCCTTACGAATGGAAGCATACAGTTATGTCTTGCCGTTACACCTGCAGAATCAAACAGAATCTGCTCCGCTCCATGGATTCCCTCTCTCGTAAGCAGATGCGGATAGGTTCTTCTCTCACCTGTAGCCTTAGGCGCGCCGTGAATATTCAGGATCATGTGGTTTTCCGCTGTTTTCTGTATCAGCTGCATATAGATCTTCATCTGTTCCTGGCTGTGTGAATTAAAGAAATCCGGTTTCACGCCCTTGACGCCCTTTGCTGCCCACTCGCTGATTACTTCCTGTTTCTCCGGTGTATTCAAATCAGCATTGTTTGCCCAGACGAAAACACCGACACCTTTCTCATCTGCGTACTCCATCAGATCATCAAACCAGTCAAAGTAGCCTTTGTATACGTAGCCGCCCGAATCCACTTTAGGCTGCCAGCCTTCATCCAAAAGCACATACTCCCAGCCCATTTCTGCCGCCAGATCTACATATTTCTTGTATGTTTCAAAGCTGCTGGTACCTTCACCGTTCAGCCATGTCCATGCGCATGCCCCCGGTTCGATCCAGTCAGTGTCAATCAACGCTTCAGGACTAAGAGTCTCTGCCATGGTATTGCTGTTGATTGTATTTAAATCTCCCATAACAACAAATCTCCAGGGCGATTCCCATGGATGTTCCTCTCCCTCAGCCCATGGATCCTGCACGGATGTGGAGGTTTCTACTTTTGTAGTTGGTTTTAGATCACCGGAGGAGAATCGGACATCCAGCTTTCCGGTTCCATCGCCATAGAATGCCGCACCGGCATATTCCTGGGAAAGAGCCGCCTCGGATATCAGGCCGTACGTACCGTTTGATTCGTACAGAAGGGGCATACAGTAAGCTCCGGTCAGCTGGCTGTTGGTCTTCTCCTTTTCCCTTGCTTCGTTATGATTCACAAATTCCATGGCCTGGGAAACGGCTTCATCCGGAAGTACAAACGCAGTCTTTTCCTCGCTGATGGTCAGCTTCTTTTTCTCCTCTGCCGAGATCTGGTAACGGAAGGCGACACCGTCGTCATACGCTCTCGCAATGACACGAAATGTAACATCCTCCGCACCTTTTGCAGGTTCTTTCTTTTTAAACGATAATACCATCTCATTACCGGCAGCTTCCACATGAGACTTTTTCGCTCCCAGTAACTCATAGGAATCGGTAACCTCCGAAGTCTTCACAGACTCGTCCGCCCATTCCAGATCATTGGAAAAGTCCCCCAGATTCGTATCCAGACCGGCTGTAACGCCGGCAGCCATGACATTCATCTCCTCGTTTGCATCGGTTACAACACGGTACTGAAGCTTGCCTGCGGGCGTTAAGGTGAAGAGAAGCTTATGCTCGCCGTTTGGTGATTCCACGCTTCTTGTATTTTCTTCATCCTCTCCAACCAGTATCTCTACACTCTGCTCCAGATACTCACCTGTGTTTTCATTGACGGCGGTTACTGTAATGACAGCAATTCCGTCTCCGATCCCGTTTACCTTCCACGATCCGCCTTCGCCATCAACTGTGGCTATGTCCTCATTATCGCTTTCACAGCTGACGATAATATCTTCGCCGAATCTGGCTTCCGTCTCATCAAACAGCTTGCCGCGCACCGTCATTTTCCCCTCTGCCCCTATCTCCAGATAGGAAGGTGCGTTAACGCTCAGAGTTTCCATCGCTTTCAGCATAGCTTTATTTTCCACAATGCTTGCCTTGGCCCAGACACCGTGATCGTATTTCCCGTCATCGCCGCCCTTGCCAATCCAAAGCTTTAATTCTTTTGCACCTTCCGGAATCTCCACGACTGCCTTTTCCGCAATATCAGCAGCACTTAAAACTTTTGATGATTCCCATTTTGTGACGCCGTCAATCTCCACTTTAAAGTCACAGTCGCCGCTGCCGCTGGGAGCCGAGATCTGGCCATAGTGTACTCCAGCATATGCAAAAAATATCTTTCCGCCATATTCGCTCACGTCATAGGTGATCCATGCCTCAGCATTAGCTGTCATTCCCTTTTCAAATATCGTTGTGCTGTCTTCCGACAGTTTTAACTCGATGGGTTTATTCGTGTCAAAATCCTTGTCCATCGTCCATTTGCCGTAGCCCGCCTGGCTTCCGGTGAACTCCATACTGCTTAAGTACGCTGGCGGAGTAGCTGAATTTCTCATCAGCCATGCTTTCGCATCGGAAGGTGAAGCCTTATCGGCAGCGTTTGAAGAAGATGCCTTCCTGTTCGCATTGGAATCCGAGGCTTTCCTTCTGACCGGTGCTGGCTGTTCTTCCCGCGTGCTCTGCCCGCTTTCCAGATCCACTGACGCACAGGCAGGCGACAGTGATGTCGTTGTCATCGCCGCACATAAGCCAGCCACCATGGCTCTTTTCATAAATTTCTTTTTCATAGTAACCTCCTTTTTAGTCAATACGTTATACCATTTCCCCTAATTTCGTTGTTCATTTGACATTGTATCTAAATATCCTCCAATATTACATTGGATTTTATTGTTTATTATGTGGATTTTTTAACTACTTTTTCAAGTGAAGTGTTTTTTTATATCACTTTTCACCAATCCATATCACTTTTTTACAATAATGTTTAAAGAGCAGAGATTCTGGAAAGCCCGACTCGCGCGCCGAAGCGCAAATAAAAAGACAGCAGAACTCATCCTGCTGTCCGATTTTATTATTCATATTATTTTTTATTCCGGTATCGTTCATTCATGACCTGTTCCAGCCGGTCTACTCCCGCTTTCTCCATGTCGGCCAGCATATCGGCGTAAATCCGTTCTGACTCTTCCGGAGTTTTGGCACACACAGCCAGATAACAGGCGTTTTGGCCTATAGCCGTGATTTCCTGTTGGATAGCTGCCTCTGCCGTCCCCGCCTCCGGAGCGATTCCCGCATAAGGGGCTGTATCCCAGTAATCTCCTGACATGTTTGTATACGCTCTTCTGGCTGATTCCGATAACCGCAGCTTCGTTGCCATATCATAGGGGGAACCATCTGACCCATTCCCATTTTTCGTCATCCATGTCCATTTCCGGATGCCTGTTTCGTCCCGTGTTTTTTCTATATTTACCTCAAATGAATCCAGGATTTCTTTTCTGGGTACGCGTTTTCCATCTACCTGGTCCCAGTCTTCTCCCTCGATCCCCCACAAGGTCAGATACTGCCCTTCCTCACTGGCCAAAAAGTTAAGCACCTTCATAGCTGCTTCCACATTCTCACAATTGTCTGTTATGCCGATACAGTCCCAGCCCAGAGAATTCCTGCCATTATAAGCAGTCTCTCCGTCTTTTATGCCGTCACCAAGAACTTTATAGCTGTAAAACTGCGCCTCCCCGCCATACTTTTCTTTTAATACCACATTAATGGAATCCATATCCCAATACGCGCCTGCCGTCATGAATACTCTGCCGGATTTCAGCTTTTCTTCATAGCTCTGCGCTTTATTAACGAGCCAGTCCTTATCCAGAAGCTCTTCTCTGTACAGTTGATTTAAAAAGAGCAGCATGGGTAAATATTCCGGCGCTTTATAAATGGTCTGAATTTCACCTTCGTCTGTCTCATGGTAATATTTTAATCCAAACATTCCGTAGAGAGTCCGGCCGGAATTCTCCTGGTTAAAAGTAAAAGGGATGGAGGCCTGGCCATCGATCTCCGGATACCGTTGATGGAAGGAACGAAGCAGTTCTGTTATCTCCTTTTGTGTAAATGCCTCGCTGCTGTCCGCCCGCTCCTGTCCGGCCAGTTCTTTTAAAATATCGTAACGAATCTGAAATCCGGCTACCGGCTCTAAATTTTCCCCATACCAGCTGGTAAGGTAATAGATATGTCCATCCTCATGCCTTAAGTCTTCCAATGTATCCCCGTACATGGACATAATGTCAGGTCCCATTGTTTCAATATGCACCTCCAAAGGGATTAACGCACCGGCTTCTGCGTATTTGTCAGCCATGATACCTGCTGTGTTTCCAGCAGCCAGATCTGTAATCACAATATCAGGGTAATCCCTGTTAGCAAGCATCAGCCGGGCTTTTTGAGAAGGCGCTTCCGTCGGATTGATCAATTCAATCCGTACCCCTGTTCTTTTCTGGATTTCCAGAGCAATTTTGTCATCAAACCGGCTGTTTCCTGACGACTTATCAAATACAGTAATAACCGGCTCCATGTCTTCCTGATTTTTAACGGAACTGCTTTCATGCCGCGTTATTCCACACCCGGCACAGACTGCGATAAGAATCATAAAACCTGCAATGCAAAACCACCTTTTTATCATAGCACTATCCCCGCATTTTTATAAAAGGAATCTCTATTGTCACTTTTGTACCAAATTCATACTCACTTTCCAGAGACAGCCCGTACTCCTCTCCATAGGATTGTCTGATACGCGCATTTACATTCCGAAGGCCAAAACCGCCTGTTCCTTTTTTCAGATCTTCATGTATCTTCCACACTTCCTCAGGATGCATACCGTTTCCATCATCTATAATTTCAAAAAAGATATGATCGTTCTGCAAAAATACACGCAGCAGAATTACCAGTAATTCCTGATCCCTTTCCCTTCCGTGACGAATCGCATTTTCTACAACCGGCTGTAAGATTAATTTTAACGTTTCGCAGGTGAGCAGCTCCTCCTCTATCTCAAATTCCATACGTACCATATCTCTAAACCGGGCATTCTGGACCTTTAAATAGCTTTTCAACAAGTCTATTTCTTCCCCGATCTGCAGGGTCTTCTTCCCATGATTTAAGGAAATCCGATAAAAATCCGAAAGGCTGCAGGCCATATCACTAACGTTTTCCTCCCCGTGCTGAATTGCCAGTGCAGACAGCATGGCCAGGGAATTGTAAAGAAAATGAGGATTTATCTGCTCCTGAAGCAGCTCCAGCTCCATCCGTTTTATCTCCAGTTCCTTTTTATAAGATGCCGCGATCACAAGCTCCAACCGCTCAGCCAGACCATTCACCCATCCCGCAATCTCTCCTATTTCGTCCGTTCCCAGAGCCGGAAGCCTGTGACTTAAGTCCCCGCTGCCGATGGTTCCGATTCCCTCTCTGACACATTCTACACGTTTTCTGAAAAAACAGGTAATATAAGCGTACATGCAGATAAATGCAATTCCGGATATCACAAAACAGCGAAAAAATATGACTATGGCGCTCCTGCGTATCTCCCGCAGAAGACTCTTTTTATCTGCCAGCACAATCGCTGTTCCGAAATCTTTAATCTCCTCTGATACAGCCATGAGCGGCCCTGGATACGTAACCGGATTTGCGATTCCTTCCTCCCCATACCGGGAAACGACAACACCGGCGGTATCTGTCACGAGCTGCGCAGTGCCGGGACTGGTATTCATCAGAAGCTGATAAACAGCATGTTCCGATACCTCAATTTTTATGATATGGGTATTTCCTGCTGTCTCGTATAAATTCAGCTTTGTAAGAAAAATCAAAGATTCTTCATGGACCATGGTCCGTCCCGGCTTCTGGACCTCCTGATACCATTCAGGCTCCTGCCCCTCCTTCAGATGGTAAAAATAGTAGGAATCCTCAGGAATCGTCTCATTCGTACTGTATATGGATATGCTCAGAATATCAGGATACAGAGCCATAATGTTGCGAAACAACCCTTCGGTGTAATAAAACAGTCCTTCATAGCTCTGGTTTTCATAGTTTGTATTCAGATAATTCAGCAGTTCTCTGTTTATATACAGTTGATCCATAATGGCATAATAACCGTTTACCGTTTCCCTGATTCCGTAAGTAAGCTGCTTTAAACTGGCTGTCATATCTTTCTGGGTTCGTTCAAGAAGATAGTCCCTGGTATTGTGATACGTATATATTGTTATCATGACAAGCGGCAGAACACCGAACAGCAGGTAAGCAGCAATCAGCTTTTTCCGTATGTTCATACTGCCAAGCCATGTTTCTGTCTTTCGCATTTTTCTCCCCCTCATTTCGTATCAGCCTACAAAGAATTACGGTATTCGCTGGGGCTGACGCCATAGCGCTTCGTAAAGACTGAACAGAAATAAGAGACATTATCATATCCAACTTGCCGGCTTACTTCCCGTACCTTTAAGTTTTTATCCTTCAGCAGACTGCAGGCCGTGGAAAAACGGTAATCCATGATGTATTCCAATATCGTCTGCCCCGTCTCCGCCTTGAATATTGCTCTGATATAATTGGGCGATAAATTCAGTCTGGTTCCTAATTTCTCCATGCTGATCTGTCCCTGGTAATTGTTTTTAATGTACTCTTTCACCTTCAGCACAACGTAACTGTTTCTTCCCTGTCTCTGCATCTCAAAATATGAACATATCTGATGCAGATATGTTGTCAGTATCTGCTCTGCCTCCAAAGAATGGAGGCTTTCCCCAATTTTTTCTATGGCCGTCTCTGCATTTAAGGCCATAAACTGGCTGATTCTGTCATTTCCTCTGACAAAATGGCAGTCCAGTTCCCAGACAAGTGCACATAAATATCTGACCGCTTCTTCCACCTCACACCGGTATGCGTCCAGACTGTCAAACAGGTTCCTGGTAATTTCATAAATCCTGTTCTCTTCCGCATCTGGAATTCCTTCTTGATACCGGCGTACAGTCTCCATGTATACGTCCTGTATGGCCCCCGTTTTCCCAGGCTTCGGCTCCCTTGTCATTGTGTCTGCAATATCCGCCCGCTCTGCGCTTACTATCACTCCATCTGCTTTATAATACAACTGTGTATGGTACGAACAGCTGACCAGATACGCCTCATGAAGATGTTGTATATCAATCGGCTCTTTGATATAGATCGAATTAAGTATCTGCGAACTGTCCTTTTTCCCCTCTGCGAGAATCTCCGCCGCCATTGTCTCTGTCTTTTTCGAAGGCTTTAACAGAAACGTAGTTTTATCGCGTTCCCATATCTCATAACAAATCTCAGGAAAACGGCTGCATATCTTTTCACAGGATACCTTGTTCATACCACCGTAGATCTGAAGCATCGTAAAAGATCCTGATAACTTATCTCCAAGCTTAACTGCTGTCTTTTTTACTTCTCTTCCCTGTAAAACAAGTTCTTCCATCATCGCATGCCTGGAAATTTCAAATGATTGCTCCGCCTCTTTCTCCTTTTTTATCAAAGCAGCAGAACGTCCAATTACATCCTTTACCACAGCCGGCACCACCGGTTTTAGTATGTAGTCAACCGCATCCATTTTGAATGCTGCTTTGATATACGCAAAGTTATCGTACCCGGTAAGATAAATAATCTTGATATTCAATCCCATTGCGCGGATTTTGCGGGACAGGGTAATTCCATCCATCACCGGCATCTCAATATCTGTAATTACAATATCCGGTTTCCTGTCCTGTACGATCTGTAATGCCCTTCTTCCATTACCGGCCGTATAAACCTTCTCCACTCCCAGAGAATCCCATTCCACACAGTGTTCCAGCATGTCCAGTTCGACTCTCTCATCATCGACCAAAAGTACAACCACTTCCGCTTCCCCCTTTTGTTACATCCCCATAGTTTATTCCTTAATCTGCTTTCTTCTATAAAAGTTTAGCACAATTATTTTTCGTACACAATATCAATTTGCCTTGATCCCTCCATGTAATACCGTGGCAAACCAGGCAAATTGCTCGTTCTCCTCACGGTCTTCGGCTCTTTTGGGAGCCTGTAAATAAGAGTATATGAATAAAAATATCCGGGAACCATGCAGAGCAGACTCACACATGGTTCACCGGATATTCATTTCTGTCTTATGTTTGAATAAATTTCTCAGCTCTCACATCTCCGCAGAATATCATATTTCTCCATCTCAATTCCCAGATCCACTTTAATCCTCTGCTGTGCATGGGGCGCGCTCTCCTGGGGATTCCCATCCTCATCATAAATCCCCTTAACAACAACCTCGATATTCCTTCCATCCGGCTTCATCACCTCGATGGTCTCTCCCACAGAGAACTTATTCTTCTGCTCCAGCCCTCCGTATCCACGGCCGTCCACAGACGCCACAGTCCCCAGATACGTGTAATCCTTCACATACGTGCTGTTTTCATAGATCTGCGCGGACGCATCCGGCCTGCCAAAGTAGAAGCCTGTCGTAAACTCCCGGTTGACACACTTGGCAATCTCCTCCCGGTACCAGTCCAGATTCGCTTCATAAAGCTTCGGATCCTTTCGGTAATCGTCGATCGCCTTACGGTAGGCCCTGGCCACTGTCGCCACATAGAGCGCCGTCTTCATGCGGCCTTCGATCTTGAAGCTGTCGATTCCCGCATCGATCATCTCCGGAATATGATCGACCATACATAAATCCTTGGAATTAAAGATATAGGTGCCGCGCTCATTCTCATAAACCGGCATATACTCTCCCGGACGCTTCTCCTCAACGATGGAATACTTCCAACGGCAGGGATGGGTACAGGCGCCCTGATTGGCGTCCCTTCCTGTCATGAAATTGCTTAAAAGGCACCGGCCCGAATAGGAGATACACATAGCTCCGTGAATAAAGCTCTCGATCTCCATATCCTCCGGAATGTGGTCTCTGATCTCCTTAATCTCCTTTAAGGAAAGCTCGCGCGCCGTTACCACGCGCTTCGCCCCCAGATCATACCAGAACCGGTACGTTCCGTAGTTCGTATTATTAGCCTGGGTGCTGATATGAATCTCCATATCGGGTATTACCCGCCTGGCAATGGTAAATACTCCCGGATCTGAGATTATCAGCGCATCCGGCCTGATCTCCTTCAGTTCCTCAAAATACGCCTCTACGCCCGCTAAATCATCGTTATGGGCCAGGATATTGGCAGTTATATAGACCTTCACGCCATGTTCATGGGCAAAGACAATTCCTTTTTTGATCTCTTCGTTAGTGAAATTTTTAGCTTTCGCTCTCAGTCCGAAGGCCTCGCCGCCGATGTAGACCGCATCCGCACCGTAGATCACGGCGGTCTTCAGCACATCGAGGCTTCCAGCCGGAATGAGCAGTTCTGTCTTTCTCATCTTTTTACATCTCTTTCTATCTCCCGCCAATGGCAGGCATACATTTGTAATCTCTGGCCGCTTATCTCTGACTCACACCTCTCTGACTCGCACCTCTCTGACTCATACCTCTCTGGCTCACCTAACCCGCTCTCTTAAAACGCTTAAGGCGACGCCGTCCCCGATGGGGACAATCGACGTGGCCAGGCAGTCCGTATGTTTCAGCTCATATAAATACTCCCGCATCCGCCCATGAATCGTCCGGTTGCGACGTTCCACCGCGTAACGGGATTCGATAATATCGCCATCCTGGAGCACATTGTCCGAGACAAGCATACTTCCCGGAACCATGAGTCTCATGATTTCGGGAAGCCATATGAGATACTGGCCCTTCGCCGCGTCCATAAAGATAAAATCGTAGGGACCGGTAAGTTTCTTTAAGAGCTCTCCGGCATCGCCGGAGAGCAGGGTGATTCGTTCACTCTCCCCCGCTCTCTCAAAGTTTTGAAGGGCTTCTGGTATCCGTTTTTCATATTTTTCAATCGTTGTAATACGGCAGTTCTCCGGCATGGCGCCCGCCATCAAAAGCGTTGAGTATCCCACCGCGGTGCCAACCTCTAAAATAGCCGCCGGCCGCTTCGACTCCACCAGAGAGAGTAAGAATGACGCAGTCTCCTCACGGATGACCGGCACCCGTTCCTTCCGGGCCTTTGACGCAATCTCCGTCAGGAGCGGTCCCCGGCTTCTCTCCAGCGAATTGATGTAGTCCGTGACTCTGTCGTTAACAATCATTCCTTCTCTTCCTCTTCTCCGGTATTTTCATTCATCAACTGAAGAATCTCCTTGGAGGTCATAGAGGTATTCACGGTATACGTCCCGGGATTCACTTCGTAGTCGAAGAAGATGGCCTGTATAACAAATGAATATTCATTCGCAATCAGCCCGTATGACTTAAGGAGCTTTGCCGCATCCGTGATGGAGGTGCCCTCCTCCAACGTAACGCTCCTGTCTCTTCCCGGCGCGGCTTCCACAGACGTGGCATAGAAAATTTCATGTCCAAACTCATAGCCCTTTGTCACGCCTTCGTAAAGAAGCAGCACCACCAGCGCGCAGACAATCAGCCTTCCGGATATCCCGATGATGGCTCCCGTTATTCTGTTGATCTCTTTTGTAGCACGGCTCATACTGTCATCCCTTTCATCACGAAAGTCCTGATTCTTTGATGCTTATATTGCTTCTGATTCAAATATTATTCTTCTGCTTCTTATACTTCCATAATAATCGGCAGAATCATAGGATTCCGTTTCATTCGTTTCCATAAGAAATCGCTTAAGCTGTCACGGATAATATTCTTAATCTTGCCCCAGTCATTGACATGACGATCGAGGCAGTCCTGCACGGCGTCGTTTACGACCGCTCTTGCATCCTCCATCAGATCCTCGGATTCTCTCACATAGACGAAGCCTCTGGACACGATGTCCGGGCCAGCCAAAAGCTGGTTGCTGTATTTTTCCAGCGTCAGCACGACGATAATGATACCGTTCTGAGCAAGGTTCTGTCTGTCACGCAGCACGATATTGCCGACGTCGCCGACACCCAGTCCGTCTACCAGGATTCCGCCTGCTGAAACGTGATCTACGATGCCCCATGACTCCTGTCCCAGTTCTACCACGTCTCCCGAGGACATGATAACGATATTGTCCTTCGGAATGCCCATAGCCTGTACCAGATTCTTCTGAGCCATCAGATGGCGGTACTCTCCATGAACCGGGATCGCGTATTTCGGACGCACCAGGGCGTAGATCAGCTTGATCTCTTCCTGACAGGCATGTCCCGATACGTGGGTATCCTGATTGATTACTTCAGCGCCCTTCATGGCCAGTTCGTTGATAACCTTGGATACAGCCTTCTCGTTACCCGGAATCGGGGTGGAACTGAGCACTATCACATCGGTCGGTTTAATCGATACCTTCTTGTGGGTGCTTCCCGCCATACGGGAAAGGGCCGCCATGGATTCTCCCTGGCTTCCTGTGGTGATGAGCACAGTCTGCTCGTCCGGATAATTCTTCAGCTGATCGATATCAATTAAGGTTCCCTCCGGGATGTCGATATAGCCAAGTTCGCTGGCCGTTCCGATGACGTTCACCATGCTTCGTCCCTCTACCACGACCTTGCGTCCGTATTTGGCCGCTGAGTTGATCACCTGCTGCACACGGTCCACATTAGAGGCAAAAGAGGCAACGATGATACGGTTAAATTTATGATCTGCAAAGATATTGTCAAATGTCTTTCCCACCGTCTTTTCCGATGGGGTAAATCCCGGGCGGATGGCGTTGGTGCTGTCGCACATCAGGGCCAGAACGCCCTTCTTGCCCAGCTCCGCGAAACGCTCTAAATCGGCCGGCTCGCCGAATACCGGCGTATAGTCGATCTTAAAGTCGCCGGTGTGCAGGATCACGCCCGCCGGTGAATAGATGGCCAGTGCGGAAGCGTCTGCGATACTGTGGTTTGTCTTTATAAATTCAATACGGAAGCATCCAAGGTTAATGGACTGACCGTGCTTGATTACTTTCCTCTTCGTATTCTTTAATAAATTGTGCTCTTTTAACTTATTCTCGATCAGTGCAATGGTCAGCTTGGTCCCGTAGACCGGCACGTTGACCTCTTTTAAAATATACGGCAGGGCCCCGATATGGTCCTCATGGCCGTGGGTGATCACAAATCCCTTCACCTTGTCGATGTTCTGCTTTAAATACGTTACGTCCGGAATGACTAAGTCGATGCCCAGCATGTCGTCGCTGGGGAAAGCAAGTCCGCAGTCCACTACGATGATGCTGTCCTCGTATTCGAACGCGGTAATATTCATACCAATCTGTTCCATTCCACCAAGGGGAATGATCTTAATTTTTGCATTGCTGTCCTGTTTCTTCAATCTGTTACCTCCATTTTTCTATTATTTTCCGTCCTGTTCTTCTTTTTCCATGATTTTCTGACAATCCCTGCAGTACCCGTAGAGCTTTACCTCATGATCCGTCACCTTAAATCCCATGGTATCGGAAATGGCCTGCTCCAGCGTATCAAGGAGGTCTCCTTCAAATGAAAATACTCTGCCGCAGCGGCTGCATATTGCGTGATGATGGTGATGTCTGGACTCACTTTCAAGACCCCCTAATTCATAGCGGGCAAAACCGTCGTCAAAGCTCACCTTATCGATTACCGACAGATCCACCAGTACCTGCACGGTCCTGTATATCGTGGCCAGTCCGATCTCCGGGCATTTCTTTTTCGCGAGGTCATAGATGTCCTCCGCCGTTAAATGTTCACCCGGGCGCTCCGCCATGATTTCCAGTACCAGCATGCGCTGATTCGTCACTTTGAGTCCCTTTTTACGAAGCATGTCTTTAAAAACTTCCTGTTCCATATTCTTCATCACTTTTCAATATCCACGTCCGCGTCTTCCAGCAGTTCGGAAAATATTTTAAATAAATAATCTATCTCGTTATCATCCTCTACGAACTCGTAAAGAGCATCCGCATCGTCGCTCTCCGATAAGTCCTTCAGAATGTAACATTCTCCTTCTTCGTCGTCATCCGCTGCATCTGTCACCAGCAGATAACTCATTCCATTAATTCTGGTCTCTTCCAGAACGTAAAAATCCACGGCTCCGCCGTCATCTGTCACCAATGTGATCTTCTTTTCTTCGTTGCTCATCGTTCGTCATTCTCCTCTGGTCGTGCCGCCTGGCAGACTGTCCAAATAGCCCTGCAGAATCAATCCGGCCGCCACTTTGTCGATGACCGCCTTCCGGTTTTCCCGTCTGACTCCGCTCTCCTGTAAGATCCGTTCCGACTGAACGGTTGTAAGCCTCTCATCCCAGAGTACCACCGGCAGTCCGGTCCTGCGCTCCAGCATGGTTTTAAAGCTCTCTGTTTTCTCTGCACGGTCTCCCAGAGTATTGTTCATATTCTTAGGATAACCCAAAACAATGGTTTCAATCTCATATTCCCGAATCAATTCTTCAATTCGGGCGCAAGTCTTTCTTAATTTGTTCTCGTCTTCTCTCGTAATCGTCTCCACCGCCTGGGCAGTAATGCCAAGGGAATCGGATACGGCAACGCCAACAGTCTTGGAACCGTAGTCAAGGCCCATTATTCTCATATTTATTTTCTCCATATTCGTCAAACCTTCCGCCGCTAACGGCAGTGTCCCTGACCCTCGCGGCCGCCGGACAGACATGCGGGCATGTCCTCCCGACTCATTGCCTGCGGAAATAAAAGCTCCAGTTCAGCCGTTCTATCGGTTATCTGAGGAACTGCAGCAAAATTCAAATACCCCGCCGCGGACAACGGGGCATCACATTTGCGCCCCGCAGGTGGCGGGGTATTGGCTCCCGCAGAAGTTACCGGATGAACATGCCCGCATGTCTCTCCGATCGCTGCCGCTGGAAATAAAACCGGTATTTTTCCAACACTAAAAAACAACTGCCAGAGTCCGTTTATTCCTTCATCTGACAGTCAAATTACAGATTCTCTTTACCGTGTAAAACTACTTAAGCATCGTATCGATATAGACCCTCATAAGCTCCTCCAGGATCTCATCCCGTTCTACCTTCATGATGAGACTTCTGGCGTTCTTATGACTGGTTATATAAGTAGGATCTCCAGACATGATATAACCCACGATCTGGTTGACCGGATTATACCCTTTCTCTGAAAGGGCAATATAGACCTGCTCCAGAACCTGGCTTACATCCAGCTTGTTTTCCTGTACTGAACCAAAAAATTGTGTATTATGAATATCGCCCATTACGCTCACGTCCTTTAACTGTTCTTCTCTATTCTAAACCATATTTGCTGTTTCGGCAAGAAAAAAATAAAAATTCCTGATTTTCCTGAATTTTCCATGGATGAGTTACGCCGAAATTCCGCAGGGCGGGGACGCATGTTTATTCCGTGTCCGTCTTGCTTCCTACTCGCGATAAGAAAGTCCGGACCTGACGTACACACCAAAACCGGGCGTGTTCGCCCTGCCCGGACTTTCTTATAACTCGTATCCAGATGCCGGCACACTGGAATAAACATGCGTCCCCGCCCTGCGGAATTTCGGCTGTGTACTGGCTCCGCTGCGATAAAAAGCAGGAAAGCGGCGGAGGGTGGAAGAAAAACTGTATCATTGTATTTTATTGACTAAAAGGCTAAGTAAGTGGTAAGGAGATATATCTTCTTAGTTTTTCAGGAGAAATACCTCGTCATTTAGCAGGGTCTCAAGTATTCCGGAAATCATACTTCCTTTCAGGTCTTCCTGAAACGGTACCGCTGCCTTGATATACTCTTTTGTATGGCCAATCATATATCGGTTTCCTTCCCACTCATATTCTTCTTCCATCAGTACCTCAGTAGTCTTTCCGAGATGCTGCTTCCGGTATTCGAGGGACATTTCTTTTTCCAGTGACAGAAGGACTCCGCTTCGTTCGGTTTTCACCGGCTCCGGAACCTGTGACGGCATGACGGCCGCGCGGGTGCCTTCGCGTTTGGAGTATTTGAAGACGTGCATTTCGTAAAAATGAACCTTCTTCAAGAACGCCTCTGTTGTCCGGAACTCTTCTTCTGTCTCCCCCGGGAAGCCTACGATGACATCGGTGGTGATCGCCGGACAGTCAAACGCCGCCCGCAGGATCTCACAACGGCTTAAATAGTCTTCCGTCGTGTAGTGGCGGTTCATCCGCCCAAGCGTCCCATCACATCCACTCTGAAGGGACAGATGGAAATGAGGACAGATTTTGGGTAGAGACGCCAGAGCTTCCGCGAACTCTTTTGTGATGATCCGCGGTTCTAAAGAGCCCAGACGGATTCTTAAGAGTCCCTCTACCTCATGAAGGCACTCAATCAGGTCTAGAAGCGTTTTCTTCTCCCCGCCTTCAAAATCCACGCCGTAAGAGCTTAAATGAATCCCTGTCAGCACGATCTCCTTATATCCAGCCTTCACCAGCCGCTCGACCTCGGCGCGCACGTCCTCCAGCTTTCTGGAACGCACCCGTCCTCTCGTATAAGGGATGATGCAGTAGCTGCAGAACTGGTTGCATCCGTCTGTGACCTTGATGAACGCCCTGGTGTGGTCGGCGATCCGTTTGATGGTCAGGGCCTCGTAATCCTTTGCCGCTCCGATATCGATTACCGTCTCTTCCACAATGTGGTCTTCGTTTGCAAAGTAGTCATCCAGGATTCTCACAAGTTCGGTCTTTTTGTTGTTTCCTATGACCAGGTCCACTGCTTCGTCCAGTTTGAGCGCCTCTCCTGCCGACTGCACGTAACAGCCTGCCGCCACTACCACAGCCTGCGGGTTCATCTTCTTTGCCCGGTGAAGCATCTGCCTCGATTTGCGGTCGGCTATATTAGTTACTGAACAGGTGTTGATGATGTACACATCCGCGCCTTCGGCAAATGGAACAATCTCATATCCCGCCTCTTCCAGAAGCTGCTGCATAGCCTCCGTTTCGTATGAATTCACCTTGCATCCAAGGTTATGCAGGGCTGCCTTTCTCATTTTATTTTCTCCTATCTAAATAAACAGTATGTGAAGTTTATTTTCATGTAAAATTACCATTGACTTTTAACCCATATACCAGTAGTATTGAACTTGAACAAGCGGGGATTCCCTGATCAAAAAAAGAACAATCTCAAGGAGGTTTTTTCACATGAAAACAGTGCGTATATCTTTAAACTCCATCGACAAAGTAAAATCTTTTGTAAATGACTTAACCAAGTTCGATACCGATTTTGATCTGGTATCTGGAAGATACGTTATTGATGCCAAGTCCATTATGGGCATCTTCAGTTTAGACTTATCCAAGCCGATCGATTTAAACATTCATTCTGAGAGCAGCGTGGATGAGATCGTAAGCATCTTAAAGCCATACATCGTTGATTAATCGGACAAGTAAGCGCTTCAACCGTGTCCCACGGTTGAAGCTTTTTATTTAATAGGAAGGTGCTCCTATTACATAAAAATCCCCGGGCGGGACAGCGTGCCCCGCTTTATCGGGTATGCGTACTCCGCGCTTAGGAAATTGGGCTGCTGAAGCCACCGCGCTCCGGCGCGAGAGTCCGGCGGGCCGGACTCTTTGTTCTTTCACGGGAAAGTTCGTCCGATGCATCAGCACCATACCTTTTCCACAGTATTGATGGCAGTCTCCACCATCTCGTCGATTTTTTCTTTCAGCTTTTCTTCCGAACGCTCAATCATCTTCAAATTCGGCTTTGTAACCGGATGCTTTGCCACAAAGATGGTACAGCAGTCTTCGAAGGGCAGAACCGATGTCTCGTACGTTCCGATCTTCTCAGCTACATCCACGATTTCCTGTTTGTCAAATCCAATAACCGGACGGAATACCGGCATCGTACAGGCCGCGTCCGTGACGGCTAAGGACTGCATTGTCTGGGAAGCCACCTGGCCGATGCTCTCCCCTGTGATCAGAGCCTGCGCTCCGGCATCCACTGCCAGTCTCTCAGCGATCCGCATCATGTAACGTCTCATGATAATGGTCAGCTCCTCATGAGGACACTGATCATAGATATAGAGCTGGATATCCGTAAAATTCACGATATGAAGATGGACTGGTCCCGAATACCTCGATACCAGCTTCGCTAAATCGACCACCTTCTGCTTTGCGCGCTCACTCGTATAAGGCGGCGCATGGAAATAAACGGCGTCAATCTTCACACCGCGCTTTGAGATCATGTAACCGGCCACCGGGCTGTCGATACCGCCGCTTAAGAGCAGCATGGCCTTTCCATTGGTTCCCACCGGCATACCGCCCGGTCCCGGAATGACGATGGAGTAAATGTTGATCCGGTTTCTCACCTCCACATGGAGCATGACCTCCGGCTGGTGAACATCCACCTTCGTCTCGGGAAATGCATCCAGAATCACTTCTCCTAAATCCCTGTTAATCTGATCGGAATTTACTGGATACTTTTTATTGCCGCGTCTGGCATTTACCTTGAAGGTAAAATTCTTATCCTCATAAACCTCATCCACATAGGCGAGCACCTGTTTCTTTAAGTCCTCATATCCATTGTCGTCCACCTGAACCATGGGACAGATGGCGGCAATGCCGAAAATACGCTTAAGCGTCTCGACTGCCTCGTCAAAATCATACTCAGATTCCGCTGTGGCGTAGATTCTTCCCGACTCCTTCACCACCATAAAATCTCCATCGATATCCTTTAATGCGTGACGGATCTGTGTCACCAGAGCGTCCTCAAACATAAAACGGTTCTTTCCCTTTACACCGATCTCGGCGTACTTTATCAAAAATGATTTATACTGCATATTGATCCTTTCTTTTCTCTGCCGGGCATTGCGTTCTGAATGCCTGATGCCTCTTACGGCCTTCTGCCAGGTCAGCCGTTCTGATTGTTCATGGCTGTCAGCCTCTCTGATACCTCCGGAGCACCGGAAGCAGCTCCTTAAGCGCTGCGATACAGATATCCACCTCGTTCTTCGTATTAAATACACCGAAGCTGAAACGCAGTGTGGAATCCAGCAGTTCCTGTTTTACCCCGATTCCCTTTAAGGTTCCGCTGACCGCCGGGTGATTGGAGGAGCACGCGGATCCGGAGGAAACGTAGATTCCCTTGTCCTCGAGTGCGTGAAGCAGCACCTCGCTCCTCACTCCGGAAAAGCTGGCGCTCACGATCTGAGGCGCGGACAACTCTCCCGGAAGGCTGTTGACCGTGGTTCCCTCGACCTCATCCAGCCGTTTTATCATGTAATCCTTTAACTCATAGAGCTGTTTCATCTTCTCGCCATGGTTCTGATACATCTCCCTGGCCGCCTCACCGAGTCCGGCGATCCCCGGTACGTTTTCCGTGCCGGAGCGCATGCCCCGCTGCTGGCCGCCGCCGTAGATGAGCGGCTTTATCTTAACCCGGCTGTCCACATACAGAAAACCGATTCCCTTCGGAGCATGAATCTTATGGCCGCTGACCGAGAGTAAATCGATACCCTGCCGTTTCGGCCGGATGACAAACTTTCCGTACGCCTGAATGGCATCGACGTGGAACAGAATCGCCGGATTCTTCTTTTTGATCCGCTTTGCGATCTCTTCCACCGGCTCCACCGCGCCGATCTCATTGTTCACATACATGATGGATACAAGGATCGTATCCTCGCGGATGGCGTTTTCCAAATCCTCCAGGCTGATATGGCCGTCATGATCCACCGGCAGATACGTCACCTCAAAGCCCTGTTCCTCCAAATACGCCAGCGGATTGTAGACCGAGGCGTGTTCAATGGAGGTGCTGATGATATGATTACCGGCCCGTTTATTGGCTATGGCTGTCCGGGTCAGCGCCATATTGTTGGACTCTGAGCCGCCGGAGGTGAATATAATCTCCTTCGGAGATACCTTCAGTGTACCGGCGATGATCTCTGCGGCCTCTTTGATATACTGTTCCGCGCGCATACCCTTTCCATGCTTCGCGGACGGATTTCCATAATCCTCCGTCATCACTTTCATTACAAGATCGGCCACTGGCGGAAGCACCTTCGTCGTTGCCGAATTATCAAAATAAACTTCCATTTAAATTCTCCTCGTTATGAGCACTTTTGGCTCGTCAATTCTCCATCTGGAACATTAAGACGGACAACACTGCCAGCCCGGCCGTCTCCGTGCGCAGAATTCGTTTTCCAAGTGTTACCGGCTTCACTCCGGCCTCCGAGGCCATCGCGATCTCGTCATCCTCAAATCCGCCCTCCGGGCCGATGAAGATTCCGCAGCTCATGCCCGGCCTGATTCCTGCGAAATACGCCTTTGTGTCCGCCATCCCTTCCGCATGCTCAAACGGAATGATGTTCTTATCGAATCCACCAGCGTACTGGAGCGCTTCGCGAAATGACATCACACCGGTCACCTCCGGAATAATCAGTCGTTTCGACTGCTTCGCCGCGCTCTCCGAGACGGCGTTCCATCTGCGCACCTTCGCATCTTCCTTCTTCGCATCCAGCTTCACTACGGTACGCCTCGTCTCCACTGGAATCACCTGATAGACGCCCAGTTCAACCGCCTTCTGGATGATAAGCTCCATCTTATCGCTCTTCGGAAGCCCCTGAAATAAGTAAAATTTCACGGGCAGCTCCGTGCCGCCCTCCGTAACCGAGACGATCGCCGCGGTCACGCTGTCCGCCGCGATCGTCTCAAGTTTACATAAATAGTCCCTGTCCACACCGTTGCTGATCAGGACTTCTTCTCCCGGCCTCATGCGCAGCACATTTTTTATATGGTTCACGTCCGGCCCCGTGACTGTGACAGTCTCCGGCCCGATCTGATCCTGATTTACGAAAAAATGATACATACTCTCCCTATTTCTTCCTGGCCGTAACCGACAGCCACTCACCCTGATACGTTACCTCGATTACTTCAAAGGCATCGTTGGCCGCAAATGCAGCCCTCACTGCCTCTTCCTTCATATTAATGATGCCGGAGGTGATGAAGATTCCGCCCTTTTTCAAGTGTACCGGAACTTCCTTCTGAAGCAGAATGATGACATCCGCCAGAATATTTGCCACCGCCACGTCATACTTTTCATATCCCGCCGCGTCCTGAACATCTTTATCGTCGATAATATTACCCTGGAGGACTGCAAATTTCTCTGAATCAATTCCATTGGCCTCCAGGTTCTCACCGACCGCCGTGATGGCATTCTCGTCGAGATCCGTGCCAAACACCGTCTTTGCACCAAGCTTTAAGGCTGTGATTCCCAGAATTCCGCTTCCCGTTCCCACATCGAGAAGAACCGTCTCCGGCGTCACATATCTGCGGAGCTGACGGATACAGAGCTGAGTCGTCTCATGCTGGCCTGTGCCGAACGCTGTTCCCGGATCAATCTGAATGAGAAGCTTGTCCTTATGTTCCTCCGGAATCTCCTCCCAGGTAGGCTTGATCAGGATATCATCCACGGTAAACGGCTTGAAATACTGTTTCCAGTTGTTGATCCAGTCCTTATCCTCTGTTTCACTCTCGGTGATGGTCCGCTCTCCCAGATCCGTAAACATGGAAAGGTCATCAAGTCCCTCATCCACACTCTTCAGGATGCCGGCGATGTCCTGGCTGTCGTCGAGATAGAAGCTGACAAACGCCACGCCCTCATCCGGCGGCAGCTCCGGAAGGATATCGATGAACATCCCCTTCGTCTCCTCCGCCGTAAGCGGAATATTGTCCTCGATCTCGATTCCCTCGATTCCGATCTCATCAAACATGCTGCTGACTAAATCCACGGCCTGTGTCGTGGTCTTCAGCGTAAATTTCTTCCATTTCATAGCAATCCCTTACCCTTTCACAATTTTCACAAAAAGACACAACAGCACCGCCAGAACAACCGGACGCACGACCTTCCGGCCGCTCTTTACCACCATACCGGAGCCGATATAATGGCCCGCGATACAGAACACGCCCGCTGTAATTCCCAGCGGAAGCAATACTTTCCCATTTATTAAAAATGTCACCAGCGCCGCAATATTGGAGGACAGGTTGATCACCTTTGTCGTTCCCGATGCGGTCTTAAGGTTCATCTTCGCCGCCCCTGTTAAAACTAACAGAAGGAAGGTACCCGTTCCCGGTCCGTAGAAGCCGTCATATGTACCGATCACCAGCGCGGCAGCCATGCTGATCAGCATCATCTGCTTCTCCGTAAGACTTCCCGTATTCTTATTATCGCCCATATCCTTATTTTTCAAAACATAGAAAGCCACAACCGGCAGGGCGAACAACATCATTCCCTTTAAAAACTTCTCACTGGCAAGCAGGGATAAATTCGAACCGATAATGGAACCGACAATCGCGCAGGCCGCCGCAAATAAGGACAGCTTCCATTTGATGTAGCCGCTCTTCGCAAACCTCGCCGTGGAGATGACCGTTCCCATGGTCGATCCCATCTTATTCGTTCCCAGCGCCAAATGAGGCGGAACCCCTGCTGCCAAATAGGCAGGAAGTGAGATCAGACCGCCGCCGCCGGCAATGGAATCTACGAAACCGGCTAAGAATACCAGCGGACATACAATCAGATACTGGTGCATTATATTCGTTTCCTCTCTTTCATCTGTGACTGGTTCCAGTCAATCAGATAATCCGACATGATCCGCCGCCTGCGAAAATCACCCATTGGACATGCAGACATGTCCGTCTGGCACTTTACTCGCTGCTCACGGAAATAAACCACATGATATCATAGCATAGTTTTGATATCGCTGCAACAGCAACTGTATTTACCGGGGTCTTCTTCTTTCAAAAATGGCGGATTTACGCCATTTTTCGACTTGTAGGACTGTCTGTTCCATCATAACGCATGGAAGTGAAAAAGAAAAATAAATTTTTTTTATTTTTTTTTGAAATAGATGCAATAAAACACGATCCTCATGCATTAATCTATTGAACGGATGAAAATCACTTCTGTTCCATACCGATCACAAGGGGCAAAAAATATCAAGAAAAACGAAATTCCTTGATGCATTACACCACATCACACTCGCCCTGAGTCATGAGGGACCGGATACAGAACGAATTTTCACATATTACAATCTAACGGCAATTAGAGTTTGTAATCGAAACGAAAAAGGCTGAACCCGCGGCAAGCAGGTTCAGCCTTTTTCTGTCTCATTTGATATGCCTCATCTGTTATTTCCTATCTGTTATTTCTTATCTGTCATCCATGTTTTCAGGCTGTTCAGAGTACGGGGTCTCCCGCCCTTCCGCCCCGGCTACTGTGCCATGATGCCGTCGGTACCCACATGGTAGCCATCCGGCGTCGTCGTATTCACAAGGAGACGTCCCAGCGTACCGTCGGACATCGTGTTAAAATAGTAGGCCTTTCCGTTGACGATCTGCCAGCCGATTCTCATGGAACCCAGCGTACCGTCGTCAGTCGGATTTAAGTAAAATTTATTGCCGTTTCCATCGGTGTACCATCCGGTCATCATGTGGCCGCCATTGTCAAACATATACCATCTGCCGTCGATGTACTTCCATCCATTGGACGGCCAGCTCCCATCACTGTTCTGGAACCACCAGCCGCCCGGGCTGTAGCGCCAGCCCCTCTTATACGTATAGGCACCCGGTCCGCCATCGTCATCATCGCTGTCGTCGTCATCGTACCAGCAGTCATAGGAGACGCTGCCCTCGATTGGTCCGACCTGCTTCGATCCGGAACCGTTAAATCCCGGAAAATCCCGTACCTCCTGCGTATCATCCGCAAACGCCGCCATAGAAAACCACAGGATCGCACAGAATGCCAGTGCCGCCGTCAGTGTAAGTCTTTTAATTTTTTTCATTTTTCTTCCTCCTAGCTATTTTCTGGTTCCTCTCTCTGTTTTTCCAGCCCTTCCACAATGCGGCAGCTGATCATGCACGCCTCTCTTCCTCCCGGCCACAATACAGCCTGGGCGCGGGTATGCACGTAGCATTTCCTATTCCGGTTCCAGACGAGGCTCGACGCACTGGTCCTGACGGAATCCAGCAGCAGCATGGGACAGCCTTCGCACATCCGGTCCGCCCCGAAGAACACGCGGTAACAGACACCGCCGCAGACGACCGCCGGATCCTGTTCCTGCACCTTTCTGCTGGTGTAGAGAAACTGACACGTCTCCATGTCCAGAATATAGAACCAGTCTCTCTGCTCCTCCAATGCTGCGGAAAATCCGTTCATTGCCCTGCCAAGCCGCTCCTGCGCCCTTCCCTTCATTAAGAAGATACCGAGAATCCTGGAAATGGTCTGAAGCAGCCGGATCTGATTGCCGGTCCAGTAACGGTTTTCCATGCATTCGTCGAAACCGATGAATCCCTTCGGCTTCCCCTGGTCCATGATCCGGCACTGCAGCACGGACTTAATCCCCTGATTTTCCAGAATCATGCGCTGATGTGTCAGAAGCGTACTGACATCCCGGCAGAAAAAGATGCCTTCTTCGTTAAAGTTATCGTAGTAATGATCGAGCGCCTCCATATCTATGCTCTGCAGATTTTTCTTTTCGGGCTGGACCCCCTCCTTGCACCACTCAAACGTGTTGGAGGACCTGATTCCATCTTCGTCATCCTCGAAAATGTAGACACGGCACACATCCACCTGTCTTCCGACAATCTCCAGCAGCTGATTAATGGATTTTTCCATGCTGTGGGAGCGGCTCAGGATATCCAGCACATAGCCTGTCAGGTTCTGGTCTGCAAGTTTTTGATCCATAACTGCCGCTCCAGCCACGTCTGTCTGTCCCTCCGGTGTGATGACATCCTCCAGCGATTCCGCATAGAGGGCATATCTGTTTTTCCCCTGCCGTTTGGCCTGATAGAGCGCTGCATCGGCGTTTTTGTAGATGCTTGCGAAGTTATCGCCGTTCTCGGGAGCGATGGAGATACCGATCGAACAGGATATGATATCTTTTTGCTGCCTTAAAATCGACCGGAAGTTTTTAAGAATCCCATCTGCCTTCTCCTCCACCTCACTCAAAGTTTTCACGTGGTACAAAAGGACCGCAAACTCATCTCCGCCGACTCTCGCCAGAACCGCATTTTCCGGAAACAGCCTGCGAAGCATGTCTGCAATGTCTCTTAACATCGCGTCACCGCTTAAATGGCCGTAAATATCATTAACCTTCTTAAAATTATCCACGTCAAGGATCATCAGCGCACAGCGGTCCGACGGCAGCGCCTTCACCACATACCGCTGGATCAGCGTCTGAACCGCGCCCCGGTTGTAGAGGCCGGTCAGAGAGTCCTGTTCCGCCAGTTCCAGCAGCCGCTCTTTTTCCCGCTTCTCCTTGTCGATGTCCGCGATCAGCCCGATGGCCCGTGCCGGCCGCTTGTCCTGGTCCGTCTGAAGCGTGTAGCGCACCCTGCACCAGATAAATCGCCCATCCTTTGTGGCTATCCGTATCTCATTTTCCCCGTAGGGGGAACCTAAGAGGACTTCTTTCTGCATCTGCACAAAGATCTTTTTATCATCGTTATGTAAATTGCCCCGTCTCAATACCTCTTCCGATATGTGATCACGGACCACCTGATATCCGAATTTTTTGATCCAGTTCGGCGAGCAGGTCAGCGTATCGCTCTTGATATCCCACTCGAAAATAATGTCTGTGGCCTGATTTAAGATAATCTGGCACCGTTCCAGACTCATCTTCAGCTCCTCATCCGCCTTTCTGCGCTCTGTAATGTCGATCAGAATGCAGTAAAAAACGGGCTGGCCGTCCCGCATGACCAGCTGTCCATTATCCTGAATGACAAGATAACTTCCGTCCCGGCAGATCACACGGTATTCGATCTCCTTGGTATTTCCGTTCTTCATCTGACGGATCACGTCCAGACGCGTGCTCTGCAAATCTTCCGGCACGATCATCCGACTGAACTTATTCTCAAGGACCGTCTCCATCTCATCTCTTGTATAACCGAACATCTTTAAAAAACCATCGCTGTAAAATATAAGTTCCAGATCCTCGTCGTCCCTGCAGCAGATAACGCCGCCGGGGATATTCTGAATCAGCGCGTCCAAGTTAGAGTTTTTCTCCTCCAGTTCCTTTGACTGCAAACCGACCAGACTCCGCAGCACCCGCACATCTTCCTGTGTCATGCGCTGCAGATCGGATTCCCACGCACGGTTCGGAAGAGAGTGATGAAGTCTCATCATATACCCGACGCCGTCCTCAAACCGGCAGACGCCCGTTGTGCGCACCACACGCTCGCCATCCTCCAGCCCCCCCTGGGTTCCTCTGACATAACAGCTTCCTGAAAAGGAATAAACGTGTCCGGCGAGAAGCGATACCGCATAATCCGCATTCAGAATCTGATAATCGTACTTCTTTCCGTTCTGATCCGCCTCAAAGGCGTTTAAGATGTTCTCACGTCCCTTTACTCTATTGTATCTTCCTGCACCAGTCCATTCGATATCGTCAGAAATCATCTGACCGACCTGTTCCATATCCTGCTCTTCCAGACAGACCTGGTGAAACCGCCTGACAAACTCTAAAACCTGCCGCTCTTCTTCTGTCATCCCTTACCCTTTCCGGATTTCCCCAAAACCGAAACTGATATGTTTCTTTTACTGATTCCTATTCTACTGGTTTTTACTGTTTTTTACAAGATAGAACCAATTATATTTTGTGTATTGTATAAAATTGTAAGGATTCATAATTTTTTGCGAGAATTATCAGTAAATGAAAATGCCGCCATCAGGGATTACTGCCTGATGACGGCCTTATCGATAACTGCTATTTAAAAATTCCTTTTTTCTTATGCTTCTCACCCTCGGAACTGTCGCCGCCCATCGCCTCATCGAACCTGCGCAGCGCCTCCTTCTGAGCCTCATTCATACGCTCCGGCACCTGTACAACCAGTGTGACATAATGGTCGCCGCGGACTGCCTTGTTTCTCAGAGACGGAACGCCCTTGCCCTTTAAGCGGACCTTGGTGTCTGTCTGGGTTCCGGCCTTCACCTCGTATTCCACGTCTCCATCCACCGTCTTGATGCGGATCGGACCGCCCAGCGCCGCCCTGGTAAAGGAAATCGGCACGGTGGAGAAAATGCTGGTATCCTGACGTTTGAAGATCGGATGGCCGGATACTACGGCCTCGACCAGTAAATCGCCCCGCTCTCCGCCATTGGTTCCCGGTTCACCGGCTCCGGCCAGACGCACGCTCTGTCCGTTATCGATGCCCGCAGGAATCGTGACCTTAAACTTCTTACGCTTCGTAATATATCCTGTTCCATAACAATCCGGACATTTTTCTTTTATGATACGGCCTGTTCCGCCGCAGTCCGGACAAGTCTGGACATTCTGTACCTGACCGAAGAAGGACTGCTGGGTATACATGATCTTACCTTTTCCGTTACACTTCGGACAGGTAACGGGTGAGGTTCCCGCTTTCGCCCCGCTTCCGTGACACGACGCACATTCCTCTTTATAATTAAGCTCGATCTCTTTTTCGCATCCGAAAATCGCATCTTCAAATGTGATCCGGACACTGGTCCTGACATTGGCGCCCCTCGATGGTCCATTATAACGGGCACCGCTTCTGGATCGTCCGCCGCCAAAAATATCTCCGAAGATATCGCCAAAGATATCTCCCATATCTGCGCCGGAAAAATCGAAACCGCCAAATCCGCCCGGTCCGCCGTTTCCGTCAAACGCAGCGGAACCAAACTGGTCGTACTGGCGTCTCTTATCGGGATCACTGAGCACGCTGTACGCCTCGGAAGCTTCTTTAAACTTCTCCGCTGCGGCAGCGTCGCCGGGGTTCGTATCAGGATGGTATTTTTTTGCTAATGCCCTGTAGGCCTTCTTAATCGCCGCATCGTCTGCGTCTTTGGGAATGCCGAGGACTTCATAATAATCTCTCTTTTCTGCCATCTTAGGTCTACCTTTCACTCATCGCTTTACCTGGTCCCGGCCCTTCATGCCTGCCGGACAACCAAATATGAAAACTGCGGAAAAAGTGCTGTATCACTACAACACTTTTTCCAAAGCCCTGTCAACTGACCAGACTATCTTACACCTCTTTGTAGTCTCCGTCAACTACATCGCTGTCCTGATAGGAAGCTCCGCCGCCTGCGTTATCCGCGCCAGCGCCCATATCAGGGCCGGCACCTGCAGAACCCTGGGCAGCCTCATATACTTTTGCAAACAGTGCCTGAGCGCTGTTCATCAGCTTCTCTTTGCCTGCCTTAATATCTTCGATCTGAGCGTCTGTCATCTCTTCAATCGGAGCTCTGTTGATGGCTTCTTTTAAAGCGTTTAAATCAGCTTCTACAGCAGCCTTATCATTGGCGTCTATCTTGTCGCCTACTTCCTGTAAAGCCTTCTCTGTCTGGAATACCATGGAGTCGGCGTCATTTCTCGCATCAATGCCTTCCTTGCGCTTCTTATCCTGAGCCTCGAATTCAGCCGCTTCTTTTACAGCCTTATCGATATCATCATCGGACATGTTGGAGCCGGAAGTGATGGTGATGTGCTGTTCCTTGCCTGTTCCAAGATCCTTAGCGGATACGTTTACGATACCGTTGGCATCGATATCAAAGGTAACCTCGATCTGCGGAACGCCTCTTCTTGCAGGCGGAATTCCGTCTAAGCGGAACTGGCCGAGTGTCTTGTTGTCTCTTGCGAACTGTCTCTCGCCCTGTACAACGTGGATATCAACCGCAGTCTGGTTGTCAGCCGCTGTGGAGAAGATCTGGCTCTTCTTTGTCGGGATTGTGGTGTTTCTCTCAATCAGTCTTGTCGCTACGCCGCCCATGGTCTCTATGGATAAGGACAGTGGAGTAACGTCCAGAAGAAGAATATCGCCTGCGCCGGCATCGCCTGCCAGCTTACCGCCCTGGATGCTGGCGCCGATCGCCACACACTCGTCAGGATTCAAGGTCTTGGACGGTTCTTTTCCTGTCAGCTGTTTTACTTTTTCCTGTGCTGCCAGCATACGGGTGGAACCGCCTACCAGCAGAACTTTTCCAAGCTCGGAAGATGTGATTCCGGCATCTCTTAGTGCGTTCTGTACCGGAACAGCCGTGCGCTCGATCAGATCGAGTGTCAGTTCATCAAATTTCGCTCTCGTTAAGTTCATATCGAGATGCTTCGGGCCTTCTGCCGTAGCAGTGATGAACGGTAAGTTGATGTTGGTGGTTGTGGAGGAAGATAATTCCTTCTTAGCCTTCTCTGCAGCTTCTTTTAATCTCTGCATAGCCATCTTGTCACCGGATAAGTCTACGCCCTCTGTCTTCTTGAATTCGTCTACCATCCACTGGGTGATGCGGTTGTCGAAATCATCGCCGCCCAGACGGGTGTCGCCGTTTGTGGAAAGTACTTCGATTACGCCGTCGCCGATTTCGATGATGGAAACATCGAATGTACCGCCGCCTAAATCGTATACCATGATCTTCTGCTCTTTTTCATTGTCAAGGCCGTATGCCAGCGCTGCTGCCGTCGGCTCGTTGATAATACGCTTTACATCAAGACCGGCAATCCTGCCTGCGTCCTTGGTTGCCTGACGCTGTGCGTCGTTGAAGTATGCAGGAACCGTGATAACGGCCTCTGTTACCTTCTCGCCCAGATAAGCCTCTGCGTCTGCTTTTAACTTCTGCAGAATCATCGCGGAGATTTCCTGCGGTGTGTAGTTCTTTCCGTCGATCGCTACCTTGTAGTCTGTACCCATATGTCTCTTAATGGAAGAGATGGTTCTGTCCGCATTGGTAACCGCCTGACGCTTTGCAGGCTCACCTACCAGTCTCTCACCGTTTTTTGTAAATGCTACAATAGATGGTGTTGTTCTTACACCCTCACTGTTCGGAATAACAACCGGTTTTCCACCTTCCATAACAGCCACACAGCTGTTAGTAGTACCTAAGTCAATACCAATAATCTTGCCCATAGTTTTTTCCTCCTGAAATATTGTAATTGAATAAATTTTATGCTTACGGGTATGTTCACTCATCTAATCTCGAGAAGACCTCGCTAAGATTCGTGAACGACGTTCGCACTAAGCTCGAAAGAACCTCGCTAAGTGCTCACAGTCAATTGGCTACCTGAACCATGGAGTGTCTCACCACGGTATCCCGGTAGGTATAACCCTTCTGAAGTTCCATGGCGATCGTATTCTCGCCAAGGGATTCGTCATCAATATGCATCACTGCGTTGTGGAAATTTGGGTCAAATGGCTGACCCACCGCTTCGATCGGTTTTACACCTGCATCTTCCAGCGTCTTCATAAGCTGTCTATATATTTTTTCCATTCCTTCTGCAAACGGAGCGCCCTTATCCTCCTCCGGAACGGCTGCAAGGCCTCTCTCGAAATTGTCGACAACCGGAAGTATCTTTTCAATAATATCTCTGGCGCCGATTTCAAACATGGCAGATTTTTCTTTTTCTGTTCTCTTTCTGTAGTTATCGAACTCGGCCATATTCCGCTGCAGACGGTCGGTCAGTTCCTCTATCTTGGCGTCTTTCGGATCTTTCTTCTCTTTCTTCTTTCCAAAAAATCCTTTTTTCTCCGGTTCTGCCTGCTTTTCTTCTGCCGGCTCTTCTTCTCCGGTTTTTTCCTCAGCGGCGTCCTCGGCACACGCGTCTGTCTCCGCGGCCTCTTTATCGCCTTTTTCTATTTCCTTTTCAACGGAACCGGCGTCTTCAGCCTTCATGGCCTCTTCTACCAGTTCCTCTTCTATTCTCGTCTCTTCGCTGCTCACTGTTCTTCCCTTCACCTTTCATCTTTTTTCAGGATCGAATCCAGCTGCGTCATGAGATTCCGCAACGTATTCAAAACCTTTTCATAGTCCATACGCTTTGGACCGATGATACCGATCGTTCCCCTCAAGCCCTCGCCCAGCTCGTAATTCGCTGTGACGATACTGCAGTCCCTCATCGTCTGCACCGGCGCTTCCTCGCCGATATAGACCTGAATTCCCGAACTGCTCTCTGAACTGTTCACATCATCGACCAGCTCCTGAAGGAGTTCTTTCTGTTCCAGCGTACCGATCAGACGGCTTGCCATCTCTCCGTCGCTTAACTCCGGATACTTGAAAATGTTCGTGGCGCCGCTGGTGTAAATCTGCAAATCATCGTCGTCCGCCCGGATTGCTTCCGCAACCTCGCCCAGAACCCGGTCGACCACCTCGCTGTGTATGCCGGCCTGCTCCTTTAATCTGCTGATCACGTCCAGATTGATTTCCTCTATGGTCAGCCCGTTTAAGGCATTATTAAGAAGAATGTTAAGATTTAAAAGCCCTTCATCGCTTAGCTGCTGGCTGACGGGGATCATGGTGTTCTTAATCATATTTCCCTCTACAACGATGACCACCAGAAGCTTTCCATCATCAACCTTGGACAGCTGGATAAATTTCAGCTTGTTTCTGTGATACTGGGGAGCACTGATCAAAGCCGCGTAATTCGTGTTCTGTGCCAGGATTCTTGCCATCTGCTTCAGCAGAAGCTCGACCCGGTCCACACGCTTTAGCATCAGCTCCTTGATTTCAGTAAACTCTTCTTCTTTCTCCTGCATGATCTGATCCACATAAAAGCGGTATCCCTTATCGGAGGGAATCCGCCCGGCCGACGTATGCGGCTGTACAATGTATCCCAGCTCCTCCAGATCAGACATCTCATTCCGGATCGTGGCTGAACTCAAATTCAGATCGGTGTACTTGGAAATAGTTCTGGAACCAACCGGTTCGCCGGTTTCTAAGTACGTTTTAATAATGGCCTTCAAGATCGTAACCTTACGGCCGTCCAACTGGTCCTTATCGTTCAACCCGCCACACTTCCTTTCTGAGTCTTCCTGTTAGCACTCAACGTTTGGGAGTGCTAACATCTTCATTTCATAATATATTCTTTTTTCCCTCATTTGTCAATACATTCGCTTGAAAATTTTTTGAGAATTTTCTGTGAACTTCTTCTTTATAAATTATAAAGCATTTTATTAAAATAAGACAAATGTTCGCTACAGTTCCCCGCCCCCGCCGCCCTCTGCTTCCCGTTCTGTCCCGGCTGGCTCCTTGGCCTTTCCTGTGACTTTACAGGGTATTAGCAATTCTTAACGCGCAGGATTTTTCGTTCAGGGGATATTTCCACCTGTCTGAGCGCAGCGAGTTTGGGAATTTTCCCTGGCTTTTAGAAAAATTCTGCACGTTTAGAAGTGCTTATGCCCGAAACTGGAACTGGAAAGACCCGGGAGCCAGCCGGGGCAGAACGGGAAGCAGAGGGCGGCGGGGACGGGGAACTGTGACAAATGTTACAAACGTATTGCCAGTATTCCCTTGACATTTAACAGTTTTGTAATATAATGAAAATTGATACACCATAACAACACATTTTTCTATCATATTTTACAGAAAAATCATAATATTGCGAGGTAAATCATGAAAAAGAAATCAGGAAAGCTTCTTCTGATGCTGTGTGTGATGCTCCTCTGTACTCTGCTTTTATCCATAACGGCTCTGGCTGCCGAAGAAAAGGGCGCTCTCACGGCCGTGGATGAAAACCATATTACAGGGTGGCTGAAGGACAGCGCGGAATCAGACGAGACTGCAGCGGTTGAACTGCATATTTACAAAGACGGAGCCGCCAAAGCGGCAAAGGTCATCACAGTACCGGAAGAAAGCACCAGCGAAGAGATCGGCCCCGGAATCCCGAAAAAAGAGGAGAAACCGGTGGAAGAAACCTTCGAAGGATATAAAAAGGGAGAGTCCCTTGGAATCTTCAAGACCACCGGATACTGCGGATGCAGTCAATGTTCCGGCGGCAGCGGCCTCACCTATTCCGGTACCGTGCCGCAGGCAAACCACACCATATCAGCAGACATCACCGTACTTCCCCTTGGAACAAAGGTGATGATCGGTGAAACCGTTTATACTGTGGAGGACATCGGAAGCGGAGTGGACGGCCACACCGTGGATCTCTACTTCTCCAGCCACCAGGAAGCACTGGACTATGGAGTAAAAAAACAGGAAGTATTTCAGGCAATTGCGGAGTAAATCCTGAATTATAATATAAGAAGAAAAACCTTTCAATCGACACATTAGAACGAATAGAGACGCCTAAGGAAACATCGGGCGCCTCTTTTTTTTATTCATATCCTTGACAAATCTGGAAAATAGTGTAAAATGTGTACTTGTACCTCATTTATTACAAAACTGTTACATATATTTATAATATATTAAGATATGTTACAGTTAGTAAAAAAGAAAGGATGTATTTATTACATGAAACGATTGAAACGAAATCAACTGTTCTTCGGAACTTTACTTATGATGACATTTTTATTAGGTACCGCCGTCCCGGCTCTCGCAGGGCAGACACCCGGAGTTCTGGATTGTGTGGAGGGCGACAGCGTCCGGGGCTGGGCCTGGAACAGCTCCGATCCCGCTTCCGCGGTAGAAGTCAAGGTCACAGTCACCAATCAGGCGACAGGACAGACAGAGGCCGAGTACACGGCTCCCGCCGATGACTATCGGGAAGACCTGGTTAGGAAAGGCACCGGAACCGGCAATTACGGATTTGAAGTGATCGTACCTTGGGAATCGTATGAAGATGGTTCCTATCTCGTTGAAGCCTATGCGTCAGGAATGAAGCTCTCCAGCCCGAAGGTACACAGTGTCGGCGACATGCAGGTCATGAGCTCTGACGGAAGCGCAGGAACGCTCCGCTCCCTCGGTGTCTTTAAGACCACCGGCTACTGCCCATGTTCCGCCTGCTCCGAAGGGTGGGGACGCCACACCAGCACAGGAGCCATCGCCTCCGCCAACCACACGATCGCGGTTGACCCGAGAGTGATTCCTTACGGAAGCAGGATTATGATCAACGGCGTGATTTATACCGCAGAGGACCGCGGCGGCGCAGTGAAAGGAAACCATGTCGATATCTTCTTTAATACTCACGGGGAGACGAGGGCATATGGTACCAGAAGTGCAGAAGTGTTCCTGGTTCAGTAAAGAAAATAATTAGGGCAGACCCTGTATGGTAATAAAAAGGGACAATACAAAAACCGCTGTTAAATTAGAATGGGAAACTTTCTAAATTTAACAGTGGTTTTCTGTACCATTTATTTTCATCAGTCCAGCAGGAAAAGGCTCATCGCATAGTTGCTCAAATCAAGCCCCCGCTCGGTCAGATGGTAGTAGCCGTTTTTATGTTCCAGCAGGCCCTCCCGCTCCAGTTTGTCGATCACACCGCCATAGACGTTTCGTATACTCTGTCCGAACCGGGTGATAAAGCCTTCTGCCGATACGCCCCGTGTCAGGCGGAGCCCCAGGAACATGAACTCTTCCATCTTGGACTTTACGCTCAGCTGCTCCATATCCTGTCTGAGCGCCTGACAAAACTCTGCCTCGTCGTCGAAATGGGCCGATACGTAGCTTTGGAAATCGGACGTGTTGTGGAAACGGCATCCCTCCAAATAGGAGGAGGCGCCCAGTCCCAGTCCAAGATACCCGGTTCCGGTCCAGTATCCCACATTGTGGCGGCATTCAAAGCCGGGTCTGGCATAGTTGGATATCTCATACCGCTCATATCCCTGTTCGGCCAGACAGTTCCTGGTCATGTAATACATTTCCCGCTCGGTGTCCTCGTCCGGAAGGTCCGGAAGCGCCATTAAACGGCGGCGTTCCTCCGGAGACATCTCATAGCTCTCCATCTCCACATGGCCGCCGTAACGGTCGTAAAACGGCGTTCCTTCCTCTACGATCAGACTGTAGGCGGATATGTGTTCCGGCTTCAGCATAGCCGTCTTTTTCAGCGTATTTCTCCATGATTCCGGAGTCTGTCCCGGAATGGCGGAAATCAGGTCCACATTGACATTCGTAAATCCTGCCATGCGCACCCTCTGGAAACTCTTTAAGAATTCGTCGTAGGTGTGGATTCTCCCAAGATAGCGAAGCTCCGTGTCATCCGCCGACTGAAGTCCCATGCTGACGCGGTTGATTCCAGCTTCCCGGTAGGCGACGAGACCTTCCATCTTCACCGTCCCCGGATTGACTTCGATCGTTATCTCCGCATCGGGCGCGATGTCATAGTGTTCCTTAAGCGCCCCCATGATAGCTGTAATATCGCTCACATCCAGGACCGAAGGCGTTCCCCCTCCCAGGAAAATGGTATCAACCTGATACTCCCGTACAAAGCTGCTCTGAATGAGTATCTCTTCCAGCAGCTTGTCCGTATACTCCCGGCGCATCCGCATGTTACCCGGAAACGACAGGAAATCGCAATAGGCGCATTTCTTTGCACAGAAAGGAATGTGCACATAGATTTCCAATTTCTTTTTATTCATCATCTAACTTCAGTACGCTCATAAATGCCTTCTGTGGTATCTCTACGTTACCAATCTGGCGCATACGTTTTTTACCTTCCTTCTGCTTTTCAAGGAGTTTTTTCTTACGGGTTATGTCACCGCCGTAGCACTTGGCAAGTACATCCTTGCGCATGGCCTTGACGGTTTCTCTTGCAATGATCTTTCCTCCGACGGCCGCCTGGATAGGAATCTCGAACAGCTGTCTCGGGATCTCCTCCTTCAGCTTTTCGCACATCCGGCGTCCCCGGTCGTAAGCGGATTCCGCATGTACGATGAAGGACAGCGCATCCACCTCTTCCTTATTCACCAGGATATCCAGTTTCACCAGTTCGGAACGCTCGTACCCCTTTAAGTCGTAATCGAAGGAGGCGTAACCTCTGGAACGTGATTTCAAAGCGTCAAAGAAGTCATAGATGATCTCATTGAGCGGAAGCTCGTACTTCAAAAGGGCACGGGTTGCTTCCATATATTCCATTCCCAGATAGACGCCGCGTCTCTCCTGGCACAGCTTCATGATCGCTCCCACAAACTCAGTGGTCACCATGATCTCCGCGCTGACAATCGGCTCTTCCATGTATTCGATTTCGGACGGATCAGGGAGATTCGACGGGTTCGTCAGCTGTATCATCTCACCGGTCTTCTTATAGACCCGGTAAATAACACTGGGCGCCGTGGTTACCAGGTCCAGGTTATACTCTCTCTCCAGACGTTCCTGGATAACCTCGAGATGCAGAAGTCCCAGAAAACCGCACCGAAAGCCGAAGCCCAGTGCCAGAGACGTCTCCGGCTCGAAGAACAGGGATGCATCATTAAGCTGAAGCTTCTCCAGCGCGTCCCTTAAATCGTTATATCTGGCACCATCCGCCGGGTACATACCGCAGTACACCATGGAGGTGACTTTCTTATAACCCGGGAGCGGTTTATTACAGGGATTGTCTGCGTCCGTAATCGTATCACCCACAGCGGTGTCCTTCACATTTTTGATACTGGCTGTCACGTAGCCAACCATACCCGCGCTCAGTTCATCACAGGGGATAAACTGGCCCGCGCCGAAATAGCCGACCTCCACGACCTCTTCCACCGCTCCTGTAGCCATCATACGGATTCTGACGCCCTTTTTTACACGGCCTTCCATAATACGGCAGAATACAATGACACCTTTGTAGGAATCGTACAGAGAGTCAAAGATCAGAGCCTGGAGCGGCGCATCCGGATTCCCCTTGGGTGCGGGAATCTTCTTTACGATGGCCTCTAAAACCTCCTCGATGTTCTCGCCTGTCTTAGCCGAGATCCTTGGAGCGTCGTGGGCTTCAATTCCGATCACATCCTCAATCTCTCCCACCACACGTTCCGGCTCCGCACTCGGTAAATCGATCTTATTCAGAACCGGAAATACGTCCAGGTCATGATCCAGCGCCAGATAGACATTGGCCAGCGTCTGGGCCTCGATTCCCTGAGATGAATCCACCACGAGCACGGCGCCGTCACAGGCCGCCAGGCTCCGGGACACCTCATAGTTAAAATCTACATGCCCCGGCGTATCGATCATATTGAAAATGTATTCCTCTCCGTCTTCCGCCTTGTATACGGTACGGACGGTCTGGGCCTTGATGGTGATTCCGCGTTCCCGCTCCAAATCCATGTTGTCTAAAACCTGGGCCTGCATTTCCCGGCTTGTCAAAAGTCCGGTCTTCTCTATGATTCTGTCCGCAAGGGTTGACTTCCCATGATCAATATGGGCGATAATGCAAAAATTGCGTATTTTACTCTGGTCAACAGTTGCCATTTACTTTCCTCTTTTCCATTTTTCTGCAGTTGATGATACCAGAGCGTATCTGAAAATTGCTTTTCGTCAACTGTACGTCACACTTTGTGGGAGACCGGGCCCCGATGAAGGAGGCGTAGCGGGCTACGCTGACTGAATTGGGGCCCGGTATACCGCGAAGTGAGGCGTGCAGATGGCGGAAATGAATTTTCAGATATGCTCTGATACAAAATGACACGGCAATGATGTTCCTGCTTTAAAAATATACCATTTTTTTAATTTCCTTGCAACACCATATTCAGAACTTCCGCAAGCGGTTCCATGGCATTTCGTGCTTCCTGGTATGTATTTGTCTGTGCGCCGACCTCAATTAACACGGACCTTGGACGAAGATGGAGATTATACCGGAGACCCTTGATATAAATTTTCCTGGTCAGGCCTGGGAAATAGGCCGCCGCATCCAGCTGCATCTGAAAACTGAATGCCAGATTATCACTGCGGTACGGATTGGGCAGATACTCGATCGGTCCCTCCGGAGTCTGGCTGACACCATTGAAAAACATAATGGGAGCCGTCGGTTTTCCATTCACCTCATTGACCATGTGAAGGCTTTCATTGACCCCATCCCGGTGCAGATCCAGGATGACCTCAATGGAAGGATTCTCCTGAAGAATCCTCGTGACCCCGTCCAGGGCATATGTATACGCTTTATTCCGGTCCAGCTTTCCGTTCTGAAGGTCATAGACCGATTTGTCATGGATCACATGATAACCCTTGGCCGTCAGAAGCTCCGTCAGATAATTCCCGATCCCAATCACGGTTGCTTCCTTATTATCAGGCCCGTAATCGGAGAATTCCTCCTGGGAATGGGTATGGTAAATTAAAATCTGCGGTTTGTCGTTACTTCCCTCCAGTGTAAAGTCCTTTGCCAGAAATTCATCCGCCTTCATAAGATCACGTCCCGCTGTCGTCGAGGTGTGCACACTGTAAAAATGCTTCATCATGTAGTCGTAGTCGGCCAGCTGCTCTTTCCTGTAGGTTGTGCCTATGAGAGGCAGGACGCTGGCAGCACACGTCATATTATCGTCTTTTTGGGGGAGAGCTGCGGCGTTCCCATTCATTCCTGCATTTTCGACGGCTCCTGCGTTTTCGTCATTCCCTGCATTCCCGCCGGCTGTTGTCCCCGGCGTTCCGGAAGTTCCTTCTCCGCCGGCTCCATCGCCATTAGCGGCCAGCACCGTCGTGCCGGCCTGCTCCATGGTACCGGCTCCGGTCTCTTCACCGCCGTCATACATCAGGTACTGGTGTTCCTCATAGAATTTACCGCTTTCCAGATACCCTGCAAATGCCGGATCTTCTTCCTTGTAGTTTATTTCACCGCCCTCTTCCCTGCCCAGATACCGGTACAGAGGTGACTGCCCAAATATGAAGCGGCAGATAAGACCGCTGATGCTTTCCTCTTCCGCTTTAACCATCTTCGTCTCATTTTCTTCTGCCCGTCCAGCAGCCGGATAATTCATACGCCAGATCCACTCGAGCCCGGCATCCGCCTGGTCATTTATCAAGGCAGTAAGCCGCTCTCTGCCTGCCGCCCGTCCGGTTCCCGCCGCTCCCCTGAACAAGAGGAGGACGGCAAGTACCAGGCCGGTGATAAGCATCATATGTCTGATGAGCCAGTTAATCCTTCCGCCCTTCTCCTTCATAAACACCTTCCTGCATTTCTTTCACGGCGCCCCGGAAAGAAAAAAGTCCCTCGCTTATATACTATGCAGGAAAATCACCATTTACCCCTTACTCCTCTTCCTCTCCCATAAAAGCGAGATGGATTCCCTCGGAAATGGTATAGCTCAATTCTTTTACCGTCTCATCGATATCCGGAGGAGTCACATAAAGTGGGCCGAATTCCGGCTCCAGCAGTTCCCGGATCAGATCATACTGCTCGTCAGAGCTCATGCTTCCCACAAAATCCCCCATTCCTTTCGTCTCCATCCCCTTAGACAGGGCGGCAATCATCGCGGATACGGTGTCATGCACGATAGCAGCCGCTCCCACCACAGTGGGAACACCGATCGCCATAACCGGAACTCCCAGACTTTCCTTCGTTAAGCTGTGACGGTGATTGCCAACGCCGGACCCCGGATGAATTCCCGTATCGGTCAGCTGAATGGTGGTTCCCAGCCTTTTCACGCTCCTTGCTGCCAGCGCGTCGATTGCAATGATCAGATTCGGCTTCGTCTCATGAATAATACCCTTTAGAATTTCCGCACTCTCCATCCCGGTCTGAGCCATGACACCTGGAACAATACCGCTGATGACCGGCATACTGCGCCCATTCCAGAACTCATCCCCATACTGCACCTTCAAATGTCTCGTGACCTGTAGATTGTTAAGCACTCTCGGCCCCAGTGAGTCTGGTGTCACAGAACTGTTGCCGAGACCGACCACCAGAACATGAAAGCCGGAGGCCCGGTAATCTTCTCCCTCCAGCAGCTGCCCAATCTGCCGTGCCAGCTCTTCCGATACCTCTCTGTGGTAGTTTTCATCTTTTCTGGACAACTGGTCTGCCTCCAGTGTAATATAGGAGCCCATCGGTTTCCCCATGGCCTTTTCGCCCTTCTTATCCAGTATTTTCACTTCCGTCATCTTGATGCGGCTGTCTGCCCGATGCCACTCTCTTAAGGATACCCCACTTATTTCTCCGCCATTTCCTGGAAAGCTTTCCTTCTCCTCTACTGCAAGATCTGTCCGAACTTCGAATGTATTTTCCATATTTCTCACCTTTCTATAACAGTTCACGCCCCGTCGGCACCTGTTGTCCGGTCTGCCCCGGCCGGTTTACCCGACCTTTCCTGTGACTTTGCAGGGTATTAGCAATTCTTAACGCGCAGGATTTTTCGTTCAGGGGAAATCCCCACCTGTTTGAGCGCAGCGAGTTTGGGGATTTCCTCTGGTTTTTAGAAAAATTCTGCACGTTTAGAAGTGCTTATGCCCGAAACCGGAACAGGAAAGGTCGGGTAAACCGGCCGGGGCAGACCGGACAACAGGTGCCGATGGGTCGTAAACTGCGACTTTCTTTCTTTTCTCTGGTATTTTCTGCAAAAAATCAAGAATTATGTATTGACATTAGAAGCTTTATTCGTTAAAATACTAAGGTATGTTTACATTGAACTGTCCGTGTCCAGGCTTTGATGCAAAACAAAGAATAACCATATATCAATTAAAATTGGAGGTGTACAGATTTGGCTAACATTAAATCCGCGAAAAAAAGAATTTTAGTTAACGAGACTAAGGCTGCTAGAAACAAAGCGATCAGATCCAGAGTGAAAACATCGATTAAGAAGGTTGACGCTGCTATTACTGCCGGTGACAAGGCTGCTGCACAGGCATGTTTAACAAGCGCAATCGCTGAGATCGATAAGGCTGCTACTAAGGGAGTATATCATAAGAATACTGCTTCCAGAAAAGTATCCCGTATCTCTAAGGCTGTTAACGCAATGGCTTAATTCATAGAAAAACCTGATAAATAAAGGAATTCCCCGTTCGGCTTAACCCACTGAATGGGGATTTTTTTGTTTCATAATATTTTGATTTGTTACTGCTTATATAAAGTTTCTATAATCTATAATTAGGAAGAAACAGGATATAAGTCTCCATATACTACCATCTCTTTTCTATGTACACAGGCGGCAAGTAAGAATGGAGTCTGGACTTTATCCGAAAAGTGAAAAGAAGTAAGGCGGCCCCATAGGACCGCCCTTTTTGTATTATCATTAGCAACCACAGTTATCCTGCCTACAGGAGGCATTATTACAGCCGTCTCTAAATCCGGCCTCATAAGCTTCTTTTCTTTCTCTGGCACATGGATCGAAGCAGCAATTATTGTTGTTATTGCTGCAGTTGCAATTCCAATTATTATTACAATTATTTTCACAGGGATTGTTGCATACGCATCTGCAGCAATTATTACAGCTATTATTTCTACAACCACACCAGTTACCACAGAGACATCTACATATATTACACATAATTTATTTCCCCCTTTTTTATATATGTTAAATTATAATTTATTATATGCAGAGAGGGGACAAAGGTGACAAGTAACCAGTAATGCCGGATCACGCGATTCGTTGGGAGCCCCGTCTCCTGGATCAGATGTCGGGCCAGATCCATGCAGTTAAGTCGGGCCTAATGGACCGAAGCAGCCAGATTTCCATTCTTATGCGCCTGGCATAAGCAACGGCCCCCGTTCCACGATTAAAACTGTCAGTCTCATAAGAAAAGGGCTTATATCGCCTTATTTATCTTATAGTTCAATCTATTTTATCACAATCTTGCTCTACTTTTAAAACATTTTGTCTATTTCAAAAAAATGCATCACAAACAGAAACTATATACGTTATTAAAGTGAGTTGTATTTTGCAGCTCATCCCCCCAGGGGCGGAGGTTATCCTTCTCCTCCTCCGCCCTTAAAAAAAGAAAACACTTCTCACTGCACGCTTCCCGCCAGCATATGATAGAAAAAGCGCATAAGGACGTTACCCTTGACCAATCTTACTTATCATTATCCATTCACCAATCCCCCGCTGCCATACGCCTATCAGGCACTCGAACCCTATATTGATGAAAAGACCATGAAGCTTCACCACGACCGTCATCTTCAGACCTACGTTGACAACCTTAACAAGGCGCTGGCTGATTATTCCCGTTTTCATAACTGGACGCTGGAACAGCTTATATACAATATTGCCAGCCTTCCTGAGGAGATCCAGACAGCGGTACGAAATAACGGCGGCGGAGTTTACAACCACCTGCTCTACTTCACCGGCCTGGCTCCCGCTTCGAACCAAATGCCAACCGGAGCACTGGCCGATGCCATCCGCAGGGAATACGGAAGTCTTGACGCCTTTTTAAAGAAGTTTAAGGAGGCCGCGTTATCCGTCTTCGGCTCCGGATACGCCTGGCTGGTAGTCGCCGCAGATGGTTCTCTCATGATTACTACCACGAAAAATCAGGATACTCCGCTCCCACTGGGCTTGTGCCCCGTCTTCAATCTCGATGTCTGGGAACACGCCTACTATTTAAAGCACTACAATCTCAGAGCCGACTATATCGACGATTTATTCCATGTAATAAATTGGGAACAGGCAGGCCAGCGTTATATGGCATGTTTTCAGATGCAATAAAATTCAATATCTTAATTTGTATAGAAAAAGGAAGGAAGCATACCATCAACGGTATCTTCCTTCCTTTTTTCTTCCTTTTTCATTCCGCCATAAAGACTACTCAACGTCTTAAAATTTTCTTGTAATCAGCAGTTCGACCGCCATCCGGTCATTCAGCCGCCCGGTCTTAACCGCTTCTTCCGCTTCCACGCACTGGGTCACACAGGAAAGAATCTGCTCCCGGGTAAATGTCTTGGCCTGGGGCATCATCTTGCCTGCCACAAACGGCGGCACCTTGATTCGGGAGGCGATGGCCCCTTTATCCATCCCCTTTGCCATCAGTTCCTTCACCTGCAGAATCTGATTAAACTGTCTGGCAATCAGAAACAGAATTCTCATCGGCGGTTCCTTGAGCGTAAGTAAGTCTTCGTACAAATCCATGGCCTTTTTCGTCTGACGGTTCACAATGGCTGTCACCATATCAAATATCTTATTGGTCACACGAACTGTACAGATCGCTTCCACATCCTCGTCCGTAATCACATCGCGCCCCATAGTGAAGCTTACCAGTTTTTCCAGCTCCATCCGTATATTTTCCATATCATCTCCGGTCATATTTAAGAGAAGCTCCATGGTGCGCCCGGTAATCTTCTTTCCCTCTCTGGCCAGAATTCCTCCTGCCCACCTGGAAAGCTGTGCAAAATCCTGTCTGGCCATCTCCACCGCATAGCCGATTTCCTTCACCTTTTTGAACATCCGGCTGCGCTTGTCCACTTCAGATTCCACAAAAATAATGCAGGTCGTATCCGGCATCTGGGGCAAATAAGCGACCAGCTCGTCTGACGCCCCCTTAAAGAATCCACTGTCCTCGACCATAATCAGACGTTTTTCCGAGAAGAAAGGCATCGTGTCTGCAAGACTGATGAGTTCGTTCAAATCCAGCCCCTTCCCTTCGAAATAGTTATAATTCATGGTATCATCGCCGGATATGGCGGCTCTCATCTGGTTTTTATAGCTGTTTTTTAAAAACGCCTCATCGCCGTACAGCAAATACACCGGTTTGAAGCTATGATTTTTAATATCCTGAGTGAGATTCTGCATGATGTCTTTCCTTTCTACCTGCCTTTCGTCACTGCTACCATTATACTAAGGGAATTCCGATGCGTCAACGAACAAAAACCGCTCTCCAGGATAAACTTGTAAACTTACAGAATTATTAAATGTTGCTTTCGTCAATAACTTTAGCTGAGATTTCGGTGGTTTCGTTCCGCCAGGGAGTCGGGGCCTGACCGCTCTCAATCAAAAAAAGCCTTCCACCTCACCATTTTTCCATCCGTCTTCATCGTAATCGCTCCCCTTTCCGCCGTTCCATAGATTTTCACGCTTCGGTCACCCAGACGTTCCAGCACCTCCTTATGAGGATGGCCGTAGGAATTCCCTTCCGCATAGGAAATCACCGCCCATTCAATGCCCAGGGCGTCTAAAAATGTCTCTCCGGAAGAAAATCGTGAACCATGGTGAGCGGTCTTCAATATCTGAATCTCCGAAAGCACGCCCGTTTTTTCCGATAAGGCAGACAAAAGCCGCAGTTCTCCCTCCCCGCTCATATCTCCGGTAAATAAAATATGGCAGTTTCCATAATCCACCTTCAATACCTCGGACTCCTCGTTCTTATCCGCAGGCAGATCAGGAATTCCCGGATAGAGACAGGTTACGCCGATCCCTTCTATATTAAAGCTGTCTCCTGCTTCAATAAATGATACTTTTGCTCCCCTCTCCCTGGCCAGTTCAGCAAGGCTTAGAAGCGCATCATCTTCCCTTCCCTGGCAGGGAAGAAGCAAATTGCGTATCTCGATCTCCTCACAGGACTCCAGAAGATAGCGAACACCGCTTATATGGTCCAGGTCGCCATGACTGACAAAGGCATATTCAATCACCGATACCCCGCAGCTCTTCAGACACGGCTCCAGCCGGTACTCTCCCAGCTTCTTCTCCGAAGTACTCCCCCCATCAATCAGCATGGCGCCGCGGCCGGAACGAAGCAGAATTCCATCCCCCTGTCCCACATCCAGAAACAGAATCTCCATCCCGTCAACAGGGCGTGGCAGCAGAATACAGGGCAGAAATACGCAGATAGAGAAAAACAGGGCCGTTCTCAGCCATATTGGGCGGAATTTTCCGGCCTCGTCTCTCTTCCCTGCCGCTCTCTTCATCCCGATCAGCATCACCAGCAGCACCATATAATAAAGAATCACAGCCGCAGCAGCCGGCCTTCCCATCACCAGCGTATGATACGGAAGGCGTTCCGTCCCATGGCAGAGCCATTCATAAAACCGCAGTATATAGTGACCGGTTCCCGCGGCCAGCGCACCCGCCTTATAGGAAATCCCGCCCAGCAGAGCCGTCCCGATCCCGGAGCATATGACGCCTCCCATCAGCGGGATCACCAGCAGATTCAGGAAAATTCCGTAAACAGGGAACTGAAAGAAATCCCACAGAATTACCGGGAGCGTCACCAGCTGAATCGCAGCGCTCACCGCCAGCGCGCCCAGAATCTTTCGTCCCTTTCCCAGATAATCCTGAATGACAGGAAGCACACTTCCCACGGCAAAGACAGCGCCGAACGACAGCTGAACACCTCCCTGCGTCAAAAGCTCCGGTGTTTCCCATACCAGCATCAGAAGCGCCAGGGACAGCGCCGACAGAAGATCGTAGGTCCTTCCCAGATAAGAAGCCAGGAAACCGGTGCTCATCATGACGACGGCCCGCACCACGGAAGGTGATCCGCCGGTCATCGCACCGTAGCAGAAGATAAAAGCAGCTCCCGCCAGCCCGGCTCCTTTATAGCCTAAACCGGCTTTTCTTAGCAGCTTATATCCCCCCATTCCGATAATTGATAAATGAAGGCCGCTGATGGCCAGCAGATGGGCGATACCGTTCTTCTGATATAAATCCCTGATCTCGCTGTCCAGCGCTTTCTTATCCCCCAAAACGGCCGCAGAAAAGATACCCGCGTCTTCCGCCGCCGCAGATCTCATAATATTCTGCTTTGCCTTTTCCCGGATTTGCCGCAAAAGCTCCGGAAGCGGGGAGACGTCTCCTCCCGAAATCTCCGCTTCTTCCCCGTACATGCGGCAGTCCACTCCCTGTCCGCGGTAATAACTCCTGGAATCAAACTCCCCCGGATTCCTGGCGCGTGCAAATAACTCCAACTTGCCTCTCACAGTAACATTACTGCCAATCTTAAAGTCCCGGGCGTCCGGCATATCTTCCGTCGCATCCGTTTTCCACGATACCAGTACACAAGGAATCTGCCGGCTCATACTGAAGGACCGGCCCTCTCCGCCCCCAGCCAGCGGCCGCACCACATTCTCCTCAAGCGTAATCTGTACCTTTCCTTCAGACTCTTCCACCGCACTCACCCGTCCATGCAGTTCCGAAAAAATGCCGGCCATCTCCATACAGGCCCGTTCCCGCGCCTCCCATTTCTGCTTCGTATCCCCTGCCCGCCCCATTCCGAGCAGCACAAAAAGGAGGAACACAGGCAGCCACACGGCACCTTTGCTCCTCCTTTTTAAGCATACTGCACCTGTTCCCGCCGCCAGAAGCGCCGGAATCAGAAGTCCTGATGTCAGAGAAAGCAGAACGACGGTCTCTCCAAGTACGAATCCCCCTGCTATCAGACATAATGGACGTTTTATAAATACTTTCCTCCTGTTTACTGCGGACTGTCTTCGTTCTCCGCGTTGTAATCCAAGTTGCGTTCAAACAGCTGGTTTAAGGAAATGGAATCCCGGAACATCACATCCTGAGAACCATTGACCGCGATCTGTACTTTATTGACAGACGAAACCGCAGCCAGAGAATTCACAATGGAATAAATTGGGATATATTCCTTAACATCCAGCGAATTATTTAAAAATGATGCGTCAAAATTCAAATAACAGACGTTTTCATTGACCGATACGTTTAACAGCTTCGTATCCTTTGGAAGCGTCGCGCCTATTCCCGGCCTGTCCGGCCCGGCGATCAGCTGTTCCACCACCAGCTTCTCCAGTGAGGTGGTCACGTTATGTACGACCTCCCGCTGCTCTTTCACCAGTTTTTCCCCGGTGCTGTCCGCAAAATACAGGGTCAGCTCCGTCTTCTCAAACGCGTTGACATTGCTGATATTATCGATAAAATCGGCCCCTGTCATGGCGCCCACCGGCACGCCGGTGCTGTCCATCAAAGGCTGTTCCGCCGTATAGATGGCCACATAGTCCACTCCCTCCGCCTGGGTCAGTGTCCGCACGAGAGCGGCCCTGCATAATATCTCCCTTGTCGGATTCATCATTGCGTAATTATTGTCAAAATAGAGGTAGAGTACCGTATCCTCCAGCTTATACCGTTCAAATCCCACTTTATCCGGGACAGCCGACTGGCGGTCTAAATCCTGCGGCACCGTCTTGAGCTGCTCCATCAGATTGGTGATCTTCCAGTCCGTCTCGGTGGCCGTCCCATCCCCCGGCATCTGCGGCATCGTATAGTCCTGCGGTTCCAGCCTCGTCATGGAGGAATTCATATAGTAGATCTGGTACACTCCCTCCGTCTGTTCCTCATTCCCGTCTCTCCTCTGGCAGCCTGCCAGAACGACAAGAAGCACCAGGAGGAGCAGACTGTATATCCATCGTTTCATAAATTACGTCCTCCTGTTTCTATGGAATATAGGTGAGCGGGATTCTCACGGTAAACGTGGTTCCCTCGCCTTCCTTGCTGGAAAGCCGGATCGCCCCCTGATGCATCAGGATAATATTCTTCGTAATGGCGAGCCCCAGGCCGGTACCCCCGGTCTCCCTGGAACGGGCCTTGTCCACGCGGTAAAATCGTTCAAATATGTGCTCCTGGAATTCCTCCGATATGCCGATTCCGGAGTCTGCCACCTTGACGTAGAAAAACTTGTGATCCGCGTCGAGAGTGACGCGCACCCATCCGCCTTCCTCGTTATATTTAATGGCGTTTTCCACCAGATTGTTGAGAGCCAGGGACAGTTTTACCTCGTCCACGTCCGCCGTCACTTCACGGATGCTCTCAAAGGTCAGCTCCACGTTGCGTTTTCCGGCGATTGGACGGAGCCTCTTTAAAATCAGTTCCAGCAGTCCATTGACATTTACCTGCGCAATATTTAACTCAGCCCCCGCCGTCTTGTCCATACGGACAAGAGCCAGAAGGTCGTCGATAATCTTGCTCTCCCGGTCGATCTCATCCGAAATATCCGTCATAAATTCCCGGTACAGCTCCACCGGTACGTCATCCATACTCATCAGGGAATCCGCCAGAACACGGATGGAGGTGATGGGCGTCTTCAGCTCATGGGATACATTCGATACGAATTCCTCCCTTGACTGATCCACCGCCTTTAGTTTTTTCAGCGTCTTGCTGATCGATTCCGTGATCTGCCGCGTTTCCGTATACGCGTTGGAAGAGAGTTCCTCATCCAGGTTGCCTTCCTCCACCCGTTTCAGCTTCCACTGCAGCTCCTTAAACGGGTTCATCAGAAGCTTGACGAGAAGCACGACGAGAATCGCCAGGATGGAAAATATCATAAGGTGCAGGAAGCTGCCCTTTTCCGACACGGAGGACAGCCTCGTCAGCAGATCCTCGGTGGACGCAGTCACGATCATGACACCGTCGATTACCTTGTCCTCGCTGTTGGAGTAAACCGGGATCGTCAGAGCCGCGTAATTCTTGTCGGAATTATACTTGCTGCTGTTCTCCCCGTTGAAGCATCGGATCACCTCCTCCGATACGTTCAGCTTGCCCAGAGACAGCGAAAATGTATCGGAAACAATCCGGAAATTCTTATTGACGATGACAATTCTGCCATTGAACATGTCCGCTTTCACGGACATCTCATTGTCTAACAGCGTATCCCTGGGTTCATTCACCAGGTAGCCGCCCCGCGTCATCTTATTGCTCAGGATCGAGCACTGGTTCTGAATATCCTGAATCCGAGCGTCGATCTGGTTCTGCCTGTAGGTTCCCAGCATGATCTTATTCTGGATCAGCATGGGAGCCAGACCGATAATCAGGAAGAACAGGATCAGAACCAGCCTTAAGCTTACGGTGTGTTTCAGTTTAATCGGTTTTACCTGGAAGAACATCTTAAGCACACCTCCCGGTCTGTTCCGCTCATAGAGACAGCTTCTTCGTACAGGCGACGGCCAGCGCTCCCGGTCCGATGTGGCAGGATACGCTTAAGGATAAGTGGTCCACGTAGATATCGCCGGCCTTCGGGAACAGCTCCATCAGTTCCTTTTTAAATTCAAGAGCCGCCGTCTCATTATCCGTATGGGCTACCGCCATATGGACAGCCGCGCCCTCCGGATCGGAAAAACGCTCCTCTAAATCCTTCTTAATGGCTGTAACCATCATACTCTTCGCCTGCTTCATGGTTCTCGCCTTGGCAAATGCATCCAGTTTTTCTCCCTGAATCGTCAAAACCGGCTTAATCTTCAAAAATGTTCCCAGCAGTGCCGCTGCCGGCGTAATCCGGCCGCCCTTTTTCAAATACTCCAGGGTGTCCACCGTAATATAGATGGTAGAATCGAAGGCCGTCTCTTCCAGCACCCTCTTAATCTCTTCCGCGCTCATTCCCTGATCCGCCATGTCCTTCGCCTCGAGAACGGACTGCCGCTGTGTAACAGAAATTCTCTGGTTGTTGACCACCAGCACCTTTCCGCCAAAGTCGGCGGCCAGCGCGTGGGCCGTCTCGCAGGAGCTGCTTAAGCCGCTGGACATGGGAATGTGAATCACAGAGTCGTGATCCTTTAACAACTCGTTCCATAAGTCGATCAGAGACGCGGGTGACGGCTGTGACGTGGAGATATCCGCGCCCTCCGCCAGCCTCTCATAAAATGATTTCTGTGTAAGGCTGATATCCTCAAAATACGTCTCTCCAGCCATCATAAAGGGCATCGGAACCACATAGATTCCCGCCTGTCTTCCCTGCTCCTGTGTAATTCCGCTGTTACTGTCCGTAACAATCGCTACTCTCATCTGCTATTCTCCTTCATTTTCCATCAAGTGCATCCCGGCGTAAATACACTGGACCGCACTAATTCTGCTCCGCTTCGCCTGCGGAGGTGTACAGTTGGTAATAGATTCCCTGCTTCTTAATCAGTTCCTCGTGATTTCCTTCTTCTATAATATTACTGCCGGACAGGACAAGGATTCTGTCCGCGTTCCGGATGGTTGTCAGCCTGTGTGCAATCGTAAGGGTTGTCCTGCCCGCAGCCAGACGTTCCAGGGACTGCGATACCAGGTGTTCGCTCTCGTTGTCCAGGGCAGATGTGGCCTCATCCAGAATCAGGACGGGCGGATTCTTTAAAAATACCCTCGCTATGCTGATCCGCTGCTTCTGGCCGCCTGAAAGCTTCACACCGCGCTCGCCCACATACGTGTCGTAGCCGTCCTTCAGCCCCATGATGAATTCATGGGCTCCCGCCATCTTCGCCGCCGCAAGGATTTCTTCCCTGGAGGCACCCGGATGGCCGTACTCGATGTTCTCATAAACCGTACCCGAGAATAAATACACATCCTGCTGCACGACGCCGACGCTTCCGCGAAGGCTCTGCAGCGTTACATTCTTAATATCCTGGCCGTCCAGCAGAATCCGTCCCTCGGTAGGGTCGTAAAAACGCGGGATCAGATTGCACAGCGTCGTCTTTCCGCCGCCCGACGGCCCCACCAGGGCAACCTTCTCCCCCGGCCTGATCTTTAAATCGATATTCGAAAGGACTGGATTATGATCATCCGGATATTCAAAGGACACACGGTCAAATGTGATGCTTCCGTGTACATCCCGTAAGGGAACCGCCCCTTCTTCATCAAAAATATCCACCGACGCGTCCATCAGTTCCGTAAAACGCTCGATTCCCGTCATTCCTCTCTGGAACTGCTCCGCAAATTCGATAATTCTGCGGATTGTCGCCAGAAGCGTTGTCACATACATGGTATAGGCCACTAAATCACCGGGATCAATAAGCCCCTTAATCATAAAGATGCCGCCCGCAACGATGACTACCACATACATCAGTCCGTCAAACATGCGGATCGTATTCTGAAACGCCGCCATATACTTATAGGTCTGGCGTTTGATATTTAAAAATTCCTGATTGTCCCGGTTGAATTTCTCGATCTCGACACCCTCGTTGGCGAAGGCGCGTACCACCTTGTTGCCAAGTAAACTGTCCTCGATTCTGGCGTTCAGCTCACCGATATGGTTACGCTGCTTCTTGAATGCCCTCTTCACCTGAATGTTGAAGTAGGAGCAGGAGACCGCCATCACGGGGATAAACACAAATATGATCACCGTCAGGGGAAGATTGATTCCCGCCAGTATGACAAAGGACACAGCGGTCTTCAAAAAGGCGATAAAAAACTCTTCCGGACAATGGTGGGCAAACTCCGTCACATCGAACAAATCGCTGGTGATCCTGGACATGATCTGTCCCACCTTCGTATTGTTGAAATAATTATCCGACAGCTTCTGCAGATGTTCAAACGCATCCTGACGCATATCCGTCTCAATGGCGGCTCCCATCACATGGCCGGTGTACGCCATATAGAAGCTGGCCAGACCGTCCACAATCCGGAGGGCGAAGTAGAGCACACCGATGCCCACAATCGTCTGAACGGTCAGTGAGGCCAGATCCTTCAGTCCCTGATTGGTGATATAGCGCAGGATCAGGGGCAGTATCAGCTCGCAGACCGTGGTCAGCGAGGCGCACAGCAGATCCAACACCATGATACGCGTGTATTTCTTATAATAGGGAACAAACCGTTTTAAGAGTGTTCCCGTCTTCATCTCTTTTTGTTCCATAAAATCCTCTATTCCGTTATTGTAATCTTCTTTACCAGATCAAGAGCCCACTCCATCTCCCCGGGCTTCCTGCAGGTTATGTTAATATTGGTTCTCTGTTCTTTGTAGAGAACCTGGGCGGACATGTTGTAAAGCACCTCTCCGTCCTTCTCTTCGGGCGCATAAAAGACCGCTTTTCCCTTTCCTTTATCCACATCAAACAGGAACTCCTCTTCCGGCGTCCCCTGTTCGAACCATGCTTTTTTAAATTTGGATGTGCCGCCTGTACCTAATACCACCGCGTAAATGTAGAGATCATGACCGCCATAATCCACGCCGTCGTAGTAATGATCCATGCCGTTGCGACAGTTTTCGTCAAACATAAAAGATCCCGGCAGGCAGAATTTCATATTGCCCAGCTTCCGGTAAATGAGATGTCTCCGGCAGCCCACGAAAAGCTCTCTGGAAAGCGGCTCCGCATGGCTTACCTCCACCGGTTCATGCTCTGCAAGGCGGCATATCTCCAGATATTCTTTTAATGGAAACGGCAGGCTGGAATCCATGGACAGCGCCTTTTCCAGGCACTCGATAATCCTGTCATTGATCTTCTTATCCGTCTCGCACCTGCTGGAGGGCATAAAAAAGCAGCTCTGATTCAAAAGCACCAGTGCGCAGTTTCTGTAGTAAACGGCATCCTTTTCAATCTCATTCCAAATAAAAAAATCCCTGGCAAATGCCATACTGAGTCCTGAATTCACGACTCCGCGAATTTCCATAAACGAAAAAGGGCGGATATGTGTAATCAGCTTTCCGTCCTGCTTCTCCGGTATATAGTAGCTGGAAGGCCAGCAAAATGTATATTCCGGCCCATTCTCCCATCCGGACACCAGTTTCATCAGATCCATAAACCACTGATAGAAATACTTTCTCCGCATAGTCAGAAAATCTCTTCTCCAGTAATAGCCCGTCTTGTCATCAACTTTTAATTTTAATTTTCCTTGCCCGGCCAGCTGCTCTAAAAATGCTATGACAGCCACATGAAAGCCGGGCCCCACGATGTTGGTCTGGGACTCCCCCTTAAGGACCCGTTTATCCCAGTGGAACCATATATATCCCTCTGGACAGAGCCTGCAAAGCAGACATCCGGATAGAGACTCGCATGTATAGCCCTGCTCTCCAGCCAGTTCCTTAATCATCGTCTCCGCGGCATCCGGCGTCCATTCACGGTAGCCGGTCAGCCGGTTCTTTGGCCTTAACGCAAACCTGATCCTAATACTCATCTGAAACCCTTCCTAATATGTCTTTCTCTATTCTATCGTATTTTGCTCAGAAAGGGAAGCATAAAACGCCCTTACTTTTTTCTATTTTCATTTCTTCATAGACGAATTTACGATTGAGAGGTATAATTTACCTATATTACCATATGCAAAGGAGAACGTCATGCCATACTGTCCTAAATGTGACATGGAATTTATCAAAGGAGTTACCGTCTGTTCCGACTGCGGCGGTCCCCTGTTTGAATCGAAGGAGGAAGCCCTGGCTATGCAGAAGGCGGCGCTGGAGGAAGAGCCGGACGCCCTGATACAGGAAGACATGGACAGCGAGACCTCCGGAGAGGAATCCGGGGCGATGCCAAAGGCGGAAAAGCCGGTGCGTCCGCCCGCTGCCTACGTGAAGAAATCTCAGAAATACGAAGACCGCAAATCCAGCGCCTCCGCATTTTTACTGGTTGGAGGAGCCATCACCGTCTTTGCCGTCTTATGCTGGGCAGGCATTTTCGACATGCCCATGGCGGGCTTTTCCAAGTACCTGATTCAGGGTACGCTGACCGTCATGGGGATCGGCTGTCTGATCATCGCCTTCCTGACATTCCGCTCTGCCAAGGGCATGGCCAGTGAGATTGAGGAAGAAGAAAAACAGACGGAGGAGCTGATCTCCTGGTTCCTCTCTGCCTACCGCAGGGAAGATATTGACGGGCGGCTCGATGCTGATTTTTCTGATTTGGGCGAGGATGAGAGGAATCTCAAGCGGTTCGAGCTGATTTCTGATCTCCTCATTACCTCGAAGGACCTTCCCGACCAGGCTTACGTGGATGCGCTGTGTGAAGAGATCTATTCAAAGCTGTTTGACGAGTAATGCGCGAATAACGAAGGAACCGCCGCCTGCAGGTCTTGCCTGCCGGCGGCGGTTCTTTTATACTGGTTTATTCCTTTGTCAGGCTGCCCTTCTTGGACCGTGTCTTGCTGTAGAGTACCAGCAGGATCGAACCGATGACGCCTGCAGAAATCGCATTGCTGATAGCAGCTACGACGCCCTGTGTCACGACCAGATTTGCCGGCTCTGCATAGACTACGACATCCAGAAGCGGAGCTACGATAACCCACGCAACAAAGTTACCGATAATCTGGTAAATGTTGAAAAAACGATATCCTTCTTTCCAAATTCACCGTCTTCCACATGAAGCTTCGGATATACAAGACCGATAATGAAGCAGGAAATGCCGCTGGCAACTACCCAGCTCCACCATATAGACCCATACTGAATACCGTCAGACAGCGCATGTCCGATGAATGCAATCAGTCCGCCCGCGATCGGTCCGAACAGAGCGGCGAAAAACGCGCCGATGCCGTATGCGGTCTGAATGTCGGTTTCCGGAATTCCGGTCGGAATCTTCACATACATAAATAACAGGGTGAATAAAGCCGCGCCAAGTCCGGTTGCAACGATGGTCTTTGTTTTGAACTCAAATAACTTTTTCATGATTACCCTCCTTTGGTTGGTAGATTACGAGTTAAGACTACTCAAATTCCCATAATTTGTCAAGTAAATTCTACTTTGTAAACTCAACCGTCCATTCTGGCCCGTATCCCAGATTATACTTGTCACAGAAGCTTCCCTGGCTGACGGCCAGAGACACCTTCATAAGCTCATTGTTATAAATCATCGGATCGCCCTTTTCAGCGAAACCGAAGCTCTGATGGAATAATACCTTCTGCTGGAAAGCCACCTCTCCGTCATGCTTTACCGTTACATTGACATAGTCACCGTAAGCAAATCCCGCGCGGTTAAAGTCTTCCAGTCTGATGTTCGTCCATAAGTTTCCAAAGTTAGGATCATTGATTTCGAATACGCCGCAGGCCTTTCCTTCTGTAATCTCCGGTTCCAGAATCGGGTGCTCCACGATCTCCTCCACCGGGTACTCCGGTCCTACGCCCTCAAAATCGATGATTCCGCTGGCCAGACGAGCCGCTGTATAGCCGAATAAATCACGGCCGTGGAAGATGGCAACGCCTTCCGTGCCTTTTCCTCTCAGACGGTTTACTGTCTCGTCGATCTCACGCACCGCTTCGATGCCGATCATCTTCTTTACATGTGTCAGAGAACCATTATCCGGCGTTACGATATAGTATCCGTCAACAGTCTTTGCCACACAGGCGCGGCGCTTCGTTCCTACTCCAGGATCCACGACAGACACGTAAACGGTTCCTTCCGGCCAGAACTGAAGGCTCTGATATAAGCGGTAGCTGGCGCTCCAGGTGTCATACTGCGGAAGCTCATGGGTACCGTCCATAATCTCCAGCTCACGGTCCACACACTTCACCACGCCGTACATGGAGCTGACTGCGCCTTCTTTGTAAGTAAAATCTGTCTGAAATACTAAAATTGGTTTCATAGTTTTTCTCCTTTATGATTGTTTAAATGAATGGGTTATAGAATCTGGAACCTCCATTGACAAAAAATGTCATAGCCAGAGATCCCAGGAAAATCGCCAATGCTGCCGCCATCGCGCACCAGTCCACAGTCTTTAATGGCTTTGCCACGTACCATGTCCGATTTTTCTTCTTTCCGAAGCCGCGTAAATCCATGGCGTTGCTGATCAGCTCTATCCGGTCCAGCGTGGAAAAGATCAGGGGCACACAGATATTCATCACGTTTTTCACCCTCGTTCCGAGCTTTTCCTTCCTGGATAAATCCAGTCCTCTGCTCTGCTGTGCCAGCGCGATATCCTGGTAATTCCGGATAGTGTCCGGAAAATACCGAAGCGTCAAAGACAGCGCGTAGGCCGCCTTGTAATTACAGCCCACACGGTTGATGGAGGCCGCAAACTCACTGGGGTTGGTCGTCAGTAAGAAAATCATTCCCAGAGGTACCACGGAGGCGTATTTGGCCACCTTGGTCACCTGATAGAGCAGCTGCTCTTCCGTCACCGTGTAGCGGCTGTTGAACCGAAACAGCTCGTGGGTCGTTCCGTAAATTTCCGTTCCGTACTGCGGACTGAAGATATAGGTCAGCACAAAGTTGATGGCAAGAAATACGACAACGTAAATCGCCATCAGCTTTATCTGTTTAAACTGCAGGCCCGACATGGCGAAGAAGATGACGGACAGCACCATAACAAACAGGATGTAGCGGATATCGTAGGAAAACATGACCGCGAAGGTCAAACCGATGAAGCATACCAGCTTCGTAAGCCCTGATAAATTAAAGATTAAATTATCCCGGTCTATGTAGTCGAACAATTTGCTTTTCATGCGTGACGAAGCCCCCTTTCGTAATCGATGAAGTTCTGAACGAAGCCCTCCGGATTCTCCACCCCGCATGCCACGGCCAGCTCATAGAGGGAGGTGATCTTTAGGTTCGCCTGCTCCGTTATCGTCTCATTGGTCAGTATCTCCGCCGAGGTTGCATCCCCGATCTTCTGCCCGTCGGAGATTACAATGGCGTGAGGCGTATACTCCAGCATCAGATGCATGTCATGGGTAATCATGATAATGGTGACCCCCTCGCTGTTCAGGCTCTTTAAAAATTCCATGATCTCCGTATAGTGGTGGAAATCCTGGCCCGCCGTGGGCTCATCCAGAATCAGGATCTTCGGATCCAGAACCAGCGCGGAGGCAATGGTAACGCGCTTCTTCTGGCCAAAGCTCAGCGCGGAGATGGGCCACTTCTTAAATGGAGCCAGGCCGCAGATTTTCAGCGCTTTTTCCACACGTTTTTCCGTCTCCGCCTCATCTACCCCCCGAATTCTCAGTCCAAGCGCCACTTCATCGTAAATCATGGGCTTACAGATCATCTGATTGGGATTCTGCATCACGAAACCGATCATCCGGGAACGCTCCTTGATCGTCTTCCCCTTCAAATCTTCTCCCTCGTACAGAAGACGTCCCTCGTCCTCTGTGACAAATCCGCAGATTACCTTGGCCAGGGTGCTCTTGCCCGCGCCGTTGGTTCCCACGATGCTGACCATCTCCCCTTCCCTGATGTGGAAATTGATGTCCTTCAGAATTCTCCGTTTCTTCGTATACTGGAAGCTTAAATGCTCCGCCGCCAGAATATCGGGCCTGTTATTCACTTCCCGGTCCGGCACACGGCTCAGCGCCCATTTCTGCACCGCCTCCTTTACCAAGTCAATCCGCAGCGTCTCCATACGGCCGGGGCGCATCTCCGGCGTCACCCTGACTCCCGCGTACTTCAGCGCGGTGGCATAGAGGGGCTCCCGGATTCCCATTCCCGGAAGGATGTCCGCCGCGATCAGCTCGTCCGGCGACATATCTGCTGCAATCCGACCGTCATTCACCACCACGATCCGGTCCACATCGCGGTAAAGCACATCCTCCAGACGGTGCTCGATAATCACAACCGTCTTTCCCATTTCCTTCCACACGTGATCGATCAGATCGATGGCCGTCTTTCCCGTGGCCGGGTCTAAATTGGCCAGCGGCTCGTCAAAGAGCAGGATATCCACGTCATCAACCATGACGCCTGCGAAGGATACTCTCTGCTTCTGTCCCCCGGACAGCTCGAAAGGAGAAGATTTTAAAAGATTTCCCATGTCCACCATGTCCGCCACCTTCTGGACGGCTTCCTTCATCTTGCCCTGGTCCACACAGTCGTTTTCCAGTGCAAACGCGATGTCCTCGCCCACCGTCAGTCCGATGAACTGGCCATCCGCGTCCTGAAGCACGGTGCCCACCATTTTCGACAGCTCGAAGATATTCATCTCCCTCGTCTCCCTGCCGTTGATTTTAAGGCTTCCTTCAATCTCCCCCTTATAGGCAAAAGGGATCAGACCGTTTAAACAGTTTCCCAGGGTGCTCTTACCGCTTCCGCTGGGGCCGACGATGAGAACCTTTTCCCCTTCATAGATCGTTAAATTAATATCATGAAGGGTCGGTTCCGCCTGGCTGAAATAGTGAAACTGGAATGAATTGAACTGAATAATTGGTTTCTTATTCGTATCCATATATGCCTCCTAGTTATGAGCATTTGGCGGTTACGCCTGCAGCTGACAGTCAACCTGATATTTGTCAGGAATGAAATAATATTTAATCCGGGCGGCAGGTGTATAATCCGGCCCGTATAAAATCTGTTCCATATGAAGAAGCACAGTTCCCTCCGGTATATCCATATAGGAGATCACCTGTTCATCGGCGGCCACCACCTGAATGGTCATGTGGGCTTTCACCGCCTTCTGATAAATCAAACTGTCCATAAAATGAAGAAGCTGTTCCTCATCGGGTTCCTTTCCCTCTATGCCGCTTCCCGTGATCATCTCCATGGGAATCTGCAGAAAGGACTGGCCGATGGGACCTTCTTCGCCCCAGTATACGTTATTGCTCGCCAGGACTTCTTCGCCGTCCTTAAGCTTTAACTTCTGTTTTGCAATATTCGTCGGAAGTCCGATATTGTAATCCATAGTCACCCGGCTCACCGGTTCCTTGGCACACTCTCTCAAAAAATTATACAGGTTCTTCTTTTCATTTCTGCGGCAGTCGTAGGATACGAAGGTTCCCTTTCCCTGCCGTTTATAGATAAATCCGTCCTGTGTCAGAATGGTCAGCGCCTGCCTCAGCGTGTTCCGGCTCACCTTATAGGCCGCCGCCAGCACATTTTCACTGGGAAGAAGGCTGTCCTTCTCATAGACGCCATCCACTAAATCCTGAAACAGCCGGTTATAGACCGGTATGTAGGATGGCAGCCGGCTCTTTCCCTCTTCCGGCTTCCTGGGTGTCAGCGTTCCCCAGATTCCGGCCTTTAAAAAGCCGATCTGTACGAATAGATTATGTTCATCCCCTCTGTCGCAGAAGAGACACGGTTTCTTCCCCTCCGCCAGAATATCGCGGCTTATCCGGCTGACCAGCAGGGCCTCTAAATTCTTTCCCCGTTCCTTTTCCTTCACAGCCGCGCCGCCTAACATAACAGTAAACGGGCTCTTCGCCGCGCTGTTCACATGGGCGATCATTTCCCCGTTCCGCTCCAGATAGAGGTGGGTCCCGTCTCCGCTCTTTAACCGGTCTGCGATCATCTCTTTTGAAGCATAAAGCGCGCGTATCTCCGGAATCGTCATGAGAAATGCATGAATCTTATCCTCGTCTCCCGGCATGCCCTTTTTCATGGTCACGCCCTCCGGCAGTCCGGCCTCGCCGATGAGATGCGCACTGTCCTCCAGGAGATAGAGGTTCTTCTCCGCCAGCTCATATCCAGGAATCCATCTGCCGGCCGCTTTCGTCAGCTCAGCCTTTCCCATGATCACATCCGGCTTCCATTCTTCGGTGAGTGTTCTTAAAAACTCCCCGTCGATGTTCCCTGCCTCCCCTGCCACAATTAAGTTCCCGTAAAACTTCAGATAAACATGAGTAATCCGTTCTTCTTCCATCCCCGCGTATACGGTCTGAAACTCCTGATCGAATCCGTAATTGCCGATATCTGCCAGCAGAAATGTGTGATAGACCGCATCATTCTGCAAAAAATCCAGCAGCCGGCTCTCATCTTCCCCGGTACATCTCTTAACCATAGGCACCTCCCATCCAACTTGTTCAACAAGTTAAGTTTATTACAGAGATCCCCTTCTGTCAACACATTTCTACAAAGTTTACAGGTAAAATCATTTACTTTTTGTTCAGTCTTTCGGATATGCTTTCGGATATTTGTTACAGCTCACGGTCCCGCTGCAAAATAGGGATTTAGGCAAAGTGAGTTTTTTGGCGGGAGAGACGCAGGCAGAGGAAGAAGCGGGAGCAGGGGCACTACTGCGACTTGATCGAGGTTCGGACGGACTTAGCCAAAAGGCTCGCCGGAACAGGGGGCGACGGAGGGCTTTCCAGGCCCGGAGTCGAGTGCACATGGAGGGGAGGACCTTCAGGGCATCCCTGGAATTTGCGCGGTACCCCTGTTCCGGTGGGGCTTTTGGCTTAGTCCGGCCCACCGAGAGCACCCCCGCTGTAGCGCCCCTGCATCCGCCCGCGTGTCCCTCCCCTTCCCCCGCCTCCACTCCCCCTCTCTCTCAGGCGTATCTTTCATCCACTAAATCCCTATTTTGTGACGGAAATATCACGTGGGCTGTGAATTGTAACGAATTTTTTCGAGGCATGCGCATTGACAATTGGGAGGCCATTGACTAGACTATTATACAGAGTATAGTAAGAGGTATTTTTACCGCTTTTAAAGTATGGAGAGGAGAAGCTTATGTCACAAAATCAGGTATCACAGAACCATACATCACAAAACCTTCCCCGTAAGGAAACCATGAAGGCCGTCGTCTACGAAGGCAATGGAATCCTGCGTTTAGAGGAACGGCCAATCCCACATATCATGACCCCCAGGGATGCCGTCGTGAGAGTTACGCTCACCACCATCTGCTCCAGCGATATCCATATCCTGCACGGCGCAGTTCCCAGGGCCGTTCCAGGCACCATACTGGGCCATGAATTTGTGGGGATCGTGGAAGAGGCCGGAAGCGAAGTGACACGGGTAAAACCCGGCGACAGGGTTGCCGTCAATGTGGAGACCTTCTGTGGTGAGTGCTTTTACTGCCAGCGCGGCTATGTCAATAACTGTACTGATGAGCATGGCGGCTGGGCTCTCGGCTGCCGGATCGACGGAGGTCAGTCGGAGTACGTCCGCATTCCATTTGCGGACAACGGCCTCACGCCGATTCCCGATACTGTGAACGATGAAGCTGCCCTTTTTACGGGGGACATCCTATCCACCGGCTACTGGGGCGCGGGGCTTGCGGAGATCGGGGAGGGCGGCACGGCGGCCGTCATCGGAGCCGGCCCTACCGGCTTATGCACCATGATGTGTGCCCGCCTCTATCATCCGGAGAAGCTGATCGCTATCGATACCTCCCAGGAGCGCCTGGAGCTTGCCAAACGCCGCGGTCTTGCCGATTACACCCTAAACCCGCGCAATGAAAATGTCCTGGAAAGAGTGCTGGAACTCACATCCGGCCGGGGCGCCGACTCCGTTCTCGAGGTGGCCGGAGGGAAGGACACCTTCCAGATGGCCTGGCAGATTGCCCGTCCCAACGCGGTTGTCTGCGTCGTCGCACTCTATGAGGAACCGCAGGTACTTCCTCTGCCTTCTATGTATGGGAAAAATCTGATTTTCAAGACAGGAGGTGTCGATGCCAATTCCTGCAGTGAAATTTTGAAGCTGATTGAGGAAGGAAAGCTGGATACCGGCTGCCTCATCACACACCGGACGGATTTAGCCCATATCCTGGAGGCTTACGAGATATTTGAAAAACAGGCCGATCATGTCATAAAATACGCGATTACCATCTGACCGGACTCGCGCGCCGGAGCGCGGCCGCTTCAGCGGCCATACTTCCTTAGCGCAGTAAAGACGGCTGTCCCGCCCGCTCCTTCTTCCGGAGCGGCGGGACAGCCGTCTTCAATGTCTATTCCTTTATTTATTCAGTTATATAAAGTGTTTAGTCTTCGTATATAATCTTAGGCGCCTTACGCATGGTAATCTGCCACTTATTCCCTGTTCCAATGTTATAGGCCTTTGCAAAGCTGCCCTGATTGATGGCAACCGCCATGCAGTCCAGGCTGTTCACATAGATGAGCGGTTCGCCTACATAAACGTCGGCAAAGCTCTTTGCATAAACCAGAATATTCTTGTACAGGGTTCTCGTCTCATTCTCAATACTGATTTCCACACGCTGTCCGTGTTTTACACCAATCTTTAAAAACAGGTCTCTGGAGATATTGGTCCACAGGCTTCCGAATCTGACGTCGAGCACATCGATGGTACCGCTCACTCTGTCTCCGTTATAAGCCGCTTCCACAACAGGAAGTTCGATGACGCTTTCCGCTTCCACGGAAGGGCCTACTCCCTCGAAGGTGATGACACCGGCAGCCAGCCTCGCTCCGGTATAAGCGTAAATATCACGGCCATGGAACGTATAACTCTCTCCCGATCCCGGCAGACGGTTCACATTCTCATCGATGATACGTGCTTCCGTGATTCCGCACATCCGCTTCACATGGGTCAGTGTTCCATTGTCAGGTGTCACTATGTACTGTCCCGTGGTGGTCTTCGCCACAATGCTTCGTCTCGTCGATCCCACTCCCGGATCCACAACGCTGACAAATACCGAGCCCTCCGGCCAGTAGTTTACCGTCTGTATCAGCCGGTAGGATGCTTCCCAGATATCATACTGGGGAATATCGTGTGTCAAGTCCGTAATCCGAAGTTCCGGGTCTACCCCATAGGATACTCCATACATCGCGCAGACAGCTCCGTCCGCAGTGCCAAAATCTGTTTGAATAATAAGTGGTTTTCTCATATTCATCTTTCCTTTAGTGCTAAGGGAGTTGTTTAGAAACCCTTGCACTTTTAGTATAGATTTCTTTGCTGCGCTTGTCAAGCGGCTCTGTCTGCTGGTTAAGCTCAGGCCTTTTTCTCACTCTGTTTCTTCAACTGCTTTTTCGCATACTTCTTCACCCGGCACTCACAATGGCCGCATTTCAGGGAAACTCCCGTCTTCTTTTTCACTTTCTTAAAGGAATCCGCGCCGCCCGCGATCGCCTCCTTGATATCCTTTTTTGTGATCTTCAGGCACGGACAGAGATATTCATTCTTTCCCATTACAGCACCAGGGACGGAGCGGTGTATACGCGGGCCGCCATCTCAGAATCCAGCATGTATAACCCCTTCGGATCATGGCCAAAGAGCTCAAAACGTTTCACCAGATTCTCTGCATTCTTCTCTTCCTCGCCCTGCTCCTTCACAAACCAGTCGAGAAACTGCATGGTGCGGAAATCCTTTACGGAGTATGCCGCATCATAGATCGCATGGATAAGTCCGGTCACATAGACCTCATGCTCCAGACCTGCCTTCAGCGGACCGACGTAGTCCTCAAACTTTTTATCGGGCTTATCAATGGCCTCAAGAGTCACTTTGCCGCTGTTATTCTGCAGATACTGAATAAACAGCATGGCATGGTCTCTCTCCTCCTGTGCCTGCACCTGATACCAGTTTGCAAATCCGTTCAGCTCTGCTTCGCGGTAGTAATTTGCAAAATCGAGATACAGATACGCCGAGTAAAATTCCTTATTCACCTGCACATTAATAAGTTCTGCAACTTTTTGATCCAACATGGTAATTCCCCTTTCTCTTGTTTTCTTCCCATATTATATCATCCGCCAGTCAGACGAACAACAACCATTCGTTCCCACGGATGATGGAAAAAGGCCGTCACTCTGTCCCCTCTTCCCCGTCGGTAATCACTGCGGTTCCTAAGGTTCAAATATGCGGCCTTTTTCGACTTTTCATAACTATTTTTTTATGTTTTAGATCATATCATGACTTTTCTTTTATATTTTTGCCATTTTTACAGGATTTTTCCAGTATCTTACTTCACTAATAATGACTTTCCAGTCATCTCTTTCGGCTGTTCCATGCCCATTAACTCAATTAATGTCGGAGCGATGTCTGCCAGGCAGCCGCCTTCGCGCAGCTTATAGGACGGATCTACGTTTACAAGAATGAACGGAACCGGATTCGTGGTATGAGCGGTGAACGGTGTTCCTGTCTCGTAATCTACCAGCTGCTCTGCATTTCCGTGGTCAGCGCAGATGAACAGTACGCCGTCCATCTCCTTGACTGCGTCTACAGCTCTTCCCACACAGGCGTCTACGGTCTCGATCGCCTTGATCGCAGCATCCTCAATTCCCGTATGGCCAACCATATCCGGGTTCGCGAAGTTGATGATGACAACGTCGTATTTTCCGGATTTGATCGCTTCCACCAGCTTGTCACAAACAGCCGGGGCGCTCATCTCAGGCTGAAGGTCGTAGGTAGCCACCTTCGGAGACGGAACCAGAATTCTGTCCTCACCCTTATTCGGCTCCTCGACACCGCCGTTAAAGAAGAATGTCACATGTGCGTACTTCTCTGTCTCGGCAATTCTGGCCTGGGTCATGTCGTGGTCTGCAAGGAACTGGCCAAAGGTATTCGCAATGGCTTCCTTCTTAAATGCAACCAGCTTATTTGCAATAGTGTCATCGTAATCGGTAAAGCATACATACGTTAAGTTCAGACGTCTGTCTCTGGCAAATCCCTTGAAATCGTCATCACAGAACGCTCTCGTGATCTCTCTTGCACGGTCAGGACGGAAATTGAAGAAAATAACGGAATCGTTATCTTTTACGGTAGCAACCGGTTTTCCATCATCCACTACGACAAACGGCTCCACGAACTCGTCGTTCACTTCCGCGTCATAAGAAGCCTGAATTCCTGCCGGAGCGCTGGCAGCAGTACCGCCTTCTCCCCTGGTCAGGGCGTTGTAAGCGCGCTCCACACGATCCCAGCGGTTGTCACGGTCCATCGCATAATAACGGCCCATCACAGAGGCTACTTTGCCCACTCCGATTTCCTTCATCTTCGCTTCCAGCTCTTCCACATAGCCCTTGCCGGAAGCTGGCGGTGTGTCACGGCCGTCTAAGAAGCAGTGTACGTAAACCTTGTCGAGGCCATTTCTCCTGGCAAGTTCCAGGAGTCCGTAAATATGGGTATTGTGGCTGTGAACGCCTCCGTCGGAGACAAGTCCCCATAAATGAAGGGCAGAATCATTCTTCCTGCAGTTCTCTACAGCCTGTAAAAACTCAGGAACATCGAAGAAATCTCCGTCCTGGATCGATTTTGTAATTCTGGTCAGTTCCTGATAAACGATACGGCCGGCACCCATGTTTAAGTGGCCAACCTCGGAATTCCCCATCTGGCCATCCGGAAGTCCTACGGCGAGGCCGCTGGCGTTGCCCTTTACAAACGGGCACTGGCTCATCAGCTGGTCCATAATCGGTGTTCTGCCTTCGCAGACTGCGTTATGGTCACAGTTATCATTCAGTCCATATCCATCAAGTATCATAAGTACAACAGGTTTCTTGCTCATAACTTAATCTCCTTATCTTGTTTTTTCTATATAATGGTAATTATCTTCTCACAACTCTATATTCTACATGATTTGCGGATATCTTGCAACTGCTGAATGACAAATTTTTATCATAACCCCTGGTTTAAGGCCGCTCTTCTACGGCTTTCATGGGATAGCAGTGGTGCAGCAGCACCTGGTCCGCTCCCTCGCCCAGTCTCTGGTAAAATGCATCCGCAATTCTCTTCGCAACCATATCGGCATCCGCCTCGGATAAGTCTGTCACCATAATGAGAAACTGACAGCTGCTGTATTTCGTATAGACATCCCCGCAGCGGATCGAATACTGAATCAGCTCCCGTAAAATCTCCATCTGCCCGTTTCTGCTCTCGAGACAGGGCAGTTCTCCCTTCCGGTCCGTCAGGGTCAGCAGGATGATATAGGCGCTCTCATTCGTGCGCTTCAGCCTCCGCGCCACAAACCGGTATATCACTTTGAATATCTCGTATTCCTGGCAGTACGCTCCCGGAAGCAGCTCCTGTTCACACAGTTCCTTACGGATTTGCTCCATGTCGATCTCAATACTCCTCTGCATCAGTCCCGGCTCTTTTGTATCCATAACTCCTCCTTTACCCATTCTGCGCACCCTGATATCGGTATATTCATTACTATTATTTACTTTTTCTCATCACTTGTCAACCGTATGCGCATAACCGGGCTTTTCAGCGGAATAAAAAGTTACTGCACACGCTGCGACCGGCAGTACGCTTCGCGAAATACCGGCCATGTACAGAACAATAAAAAGGCAGAGAAGCCGCGTTTGCGACTGTCCCCACCTTTTTCATTACAGGACACTTCATAATCCTGTATTATTCATTACTTATTTGTTATAGCAAACGATCTTTCCGAAGTCTGGCTTCAGAGAAGCTCCGCCTACTAAGCCGCCGTCAATGTCCGGCTGTGCGAACAGTTCCGGTGCGCTTCCAGCGGATACAGAACCGCCGTACTGGATACGGATCGCTTCTGCTGTGGCTTCGTCATAGATCTCAGCGATGCATGCACGGATCGCTCCGCATACTTCCTGAGCCTGCTCAGTCGTAGCGACCTTGCCGGTACCGATTGCCCAGATCGGCTCATAAGCGATAACAGCTTCTGCAGCCTTGTCTGCCGGTACGTTTAAGAAGGCGATCTTGATCTGCTGACGGATCCAGTCGATGGTGATTCCCTGCTCTCTCTGAGTTAAGGACTCTCCGCAGCATACGATCGGAGTCATGCCGTATTCGAATGCCTTTAAGACCTTTTTATTTACAGTCTCGTCACTCTCAGCGAAGTACTCTCTTCTCTCAGAATGGCCGATTACTACGTATTTAACGCCAGCATCCACTAACATGGCAGGGGAAATCTCGCCGGTGTAGGCGCCCTTGTCCTCATAGTACATATTCTCGGCACCAACGAAGATGTTGGTTCCCTTTGCTGCTTCCATAACCGGAATGATATCAATGGCCGGTACACAGAATACTACATCTACATCCTCATTAACAACCAGCGGCTTTAAGGTATTAACCAGCTCTACAGCCTCTGTTGGTGTCATGTTCATCTTCCAGTTACCAGCAATAATTTTTTTCCTTGCCATTTTATCTTATTCTCCTCTTACTTACTTATTTATTATCTGCAGCAGCTACGCCTGGCAGCTCTTTGCCTTCCAGGAACTCTAAGGATGCACCGCCGCCTGTGGAGATATGAGTCATCTTGTCAGCGAAGCCAAGTCTCTTCACAGCGTTTACGGAATCTCCGCCGCCGATTACGGTTGTTGCGTCCTGTAAATCAGCAACGGCGCGGCATACTTCCAGAGTACCTTCCGCAAAGTTGGAGAATTCGAATACGCCCATCGGTCCGTTCCATACAACAGTCTTAGCGCCTTCCAGAGCAGCCTTGTAAAGGGCGATGGTCTTCGGTCCGATATCGAATCCTGACCAGCCGGCATCGATCACATCAACGACCTTGCGTTCTGTATCGTTGGAGAATTCCTTACCTTCTACATGGTCAACCGGAAGTAATAACTTCACACCTTTTTCTTCGGCCTTCTTGATCATCTCCAGAGCGTAATCCAGCTTGTCTTCCTCACATAAGGAATTGCCGATCTCCTCGCCCTGCGCCTTCTCAAATGTATAAGCCATACCGCCGCCGATGATCAGGGTATCTACCTTGTCAAGCAGGTTGTTGATTACGTTGATCTTATCAGAAACCTTCGCTCCGCCTAAGATGGCAACGAACGGACGAACCGGATTCTCAACAGCCTGTCCTAAGAACTTAATTTCCTTTTCCATTAAGTATCCAACTACATTGGTATTGGTGTATTTTGTAACGCCTACGTTGGAGCAGTGAGCTCTGTGGGCCGTACCGAACGCGTCGTTTACAAAGATGCCGTCGCAGAGATCAGCCAGTTCTTTCGCATAGCTTTCCGCGTTCTCATCTTTTCCGTACTTTGTCTCTTCGATTCTGTAACGGGTATTCTGAAGTAATAAAACTTCGCCATCCTTTAATTCGGCAGCAACCTTCTGCGTCTCCGGTCCTGTTACCTTCGGATCATCCACGAATTTTACTTCTACGCCAAGTCTCTCGCTCAGTGCCGGAGCTACCGGAGCTAAGGACAGCTCTGGAAGCGGCTCTCCCTTCGGCTTCCCTAAATGAGAGCAAAGGATCACTTTTGCACCCTGATCGAGTAATTTCTTAATGGTTGGAATCGCACCGTCGATACGGTTGTAGTTCTGAATCACACCTTCCTTTAACGGAACGTTAAAGTCACATCTTACGAGCACTTTCTTTCCCTGTAATCCGGTTAAATCATCAACTGTTTTCTTGTTAAGCATATTTTCATGCTCCTTTCCATATTTTCGCTACTTGATGCTGTATTCATAACGAAATGGTTATGGATACAGAATACGAACCTGTTTTATAAGAGAAAGGACACGCCGGAGCGCCCCTTCCTTTGAACGATAAAAGGGTCCGGTCCAAACGACCGGACCCTCCATGGATCTTTAATAATTAGCCTAATTCAGCGAAGTACTTAATTGTACGAACCATCTGGCTTGTATAGGAGTTCTCGTTGTCATACCAGGAAACAACCTGTACCTGATATAAGTCATCACCAAGGCTGGAAACCATGGTCTGAGTAGCATCGAACAGAGAACCGAATCTCATGCCGATAACGTCAGAAGAAACGATCGGATCTTCTTCGTAGCCGAAGGACTCGGAAGCTGCTGCCTTCATAGCTGCGTTGATACCTTCTTTTGTAACGTCTTTGCCCTTAACTACAGCAACTAAGATTGTTGTGGAACCTGTCGGAACCGGAACACGCTGAGCGGAACCGATTAACTTGCCGTTTAATTCCGGAATAACAAGGCCGATTGCTTTTGCAGCGCCTGTGGAGTTCGGAACGATGTTGGCAGCGCCAGCTCTTGCTCTTCTTAAATCGCCTTTTCTGTGCGGTCCGTCAAGGATCATCTGATCGCCTGTGTAAGCGTGGATTGTGCTCATGATACCGGACTGGATTGGAGCGTAATCGTTCAGAGCCTTAGCCATAGGAGCTAAGCAGTTTGTTGTACAGGAAGCTGCGGAGATGATGGTGTCATCTGCAGTTAATTCCTTCTCGTTTACGCTGTAAACGATGGTTGGCAGATCGCTGCCTGCTGGTGCGGAGATAACAACTTTCTTAGCGCCTGCATTGATGTGTGCCTGAGATTTATCTTTAGAGCAGTAGAAGCCTGTACACTCTAATACTACATCTACGCCAATTTCTCCCCAAGGAAGATTAGCAGCATCTTTTTCTGCGTAAATCTTGATGGTCTTGCCGTCTACAGTAATGGAGTCCTCTCCAGCTTCTACTGTGTGAAGGCCTTCACCGATACGTCCTGTGTATCCACCCTGAGCGGTGTCATATTTTAATAAATGAGCTAACATCTTCGGATCTGTTAAATCGTTGATAGCTACTACATCATAACCTTCTGCACCAAACATCTGTCTGAATGCAAGACGACCGATACGACCAAAACCGTTAATCGCTACTTTTACTGCCATAATTCAATTCCTCCTAAGAATAAAATTAATTTGATTGTACCTTTTAATTCACATATCCACCATCTGTAATGAAGAGTGGATTTCTTGTGATTTTGTTAAAATAAAATCAACTACCCATTATTTTACCTAATAATCCATTAAATAGCAAGTCCTTTTTTTCATTTTTTGGATTTTGTTACTTTTTTAACATTTTCTACATCTCGTCCTTCACGTAACCGGCAAGATTGTATGCGTGATCAGAAATACGTTCCAGATTGCTGATAAGATCCAGGAATACCACCCCTGCCGAAGGGTCACATTTACCGGCAGACAGCCGCTCGATGTGCTTCTCCCTCAGTTCTTCCTCCAGCGTATCCACCTCATCCTCGTACTGGCTTACCTTTCTGACGTCGTCCATGTCCCCCTTCTGCCGGGCGTTGATGGAGTGCTTGAACGAGTTAAAAGCGGTCTCACAAATAACATGAAGGTCCGACTCTCCTGTTTCTGAAAAACTGATATTATGCTGAACCATGTATTCCGCCTGCTCGGCCAGGTTTTCTGCATGGTCTCCCACACGCTCAATGTCATTGATGCTGTAGAACAAGTCATTCACAACCAGCTTCTGTCTTTCCGTCAGCGACAGGTTGTTGACCTTGACGAGATATTCGGTCAGCATCTTCTCCATATTATTGATGGTCTGCTCCGTTTTATACACGTCTTCGACTTCATTTGCATTCTTAGTCAGAACTGCGTCCATGGCCCGTCTGACATTCTCCATGGTGATCTGTCCCATATGAACCACTTCCATGGCCGCCGTCTCCACGGCAAATGCAGGGGATTCGAAGATTCGCTCATCCAGATGCTTCATCGTCTCGGACTCTTCGTCAGTGACGGCCGGTTCCTTCTTATCCTCCGGAACAAAGACTCCGGAGAGCTTCACCAGCTGATTGGCAAACGGAAACAGAAGCGCCGTGTTCGTCAGGTTAAAGATCGTATGGAAAATCGATATCTGCACAGATGTAATGTTATGGGCAGCAAGCACCGGATGAAGGGAAAACAGGATAAACGAAATCACTCCGAATATCACAGCGCCCATCACATTAAATGTCAGGTGGATGACGGCCGCTCTCTTTGCGGTTCTGGACCCGCCGATACTGGATATCATGGCGGTCACACAGGAACCGATATTCTGGCCCAGCGTGATGAAAATCGCCGCGTTTGTCGTTACCACACCGTTCATCGCCAGAGTCTGTAAGATACCGACTGAGGCGGAGGAGCTCTGAAGAAGAGCCGTAACCAGAGCACCGATGATCATTCCCAGCAATGGATTGCTTCCCAGCAAGCGGAACGCCTCAGAGAAAATGGGCGCGTCAGTGTATGGCGATATGGAACTCGACATAAAATCAAGACCAATGAACAGAAGACCAAGGCCGACCAGAATCTCTCCCGCCGTTTTCATCCTCTGTTTTTTTCCAAACAACATGAAAATCGCTCCGATCCCGATCAACAGCGGAGCAAAAAATGCCGGCTGGAATACGGCAAACGCATCTCCCAGCTGGTTCATAGATACAATCCAGGCCGTAATCGTCGTACCGATATTGGCACCCATGATCACGCCTACCGCCTGTGTCAGATTCAGGACCCCGGCACTTACAAAACCGACTACCATAACCGTCGTAGCGCCGCTGCTCTGAATAATTGCCGTGATCAACGCGCCCAAAAGGACCGCCATCAGACGATTGTTTGTTAACATTCCCAAAAACTGGCTCATCTTACTTCCGGCGGTCTTCTGCATACCGTCGGCCATGATGTTCATGCCATACAGGAACATCCCCAGTCCACCGATAAAACTGAACAGACTTGATATGTCATTGACAGACATAGTTACCTCCTTGTAACCCCTTTTTCAACTGCATTCATTTTCTTTTTTAAGCGCCGGCGTCATACCCGCATGGATTCCCTCCGCCACGCGCATCTCTAATGATATCATAGACCGGAATGTCTTTTCAACGCTTTTTATGAATTCTGTAAACTTTTGGTAAAAAGTGTGTAAAGCTGACGAATCCTGCGTTGCTTTTCCCAACGATATTGATTATAATGGTTCTAGTACTGCGTTGCGTAATTAACTGTGATAAAACACCCGCTATCTACGCCAGAACCGCGCCTGCAAAGCTAGTCGTAGGGTCCACTACGCCGTCGCTTTGCAGACACGCCTCTGACGCAGATATCAGGCATTTTATCACAATTAATTACGCAATGCAGTACTGGCTTTCATTCAGAGAGAGAGGAGACAGTCATGCTGCCAGATTACCATCTGCACACGGATTTTTCCGGCGACTCCACGGCGCCCCCCAGGGCGCAGATCGAGCGTGCCATACAACTGGGAATGGATTCGCTGTGCATCACGGACCACCACGACTATGACGTGGAATCCATCATCGACTTCAACCTGGATTTAGACCCCTACATGAGTTCTCTCACCAGGCTTCAGGAAGAATATAAAGACAGGATCGATGTGAGGATCGGCATTGAACTGGGACTGCAGGTCCATTTAAAGGAGTATTTTAAGGAACTGACCCGCAGATATCCCTTTGATTTCGTCATCGGTTCCACCCATTTCATAGACAGAAAGGATCCCGCCTACCCGGAGTTTTTCGAGGAGAGGGGGGAGGCCAATGCCTACCTCCAGTATTTTGAGACTACGCTGGATAATGTCAGCCATTTGGACGATTACGACGTGGCGGGACACATCGACTACATCGTCCGTTACGGTCCCAACAAGGCCGCCTTCTACAGCTATGAGGCGTACAGGGACATCCTCGACAGGATTCTTAAGGCTGTCATCGAACACGGCAAGGGGATTGAATGCAACACGGCCGGACTGCGGAAGGGCATCAGCCAGCCTAACCCGGCGGCAAATGTGCTGAAACGCTACCGGGAGCTAGGCGGAGAAATCCTGACGATTGGCTCGGACGCCCATATACCCGAAGATTTAGGGGCTGATTTCGAGCGGACAAGGGAACTGCTGAAAGATTGCGGGTTCTCGTATTATACGGTGTTCCGCCAGAGGAAAGCGCAGTTTCTTCCATTGTAGTGAATTCCATACACTGTAGTAAATTCCATACACAGAGGAGTAACGGGTGCGGATCACCTTCCCATTACACAAAACAGCCATCGACTGGAAGGGCCAGGCCCGCCTCCAATCGATGGCTGTTCAGCGTTTATACCGAATCCCGCCGTCAGTCTTTGATATACCGGTTGATGGTCGCTTTCTGCTCCTCATTCGCCCGGTAGTAAATTCTTAAATTTCCGACTTCATCCAGTTCAAATCTGGATTCCTCCAGGAGACCGTTGGCCTCGTCCGTCATCAGGGTCTCGATCACAGACTTAAGGGTCAATCCCCTGAACTTACCGTAATCCCCCTTTAAGGCGTCGATCACATCTTCCGCACAGGCCTCGGGGACCTCCGTAAAGTGTTTGATAATCGCGTAACTCAGTGGTTTCATCTGCCTAGTCCTCCTTTTTCTTAAATAAATCCAGCGGATTCATGGCAATCATAAGGATACCGAATATCATCAGAATCGCTGCCGCCCAGACGATTGGCGGAAGTGACCAGCCGTCGATCCCGCAGATGACGCCGAGGATAATCCAGCAGAAGAACGGTCCCCAGAAGGAAAACGCTCCGTTACACGCCATACCGAGAGCCGCGCCGCACATGCTGTTTCCTTTATACCACAGACTGTATGCAAACAGGGCGAAGAATCCGCTGATCACGAAAAAGATCATGGCCGGACCGCTGGTAAATGCCTGAACCGTTAAATGAGGAGCAATGCCGATGTTGCCGGCAATAATGCCAAAAATCGGAACCAGAATAAACAGGTTGGAAAGTCCGGAGGTACACTGGCGAATGGTAATACCGATCTCATAGTCGATCAGGGTCGTACCATAACCGGCTACGCATCCTTCTATCCCCCAGCCCAGAGCCGCGATAAACGCGATACAGATTCCCAGGAGACGACCTTCCGGAGCATCGCCGCCCAAGCTGGTGCTTCCGATCATAAAGCTGGAAAGAACGCAGATACCAATACCGGCAACCATGCGCTTATTCAGTTCCTGCTTGTAGAGCACTCTTCCTAAGATTGCACCGATTGCAGGGCAGAGAGCCGAAATCGGAATAACGATGGAACCAGCCATCTGAAGTCCAACCACATAGGCCGCACTGGAGATGGGGCCGCCCACCAGAGCGGCAGCGATCATGATCCAGCCTGGTTTCGTCTTTAAACAACGGAAAAAGTCGCCCAGCTTTCCCTTTGCTCCGGCAATCAGCAGAGCCCATACCGCGCTGCACGTATCGTTGATCGCGCTTCCCAGTGAGCCGAGCAGATACGTAATGACAAAAGCAGACAAAGCCGCCGTATTAGGACCATACCAGTCCGCCCATATCCCCTTTGTCATTCCCAGTGTCATAAACGCGGAATACAGCCCGTAACAGATACCGGACATGATTGCAACAAATACACCCTTCTTAAAAAACTGAGCAGATAATTTTTTCTTCGCAGCAACAGCTGCTGCGCCTGCACCTTCATTCATTCTTATAAGCCCTCCTTATTGGTTAAGGAGCACTCTCCGAAACGAGAGCACTCCCTGACTGATTACTCTTCTCTTGCAGCTGCCGGAAGAATGGTCTCCACCTCTGCGTGAGGACGCGGAATCACATGAACGGATACAAGCTCGCCTACTCTCTGAGCTGCTGCCGCGCCGGCGTCAGTCGCTGCCTTTACTGCACCAACATCGCCTCTTACCATGACAGTAACGAGACCGCCGCCTACGAATTCCTTGCCGATTAATGTAACATTTGCAGCCTTAACCATGGCATCTGCAGCCTCGATGGATCCAACTAAACCTTTTGTCTCAATCATTCCTAATGCATCGTATTTCATTGTGAAATCCTCCTGAATTTTATTTTAATTTTAAATGCTATACTTTTTATAAACAGACTTTTTACTTTACCAGAGTGACAGCCGCGGAACACCCGATTCCCATGGCGTTGGCTTCCTCTGTATCCACATGACACTCCAGTGCGGATTCCGGCGTTACACGGATTAACACATTGCGGTAAACGCCTCCGCGTAATCCATCTGTCTCAATAGAAACAGACTGGCCGTCATGAACGCCAAACCTGGCCGCATCATCCGGATGCATATGGATATGGCGCTGTGCCACCATCAGACCTTCCTTCGTCTGTACGGATCCCTTCGGTCCCACAAGAGTGATTCCCGGCGTACCGTCCAGATCACCGGACAGCCTCGGTTCCGCCTTGGCGCCCAGTTTAAAGCAGTCACCGGCGAGAATCTCCACCTGTGTCCGGCTCCTTACAGGTCCCAGAATTCTAACCTTTTCAATGGCCCCCTTCGGTCCGCAGACCGTTACGGTCTCTTTGCACGCAAACTGGCCCGGCTGGGATAAGTCTTTCGTTTTCGTCAATTCGTACCCGCGGCCGAACAGGGTATCTAAATCGGCCTGGGATAAATGTACGTGCCGGTTGGATACGCCGACCGGCACCGCATTTGCCGGGGTGTTCGCGGAAGCGTTTCCTGCCGCTGTGCCGTCCTCATTTTTAACTGCTTCCAAAAGAAGCTTGATCATTGCCTCATACTGATCCATTGGTTTCCTCCTTCTGCCGCTTTACTGGTTCTTCATGGCGATAACCAGTTCTCTTACGAGTGCCGCCAGCTTATCACTGCCGCAGTCTGCGGAAACCGCAGTGTCAGCCTTCGCCGTACCGGAGGCAGAGTGTTTTTCCTCAAAGGAGGCAACGAAATCAGCCGGGCTGGAAGCCGTACCGCAGGTTCCCTGACAGCAGGACTGTGAAGCCAGTTCCGGATGACGGAATGATTTATCTTCCTGCACCAGTGTAGCACAATTTTTCACACCGAACGCAACTTTTTTAATATTAATTAAATGCTTCGGGCTTACATTTTCAGAAACAGAGCTTCCGCCGCACGTTCCGCAGCCTAAGGTAAAGGAGGTTGCCAATCCCGTGCTGATTCCGGTACCGCCCATGCTTCCTCCGGTGTTGACCAGAATACGGGAAGCCGGCTTCGCCGCAAATCTTCTCACCATCTCCCTGTCTTCCGTGTGGATGCTCATGGTGTGGCCGATACCGTTCTGCAGCAGGCGGATGCTGAGTTCACAGGCTTCCTGCCAGTCTCTTACCGTATAGAAGGCAAGCACGGTTGTCAGTTTTTCATAGGATAACGGGTATCCCTCACCAACGCCGCCCTGCTCTCCGATCAGAACTCTCGTTCCTGCCGGAATGGTTATCTTCGCCGCTTCCGCAATGACCTGCGGGCTTCTTCCTACGAATTTGGCATTCATGTTATGGCTTCCGCTCTTGAAAAGCAGGGCACACACCTTCTCGGTCTCCTCTGGAGTCATAAAATAGGCTCCCTGTCTCTTTAACTCTGCGACAACCGCGTCCTTATTGCATTCTTCCACAACGATCGACTGCTCGGAAGCGCAGATCGTTCCGTAATCGAAGGTCTTGCTGGCCATGATGTTGCTTACGGCCTGTTTGATATCGGCGGTCCGTTCTATGTATGCCGGGGAGTTGCCCGCGCCTACGCCCAGAGCCGGTTTTCCGGCGCTGTACGCTGCTTTCACCATGCCGGGGCCTCCGGTGGCGATAATTAAGTTTACCTCTTTGCATTTCATCAGTTCATTGGTTGCTCCCATGGTCGGCATGGTGACACAGCCGATGATGTCCTCCGGCGCCCCCGCTTCCACCGCTGCATCCCGCATCAGTTCTGCTGCTTTCAGTGTACATTTCGCCGCAGACGGATGGGGGGAAAAGACGATGGCATTTCCTGATTTCACCGCAATAATGGATTTAAAGATTGTGGTGGAAGTCGGGTTGGTAGATGGAACGATTCCCATAACCAGGCCCACAGGCGCCGCCACATCCATCGTATGTTTTACCGGGTCCTCGTCGATGATTCCCACGGTCTTCATATCTTTTATCTCTTCATATAACAGAGTGGACGCTGCGTGATTCTTATAGGCTTTATCCTCCGCCTTTCCGAACCCGGTTTCCTCTGCTGCCATTTTACCCAGGCAGACCGCGTGTTCCTCTGCTGCTCTTACCATATTCTGTAATATAACCTCTATCTGCTCCTGGGAGTAGGTAGCCATCTTTTTCGCCGCGATTTCTCCTTTTCTGGCTAAATCTCTGGCTTCCTGGATGGAACGTAAATCAAAATCAAAGTTTTCCATTGTCAGGATCTCCTTTTCTATTATTTTGTTCCCGCGATGAACCGCGTCAGTCATTTCGATCTTCGTAATAGCTCTTTAATTCCTCCAGCAGCAGTTGTTTATTGGCTTTGGACACTTCCCTGCCGGAAATTTTCAATTCTCCGTATTCGCGGGCCAGTGTCCTTAACGCTGTTACTTTCAGTCCGTCCGCCATCGCCATACCTTCGGCAATGCCGTATTTTTCAATGATGGAATCTAAGGTCTGCCGGTCCAGCTTCTCCGGGAGGGCAGGGTGGGGGGATTCTTTCGCTTTTGTTTCTGGCTGAATCGCTTCTGGCTGATTCATTTCTGATTCTTCAGCGTTTGAATTTATGGCAGCTTTTATAGTTTTCGGCTCTTCAGCTACTAACTCTTCCGCGTCCGTCTTCCCGCCAGGCCCCTTCGGTGTAAACAGGATTTCCAGTTCCTCATGAGGCCGTGGAATGACCAGTTTTGCCGCCAGGCTGGAGGCCGCGATCCGTTCCACTGCTGCCACACCGGCGTCCACAGCCGCCTGTACCGCGGCCACATCGCCGGTCACCGTGATGGTCACCAGGCCGCCGCCCACTCGTGTTTTCTCAACCAGCGTGACATCCGCAGCTTTTACCATGGCATCTGCGGCTTCCACCGCCGCCAGAGTGCCCTTTGTCTCTATCAGTCCAAGTGCCTTCATGGCTTACCTCCTTACAGCAAATCTGCCCAGTTGGCCGGATAAGTGGCATAGAACACTCTCGCCCTGTCTGGAGATCCCCATACGACTTTGGAATTCGATGGTACGAACAACACGTCTCCGGCGTGAGCGGTATACGTCTTTCCGTCAATGGTGATCGTCAGCGTGCCTTCGATGACGTAATCGATCTCTTCATAGGTCAGTTCCCAGTCAAATTTCGAGTTTTCAATAATCAGGAACCCGGCGCTGATATGGGATTCATCCTTGCTTACCAGCTCCTGGAAATACGCCGTTGCATCCGGGTTTCCGGTGTCGAACACATCCATTTTCACCGTTCTGCCCCGAACTACCTTTAAACCATTTCCGTGGCGCTCCTCTTCATAAGGCTTAGACGGCGCCTGTAAACCACCCTGCTCCAGTATGGTCTTTAACAGCTGGCAGAGTCCGGCCGCATCCATCTTATCCATTCCCGCAAACGCATTGGCACATACAGCTTCCGGCTGGCTTATACGATCCGTAAACCGGATCCCGCACGCCTCCGCCGCATCCTTTGCGGAAGGTGTGATAATCGTATCGCCATCCACGCAGTACTCGGTCTTTCCCTGTTTGCTGCACTCTTCGATATCTCTGGCGCAAACTAACTTTTTCATGGTACCACATCCCTTCTTCTCTGCGAATCTATCCATTCGGAAACACAAGTGCCGGGCGGCACTGGTGCAGCACTGCACCGGTTTCTTCTATATAAATTCACAATCTTCATCAATAATTCCTACTACCACGGCGTCCACCGGAATCCCGTCGTCACCCAGCATGCGGCGCGCAGAAGAACCGGTCGTGACGATCACCCGGTCACCGATTCCGGCGCTGATTGTGTCCACCACAATCATTCGTTCCCCCGTCCTCGTCCCGCTGATGATCTCCGCCATCATAAACTTAAATCCGTTTAAGGATTCCGCTTTTCTGGTCGCCCAGACATTACCGATCAGCTTTGCAGTTACCATTCCGGTGTCCCCTCTTTCTCTTTCCGCTTAATTTCCTCCAGGGCCGCTTCCACAGAGGCGGTATCCCCGAAAATAGCCAGCAGCACCATATTCTGAGGACAGTTTCCACGAATGTCTTCCACGGTAACGCCGACAGCCTTTTCCGCCACATCGGCGGCGCACACCATCTCAATCATCCGGCCCTGAACCAGCCCGATGGCATCCGCCGACTCGATGGGTGTTGATGCTCCCGACCCCTTTCTTCTTAACAGAATATCGAGGGTACCGGGCGCCGGTGATTTTATGATTCTGATTTCCATGTCACATTACCTCATCTCATTCACAGGCTTCCTGGGTACAGCTTCGCGCAATCCCCAGTGGGGTTACAAACATGGGATTATCCGGTTTATACGTCGGAATTCCCGTCCTCTTTTCAATAATATCCTCAATCCCCGCAAGGCAGCAGGTTCCGCCCACCAGATAGATGCCTTCCACCTGATGGCCTTCTAAATGGCGGTTGATGATGGAAGATATCTTTTCCACCACCGGCTTTAAGACCGGCAGCAGCTCCTTATGGTGCGAGGGGTCCCGCTTATAGCGTTCCGCCTCCCCAAAGGGAAGCCCATAAGCCCCGGAAATAACCAGTGAAAAATGCGTTCCGCCGGTAGCCTCATCTGCCACATAAACCACCTTTCCGTCTTTTAAGATGGAGATTCCAGTGGTTCCGCCTCCGATATCCACGACCGCGCCGTTCTTAATCTTTAACACGGCGTTGGCTGCGGTTGGCTCATCGAGAAGGGCCGTGATCTCAAAGCCCGCGCCCTGAACCACATTTTTAATGGCTCCCGAATCCAGTTCGTCGGTTCCTGGAGGAATAGCGGCGGCCGCATACAAAAGCTCACAGCCCAGCTTTTCCTCCAGTTCCTCCTTCATCTCCCGGACGATCCGGATGGCACCGATATAATCCACTACCATACCGTCCCGCACCACGTCGGCATACCGGTAAGCGCCGGCAACAGGCTTAAAGTTTTCATCCAGAACCGCCACTACGACACAGGCCGTTCCTAAATCCACTCCGGTGTAATAGACGGAAGAACCGTTTGTTACCGGTTTTTTAACGACTCGCTCAAACTCTTTTACCAGGCTGTCGCATTCCTCAAATGTTATTCCTTCTTTTGACATGTATTTCCTCCAAATAACTGGCATATTAACTGGGATAAACCATTAATCACCTGATGAAGCTCCCGGCTTTTGCCTGCTCCCAGCTCCTCCTCTACAGAAAGGCCCAGCTCCCGCAGAAGGCAGCGCAGCCGGTGAAGCCGGATTAAGTCCATTCCCCGGTCTGACTGGACGTGGAAGGACGTAATCTCAAAACAGTCCTCCATATCCTGGGAAAAATTATCCTGGCAGATCCCGGTGCATGCCTGGCACGGCAGCAGACACGTCTCCTCATCAGCGGTCAGCCCCGCAAGGCAGCGCTCCATGACGAAAATCCGATGTGCCAGGAGCACATCGTGCTCCTTAAACTGAAGACCCGATTCCAGAAATAACGCCTGCGCCGATTTCAGGCGGTTTAGAAGCGCCTTTTTTTCCGGAGTGATATTCAAATCCTTCGGTTCCGGACATCGTTCATCACCTTCCCGGCTGTCCGTCGCTGCTGCGGTTTCTGCCGCATCTGCACTGATGCTGTCCGCATCACGCTCCGCCATGGTTTCCTCCTGTCTCCAGAAGTACAGCGGCTTCTTTCCTCCGGCCCCACTGTCTCCGAACCGCTTCGCAGCAGGTATCTCATCCGGTACCCGGATTCCACGGTCTCCCAGAAACTGTCTCGCTCCCGGTGTCAGCCGCGTCCCCGGCTCCGTTTCATACGTTGTAAAAGGGGCGGTGCGGTATACATTTCTCAAATCCGCTTCGGTTATGTATTTCATCAATATCCCCCTTTACAAAGACACCGGTATAAGTTTTCCAACTCTTCTTTCGACGGCTTCCTGGGGTTTGTCACCGTGCAGTTGTCGTAAAAAGCCAGCTCCGCCATACCGTCCGCGGCCTCTAAGAATTCCTCTCTGTCCACACCGCAGTCCGTGATATATTGAGGAATCCGGATCTGATTCATCAGATTTTTAATCTGCCGGATCAGCCCGTGCACTGTCGCCTTGTCGGTTCCAGCCGAGATTCCCAGCATATTGGCCACTTCCACATAGCGCTTCAGGGCTTTATTCTCTCCCGGAGTATCAAGCCCCGCATTGTAAGCGATCACATGGCAGAGCAGCATCGCATTACTTCTGCCGTGTGGAATATGAAACCTTCCGCCCAGTGCATGAGCCAGACTGTGACAGATTCCTAAGGATGCCCCGTTAAACGCCACGCCGGCCAGGCACGACGCGTTATGCATCTTCTCCCTGGCTTCCATGCTGCTTCCGTCTTCCACTGCGGTTTTTAAATAGCGCCACACCAGCCGGATGGCTTTTTCCGCACAGGCATCCGTAAAGTCGCCGGCGTCTGTGGAAACGTACGCTTCCAGCGCGTGTGTCAGCACATCCATGCCGGTATCCGCCGTGATATGGGGTGGAACCGAAACCGTAAAGCGCGGGTCAAGAAGCGCGGTATCCGGCACCATGGAATCGTCCACCAGTGGGTATTTTGCCTGTTTTTCCGGATCTGAGATGACCGCAAAGGAGGTTACCTCGCTTCCCGTTCCGCTCGTCGTTGGAATCGCAATCAGCTCCGGCCTCTCTGACTGGCTCATCTTCGAATAAAGCCGGCTCGCCGCCTTAGCCGTATCAATGGCTGAGCCGCCGCCCAGCGCAATCACCGCATCCGGTCTGCACACCAGCATCTGCTCGATGGCCTTAGTCACCACCGCAATGGTGGGATCCGGTACCACCTCGGCAAAAACAGCGAATTCCGCTCCCGCTTCCGTCAGCAGATCCGTCACCATATCCACTTTATGAGAACTCTTCATAAACGGATCACAGATCACAAATGCCTTCTTTATTTCCATATCCCGGATCGTATTCAGAGAAGACTCACCGAGATATACTTTTGTTTTCATAATAAACTGTTCCATTTCATTTCCGCCTCCTTTCTCTCGAATTTTGTGTTTTTATTCAATCAGGTTCAGCCGTTTTTTTAATTCCTGCAGTCCTTCTCCGGACGGGAATACCACCCGGTGAAACGGAGGCTGAACCCCGGCCTTTCTAAGCTCCTTTTCACACCGGGCCAGCTGCTCCCGGCTCTTTCCTTCCTTCGTTATGACTCCGATGACCGGAGCACGGAAGGCCAGGGCAAAACCGGGGGAATATACCTCCCTCGTCTTTGTCTGATCCACCAGCATCAGAACATGAGACGCATTCTGGGCCTCCGCGATCAGGTGCTGTACCATCCAGGGAGATTCTAAGTAGGCGGCGGGAGCATCGATCGTCCGTGCTCCGTAGACCAGACAGGGCGTCCGCTTTACCGGAGAGTGATCCCCATTCAGTGCATGGGCCAGAGTCGTTTTTCCGCTCCCGCCAGCCCCTATTACCATAATTCTCTTTGCTCTCATGTTCTCGTCACCGGGCTCACGGCAAAACCAAGCACGGTCTCCAGCGTCCGGCAGACGGAGGCAAGAGCCGTCTCCACGCTCTGGACATCTCCGGCTATGACCACCGATCCCGTGAAGCGGTCTAAAAATCCAACCTCCACATCGGCCGCCTTAGCCGCGATATCCGCCGCGATGATGGCCGTCTCAAACGGGGAGAGCGTCAGGATACCGATGGCTCCCGCCGCGTCGATTCCAAGGCACTCGTACACCTCCGGCACCGGTGATGCGATTACATGGGCGATCGTAACCTGTTTGCCGGGTACGGATTCCTCGATCACCCGGCTTACACTGGTAAGTTCCTTTTCCGCCATGGCTCTCCTTTCCTGCTATGTACCGGCCCGGCTAATGTCTTACCACAGTGACAGGGAACTGATACTCCTTCAGCCAGCCCTCGATCCGCGATAAATCCTCGTTGCTTAAGCTGGGATCTCCGTCGATGGGATAGGGCCGGTCCAGCTGATTGTATTTATTTACACCCATCTTGTGGTATGGGAGCAGATCAATTCCCTTGAAATTCTTATAATCACGAAACGGCATCAAGAACTGGATTACCCGGTCGATCTCTTCCCTGCTGTCGTTGATCCCCTTTAGCATGGGCATTCTCACCTTGACGTTGTAGCGGCGGTGAAGAAGTTCCTTTAAATTTTCCAGGATCAGCTCATTGTTTACACCGACCAGCTCGTTGTGGCGTTCCGGGTCCATATGCTTGATATCGAACAGAAATAAGTCCACATACTCCGCGATTTTTAAAATGTTTTCCGTTTTCGTGAAGCCGCACGTCTCGATTGCCGTGTTATAGCCTTCCTGCTTACAGGCCATCAGAAGGTTTAAGGCCGCCTCCGGCTGCGCGGTCACTTCTCCGCCGCCCAGTGTCACACCCCCTCCCGACTGTTCGTAGAAGGCCTCATCCTCGGAAATAATCTTTAACAGCTCCGAGATGGTCTTACATTCACCTGAGATCGTCAGCGCTTCCTGGGGACACACCTCCATGCATTTTCTGCATCCGGTGCAGTCTCTGTCTCTTCGGATTTCGTGTTTTCCAGTCTCCGGGGAGATCACGTGAATCCCCGCAGGGCAGACATTTACGCATGCCCCGCAGTCCACGCAGGAACGTTTCTTAAACATGACCTGAAACCTCCGGTCCATTCCCTCCGGATTGGAACACCATTTGCAGCGCAGCGGACAGCCCTTGAAAAACACGATGGTGCGGATGCCCGGTCCGTCGTACATGTTATATTTCTGAACATTGAATATCAGTGCCTTGCGCTCAATGGAACCTGCATGTGTCTGATTCATCGTTATTCATCTCCAATTTACGGTTCTTTATAAATGGGTCAGCATGGTTCTGCTGATAATCTCATCCTGAACATCCTTGCAAAGTTCTACGAAGAAGGCGCTGTATCCGGCTACACGGACGATTAAGTCGCGGTATTTCTCCGGGTGCTTCTGCGCTTCTAAGAGCGTGTTGTTATCCAGATAGTTAAACTGCATCTCGCCGTTTCCGAAGATACTGGCGGTCCGAAGCAGGGTGATCAGGCTCTCCTCTCCTTCCGGAGTGTCCAGGAGTCCCGCCATGATCTTGAAGTTATGTACCAGGCCGATATTCATGCTGTCATTGGCCATCTTGGACACGGACTTGATGATCGCAGTCGGTCCCTTGTAGTCGGCTCCCTGGGTTGGGCTGATGCCATCGGATAACGGCAGCCAAGCGCCGCGGCCGTTAGCGGAAGCGCCTGTCATCTGTCCGAACGGAGTATTGTTGGAAATGGACAGGGTACCGTGGCTTAAGTTGGAGTACAGAGTCTTATATTTTTTGTGCTCCTTCTCTGTGAAATCAACTAAATCAGCCGCGATATTATCCGCATAATCATCGTCGTTGCCGTACTTCGGTGCGCCCAGGCAGTCGGCCTTGATCTGGTCGTAACCAACGAAATCAGCCTTTAACGCCTCATTTAACTGCTCTAATGTATATTTCTTATCATCGAATACCAGTTTCCTGATCGCTGCCATGGAATCGGCGTAGGTTGCAAGGCCGGACCAGATTACGCCAGGGCCGTAATTGTACATCGCGCCGCCGGAGGAAACGTCTTTTCCCTTTTCCATACAGCCCTCGTACATGATGGACATAAGAGGCTTCGGAGCAAGGTCTCTGTGGACCCTCTGGGAAATAACCGTGGCCACGTCGGTCCATTTTGTCACGTATTTGATCTCTTCCTTTACAGCCGCGTCAAATTCCTCAAAAGTCTTGAACCGGCTCAAATCTCCCATATCCGGGCAGACCTGCTTGCCGTACCAGAGCGGAACGCCGTGGTTTAACACCAGCTCGATGCAGACCGGCCACTGGGTATAGGCGGTGGAGGTCCACTGGTAGAGACGGCCTGATTTCTGCGGCTCCACGCAGCCCATCAGACAGTAGTCTCTGGCGTCCTCGATGCTCACGCCCTTTGCCAGCATCATCTTAATGTGGGCGTCGTCGAAGTGGCAGGCCGGGAAGCCCATGCCGGAACGGATCACGTCCACGATCTTTTTCATATATTTCTTAGGAGACTTGTTGTGGATACGGCAGGCCAGGGAAGGCTGGTAAATCTTCACATGGCGGACAGCGTCCATCAGTAAATACGTCAGTTCATTGGTTGCGTCACGGCCGTCTCTCGTCACGCCGCCCACACACATATTGACGAATGGCTGGTAACCGGCGAAGAACTTGGAACCGCCCTCGCTGGTGATCCACATCATCTCCGACATCTTAATCAGCATACAGCCGGCAAGCTCGAAGGCCTGGAAATCATTTAACCGTCCGGATTCGATGTCGCCCTTATAGTACGGATACATATACTGGTCCACACGTCCGATGGACATACCGGTCTGGTTCTCTTCCACGACCAGCAGGGACTCGATGGTCCATACCGCCTGGACTGCTTCCCAGAAGGTTTCCGGCTTATGGGCCGGTACCCGGGCGTTGACCTCGGAGATTTTTAAAAGTTCTGCTTTCCTCTTCGGATTCGTCTCCTTTGCAGCCAGCTCCGCCGCATAATCAGACAGACGCTTTGCGTAAATCATAACGCCCTCGGTGGTATCGATGATGGATTTATAGAAATAGATCTTTTCGATATCGTCCGGGTTCTCATAATCCAGGTGCTCCAAATGCTCTTTCGCTTCTCTCTGGATATCCAGCATTCCTTTTTTCATCAGGATTACGTCGTATCCGGGGTTAGAATCTCCGCCGCCGTTTAACGCGTGGTAAGAACAGTCTGATACGAAGGACTCGCCGGAGAGCTCCCATACGCCGGCTTCCCGGTACTGGTCTTCGCAGTACTCATCGACAGATTTGCCCTTCCAGAACGGGAACAGCTCCTCTCTCATGATCTTCTTGTCTTCCTCGGAAATGTAGAATGGATCCTGGGCACGTGTCCCGATGGTGTCGATCTCGTCTTCCATCCATCTCCAGGCGATATCCGGTGAAAATGCTCCGGCTCTCGGTGCTCCGCATGGTGCTCCGACGATCAGCTCGTGGTCCTGAATCACCAGTGGCGCCGTCTCACAGCAGTAACGGAAGCATTTTGCACGCAGAAGAATCTTCGGCATGCCCGGATTCTCTTTCGCGATCTTTGTAATGGCTCTTGCACGGTAAGTCGTGATGGAAGGAACCTGCTTTAAATAGTTATCCTTCAGAAGCTGAAGACGCTGGGTGATCCCATCGGGAATCTCTGTGCCCTCGCCGCTGCATACTCCCGTTTTCTCCGGAGCGCCCTTTGGCAGATCGCCGGAAACGGATTCCAGCATCTTCACCAGCGCCTCCCGCTGTTCCGGCGACATGTTTCTGGTCGCATCTGCAAATTTATCTGTAAACTCACGAATATCCAATTTGTATTACCCCTCTTTCCTGCTTATTCTTCTTCGGCCATCCACTCCAGGAGCTTCTTCATGGCCCGCTCCAGCTCGTCATCCAGGCTGTCATCCCTGCCTTCCGGGACCGCCGTCTGTCGGGTTGTGTTTAAAACCGCGGCATCGGCGCGGCCGGTCCTCTGCTCTGCGTCTTCAACCATCCGGTCTTCGATCTCCCGTACTCCGTATCCCACATTTCTGACGTAAATCAGGTTCATGGGGGAAACGCTGTCCGAGGTGATTCCGACCCCGGCGGTAATGCTTCCAAGCGTCATGGCCGGAAACAGATTCGTCGTCACGCCCATACTTCCGAATACAGCCGGGGTGTTCACCAGCATCCTGGCGACCGGTTTCTTCAGTGCGAACTGGCGAATGACCTCTTCATCCTTCGAATGAATCACAAGTGTGTGTCCATGGCTTTCATTTGCCAGCAGTTCGATGCATTTCTCACAGGCGTGAACCCAGTCATTTTCTATGTAATACACCAGAACCGGACACAGCAGCGCCCTGGCGTATGGATTTCTGTCTGAAATATACTTCTGTTCGGAGACCAGTACCTTTACCGTATCCGGAACGGAGAATCCCGCCCTCCTGGCCAGCTCCCGCGCCGGTTTACCCACCAGCTCAGGGTCCTGACTGCCATTTTCGGGACAAAGCAGCCCGATCAGCTGTTTTTCCTCGTCCCGCGACATGAAGTAGGCGCCGTTTCTCTCAAATTCCCGTTTCGCCTCACCGGCGATGCAGCTGTCTGCAACGATATACTGTTCCGCCGCCGGCACGATTCCGTAATCAAAATTCCGGCTGGCCACGATGGCCTTTGCCGCCCTCGGTATGTCCGCCGTCCTCTCGATAAACGCGGGGGAACCTACGGTTCCTCCATAGATGAACGGTTTTCCCGCGGCCTTCGCGGCCTCTGTCATCTCCGGAACGCCGGTGCCGATCACCAGTGATACGGCCGGATGGCCGATCAGCTCTACCGTTCCCTGACGCGTCACGGTGCCTAAGCAGGAGAGCGCGCCGTCCGGAAGTCCCGCCTCAGCAGCCGCTTCCATCAGAATATCCAGCGCTCTGCCCGTGGTCTTCGCGGCCCGCTCATGGGGAGCGAAGACGATGGCGTTGCCTGATTTCACCGCGATGAGCGCCTGATAGATGGCCGTGGATACCGGATTGGTAGACGGTGTCAGCGCTGCGATAATTCCTAACGGTACGCCGACCTTCATCATTTTCTCTTCCCGGTCCTCCGAGATGATTCCCACAAAACGCATGGCCTTAAGCTTCTCGGGCAGGTATTCGCAGATATACCGGTTTTTCCTGTATTTATCCTGCCAGTTTCCGTATTCCGTCTCCTCGCAGGACATGACCGCCAGCTCCCTGGCGTGTTTTGCCGCCGCCTGCGCCATATGTACCACAATGCGGTCCAGCCTTTCCTGTTCAAAACCAGCCAGCACTTTTCTCGCCTCTCCGGCATTTTCCATCAGGATTCTGGCTTCCTGGACAGAAAGCAAGTCTTTATCAACAAAACGCATTGCCTACGCTTCCTTTCCTTACTCCGCCGGAAGAAGATTCTTTAAGGAGTAACGTGTGATGATCTTCTCCAGATCAGGATGAGGCCTCGGGATTACGACAGAGCTGTAAACCTCGGCTCCCATAGCTTCCACTGCCTTTACTCCGGCATCTACCGCCGTCTTACATGCTCCCACATCACCGCGCACCAGCACGGAAATGTATCCGGAAGCCACATTCTCATATCCAATCAGTTCCACATCGGCCGCCTTGCACATCGCATCCGCGGCTTCCAGAACGAATACCAGGCCAAATGTTTCAATGGAACCAATGGCTTCATATCTTTCCATAAAATTTTTCCTTCCTGCCGTTTATCTGTTCTTACGCATCAACATCGTGTACGGATACAATATCGCCTACTCCCTGAATCGGTCTCGCCATTACATTCTTAGCCGTCAGCTTTCCGATGGCCGCCGCTGCCGCCGCTCCGGCCTCCACAGAGGACCGTACCGCTGCCACATCTCCCTTGACCATGATGGTCACAAGGGTGGAACCTACGTTTTCGTAGGATATGAGTTCCACGTCCGCTGCCTTTAACATCTTATCCGCCGCTTCCAGCGCGGGTGTCAGGCCGATGGTCTCCACCAGGCCCAGTGCCTCTTCTCCGTAATATCTCACCTGCGCGACCTCCTCCTATTCCGGTTTTCTGCAGACCGGAAGTATGCACTCCACTTCTGCATGAGGACGTGGGATTACATGAACGGATACCAGCTCGCCTACGCGCTGTGCTGCTGCCGCTCCTGCATCCGTCGCAGCCTTTACAGCTCCGACATCGCCTCTCACCATAACGGTAACGAGACCGCCGCCTACGTGTTCCTTGCCGATTAAGGTGACATTCGCCGCCTTTACCATGGCGTCCGCCGCTTCGATCGATCCTACCAGTCCTTTTGTTTCAATCATTCCCAATGCATCGTACTTCATGAAATATCCTCCTTCTGGATTTGAAAATTAGATACATTATCTAATTTTTATCTTCAATCCATCTTTTTTATATGCATTTAGTATAGTCCTTCCCCCTATGTGGAATGTCAAGCCTCATTTTTTACGCTATTTTTCTAAAATATTTTTTATATTATTCTTATTTTTATTTCATTTTCTAAATATTTTTTAGTATAATACAGGTAAATCTGCATAATGCACCTTCCCCTTAGGGTAATGTTAAAACAATAACAATGCCGTCAAACCATGATACAGCGTAATTTTGCATAAAAAAAGACAACCATCTCCCTGCGAAGCTATGGTTGTCTCCATCAAACCTTCCCCTTGAGGGGAAGGTTTGGACATCATATTATTCAATTTACACAAATTATCTGCACTCTTCCATCCGGGTAACCGGCACCAGTATTTCCGTCACAAACTCCGACGGCACCCGCGTCGTCCAGTAATCCACCACATACCGTTCAAACGATTCCTCGCCGCAGACATATCCTTTTCTCGACGCCCATTCCTCAATCTTCCCGTACTCCCGTCCGATTGTATCCAGGGATCCCACGTGATAGACCGAAGCCATCATGGTTCCGCCCAGCGTCTTCAGTTCCGCATCCTTTACCAGCGGGCGGAGCGGCATCTGCATAATCCTGGCCCGCTTACACGTCCCATCCCGCTTCTCACGAAACGATGGGAAATTCAAGATAACCGGCCCTGTGATCTCGTTATGTATGCTTTCCAGATAGTTCACCCATGGAATATTGATGATCGATTCCATGTAATTGTATGAAAAATCCTGTTCTTTACTGCAGTACACCGTAGAATTCACATATTTTATCGTCACATCGTGTTCTTTGCGCTGAGAAACAAGCTCAGCCTCACGGACGAGCTCATACCAGTCCTTCACGGCGGTATAGCGGTATAACAGCTCCTGCCGTTCGGTCTGCAGTTCCTCACTCTTGCTTAAAAAGCTTCGCTCCAGGCATTGATACGTACTGCCTTCCACCAGACTCTGCATCTGTTCCAGACTGAACCCCATCTGTTTATAATACTTAACGACCGGAACCAGAAGCAGTGTCTCCTCGCTGTAATAGCGGTAATTGTTCTCTTCGCTTACCATATCCGGAGAGATCACTCCGATCTGGTCGTAAAAGCGAAGTGCCTTTTTCGACACATTGCAGATACGGCTTACTTCACCGATAGAATATAATTTTTTAGCGTTTTGCCTTTCCCCCATAGCAAACCAGACAGCCTCCTCTGATCAGATTTTGTTTACCTTTCCGTATAAATCATCTAATATACTTTAGTATAAACCTTCCCCTATAGAGGAATGCAATAGTTTTTCTGAGGAATTTTCCAGAATATGGATTTTACTTTTCCAGCCTCTCTCTGCACGCTTCTATCACGTTCTTCATCGCATCCTGTCCCGGGGCGCCGATGGTCATACGCTTTTTCACACACGTCTGCATGCTGATGGCGTCGTAAATGTCTTCCTCAAACACGGGGCTGATCGCCTGGAACTCTTCCAGGGACATATCGTCCAGTGCAATTCCCTTCTCAATACAGTATAATACCAGCTGTCCCACGATTCCATGGGCGTCACGGAACGCCACACCGTGGTTCACCAGATAATCCGCGGCATCTGTCGCATTGGTAAAGCCGTTCTTGGCACTCGCTTCCATGGCATCCTTCTTAAAGGTCATGGAGGAAATCATGCCGGTGAAGAGCGCAAGGCAGCCTTTTACCGTATCGATGGCGTCAAAGGTCAGCTCCTTGTCCTCCTGCATGTCCTTGTTATAGGCCAGCGGAATCCCCTTCATGGTCGTCAGAATGGAGACGAGAGCGCCATAGACCCGGCCTGTCTTTCCACGGATCAACTCCGCGATATCAGGGTTCTTTTTCTGAGGCATGATGCTGCTTCCGGTGCTGTAGGAATCATCGATCTCCACGAACTGATACTCGTTCGTATTCCAGATTATAATCTCCTCGCAGAAGCGGCTCAAATGCATGGCAATCGTCGACAGCGCGCTGAGCAGCTCGATGACGTAATCACGATCCGCCACGGAATCCATGCTGTTTAACGTCGGTCCGTCAAATCCCAGAAGCTCCGCCGTATACTCCCGGTCCAGGGGATAGGTGGTGCCTGCAAGCGCGCCGGATCCCAGCGGACAGTAGTTCATCCGTTTTCTGATATCGGAAAGGCGGGAACGGTCGCGGTCAAACATCTCAAAGTAGGCCCCCATATGGTGAGCCAGCGTGATGGGCTGAGCCTTCTGCAAATGAGTAAAGCCCGGCATATATGTGTCCAGATTCTCCTCCATCAGCTTTAACAGCTCTTCCAGAAGAGATTTGACCAGACCATCCAGCTCATCGATCTCGTCTCTCGTATACAGCTTCATATCCAGGGCCACCTGGTCGTTGCGGCTTCTGCCTGTGTGAAGGCGTTTTCCGGCCTCACCGATGCGCTCCGTTAAAACTGCTTCCACGAAGGAATGAATATCCTCGTGCTCCACCGTAAATGTAAGCGCTCCGCTCTCTAAATCCCTGCGGATTCCTTCCAGCCCCTCTATGATCGCATCTCTGTCTTCTGTCGTCAGAATCCCCTGCTTTGCCAGCATTTTTACATGGGCAATGCTGCCTTCGATGTCCTGATGGTAAAACTTCTGGTCAAAGGAAAGGGAAGCATTGAAATTGTGTACCAGTTGGTTCGTCTCTTTTGTGAAGCGTCCGCCCCATAATTTCATATTTCATTTCTCCTTAGCATTTTATTCTTCTGCGCATGACCGGTTTCTTTCTGCGGCCTGCGGTAATTCCTGCAATGAGAAGCAGCACAGCGATGCTGCCCGCCGTGATCATTCCGCCCGTCTTTAAGCCCTGCGGCATATAGCGCAGCTCCACGATATGCGTTCCGGCCGTGAGCCGCACACTTAAGAAGGTGTCGAACAGCTTATACGGCTCCGTCTCTTCTCCATCCACCAATATGGACCATCCCTTGTCGTAAGGAATGCTCAAATAGAGGAGACCTGCCTTTTCGGCGTCGATTCTTCCGGAGATTTCCGTATCTGTCTTCTTCGTCAGCTCCATGGAATTTCTGTTTAACACATTGTATACCGATTCCAGGCCTTCCGGAATGAACCGATAAGCCATACCAACCAGATCCTGCTCGTTGTCATCGTTGCGGAGCGTCACTTCCTCGCCCGCTGAAATCCATCCCAGCTCCAGCATGTATCCTCGGTTAATGTTGTCGAAGCTCTTCGTATTTTCCCCCATCAGGGCGCTTACCTTTTCCACCTTCTTGTTGCTCACATAGACGTAATAATCGCCCGACACCTCCGGTGTAAAGGTGAAGCTGGTTCCGAGGATCTCGCTCGGCACCTCCTCCAGAACAGGGCTGGCTCCCAGCACCACGGCAAGATCGTTCTGCACATCCGCCGGGTTGGTGATGTCTAACTGCCAGTTGTCCTCAAGATCGTAAGGGACCATGACTCCGAGCGGCAGCGTAAATTCATTGCGGTAGAGATACGTATGGTCCTCCACCTCCATCGGAGTGAGGAGACCGGTGTCGGCCGGTGTCTCTGAATACAGCGCGTATTTTACGGAAAACAGCGAATCCACCAGCGGCGTGCTGCCGGTGATGCTGTAAGCGTTGGTGGAACTCTCGCATCCCAGCTTTTTGAAGAACTTTGATAAGTCCGCGTTGGCTGTGGACGAGAACAGGGATACGGACGGGAAATTCATCCACGCGCCGTCATTTTTCGTCTTCCTGGTGACCTTTTCCACCCGGTAAAAGGAAGGATCGCTGATCCCTTCCGTCAGCCGCACGCTGGCGTCATTATCCTTTACGTAGCTGGTCCGGCTGGTCGTGGTAACGCTCGTCACCGTCGTATTGACCGCCGCTTCCACCGAAACGACTCCCAGCGCCAGCAGGATGACGAGATTCCGGTTGACCCCCTTCTGATACAGACAGATCAGCCCCGCATAGGCGGAAAGGAATAGAATCGCCACATAAAACACAGAAAAATGGTACGCTTCATCCGTGATCAGCTTCTGAGCCATCAGCACAAATACGATCGCTGCAAAGAACGCCAGCACCACATGCTTCCATGGCGTCTCCTTCAAATGACTGTACGCCTGATAACACATCAGAAGCATCAGGAAAATATAGATGAAGGACTGGCGGCACGGAAGGCTGTTGGGATAATGGAACCCGTGCCAGATAAAGTTAAGTACATTGAACGAAAAGCTGGCAAAAAAGAACAGCAGCAGACCGCAGTACACCACTTTTTCCCGCCGTTTGATCTTCCGGTTCACAAGATACAGCAAAAACAGCATAAGGACCGCCACGCCGCAGTAGATATTCGGCCAGTGATCCAGTCCGATCTCCGTCTCCACATCCGGCAAGTGTCTCGCCAGCATATCAAAGATCGGAAAATAGGAGGTCACCGTCTTTGGAAAGTTAAAATCTCCGGACGCGGTCATCTGCAGCGCGTAGATCTCCGGAAGGAGCACTGCCGCGGCCAGACCGCCCGCCAGAAGGGAAAACACCGCAAAGGAACTGATATTTGCCATGTAATCCTTCCACGATTTCTTTCCATCCATCACAAGCAGGGCAATGAAGTACAGCACCATAAAAATACATATCATAATGGATATGTAATAGTTTGATAGAATAGATAACCCCAGAGTAATACAATAGAGAAAACATTTCTTTTCCCGTACGAGGCGCTCCAGCCCCAGCATGATCAGAGGGAACAAAAGGATGCAGTCCAGCCACATGATATTCCAGCTGTAAGCTGCCATATAACCGGAAAGCGCATAAAAAATGCCGAAAAATGCGATACCGAAATCCGAGGTTCTGCAGTGCTTCCGCAGATAGTAGGCGAAGCTTAACCCGCTGAGACCGATCTTGAACACGATCATATAGGTCATGAACTCGATGATATACGCCTTGGGGCAGAGCACCAGAAGCCAGTTTAAGGGGCTGGCCAGATAGTAGGCGTAGAGGGCCGCGAAATTCACGCCCATTCCCACATCCCAGCTGTACAGAAAGCTGCCGCCATGGGTCAGCTTGTGCTGAAATTCGGAGAAGAACGGCGCATACTGGTGGTACATATCCGTTCTTAAGAAGCTCTCCTCCCCAAACGGAAAGATTCCGCGCTGGGCAAAGATAATGATCATAATAATAATCGGCACAAAAAATGCAGCCACAAGTCCATCCGACGGCCGTATCAGGCTGATGCTCTCTCTGCCATCCCGTCTCCGTTTCCGGGTACGGTCACCACGGACCGGATTTTCCTGATCCGGATACAGGCCCTCATCACGGACTGCATACCCGGCGTCTTCCCGATCCGGAAATTCTGCGTCTTCATCGTATTCGTATTCTTCCTCTTCCACGGGTTCCAGAAAAAGCTCCAGAGAATCCTCGTATTCCTCTTCAGCCGCCGTCTGACCGCCCAGCAGGTCAAAGGAATCCAGGCTGTCTCCCGAATCCGTCCCGTCTACCGCACCGGCCTTCACTTCCGCCTCCCCATGTTCAACGGCAGACGCGTCCGCGACAGAATCCGACGACACCGTATAGTCATCGCCCAGGTCCAGTATAAGTGAAAAATCCTCCAGGGAAGCGGACGGTTCTTTTTCGTCCGCCCCATTCTCCGAAGGTATCAAATTTTTCTTCTCCGTCTCAGTTTCCCCACTGCTCCGTTTTTTCTCTGATGTCATTCTTAGTATGTCCTCTAGTTCTTTAGAAATCTTTTCAATCTCGTCATCGCGTTCCATATGCAGTTACCTGGCCGTACTTCGGCCAACCTTTCACAGGGATTTTTCTTCGCTCTTCCTGAATATAAAAAGTTTACTGAATACGTAGTTTACAATTACAACAATCACAGAAACTGCAATCTTGCTGATATACTCGTCCATATGAATCCATGATACCATGACAATCATAAAGACCATCTCCATCACACCCGACACGGCTCTGCACGCCACAAACGACGTGATCTCCTTCATGACAAAGGCCGGGCGCATATTATAGCTCTGAAATACGAAAATCTTATTCACAATAAACGCAAACAAGACAGATACAGCCCATGCCACCGCTGTCGCTATGCGGTAATCGATATGAACCTTTACCATGGCCGCATAGACCACCCAGTTCACCAGTGTAGTCAGCACCCCGAAGATCAGATAAGAAATGACCTCCCGGTTCATAACCTTGTCCCATATTTTTTTTATCATAATACTGCTCCTGTCAAAATTACATTTCTTCTATTGTAGTATAGTGCCGGAAAAATGTAAAGCAAATCCCCATGAATAAAGGAATCCTTAAGATTCTTTGTAACAGTTTACTCCCCGCCTGGGGCACCGCAGTCTGGTTCAACCGGGCCGGCTTCCTCAGCTTTTCCAGTTCCGGTTTCGGGCATAAGCACTTCTAAACGTGCAGGTTTTTTCTAAAAACCAGTGAAAATGCCCAAACTCGCTGCGCTCAAACAGGTGGGCATTTCCCCTGAACGAAAAATTCTGCGCGTTAAGAATTGCTAATGCCCTGCAAAGTCACAGGAAAAGCTGAGGAAGCCGGCCCGGTTGAACCAGACTGCGGTGCCCCAGGCGGGGAGTAAACTGTTAAGATTCTTTATCCAGGAACTGCTTCGCTCCCTCCGAATATACAATCTCATAGTCGTCGGTGATAAACACGCCGTAGGCGCCGTCGATGGAATCGAGCAGGTCCTTTCCCTTCTCCAGTCCCATGGAAAAGCAGGTCGTGGAAAGGCCGTCCCCATCCACGGACAGATCGGAGATGATGGTTACCGATATGAGTCCGTTCTGATACGGATATCCGTCTCTGGGATTTAATATATGGTGGTAATTCACCCCATCCTTTTCAAAATGGCGTTCATAGACACCGGATGAAACGACAGACATTCCGTCGACGTTCAGCGTCGCAATCGTCTCATTCCGGTCCGCATAAGGTTTCTGAAGGCCGACCTTAAACGGCGTTCCATCGGGCCTTTTTCCGATACAGAGTACATTGCCGCCCAGATTGATCACGGCGCTCTTCACTCCCTTTTCGACAAGATAGTCCTTCATGCGGTCCGCAATATAGCCCTTGGCTATGGCCCCCAAATCAATGGCCGTATCCGGCGAGTCAAACGTAAGGGTATTCCCAGCCAGCTCCAGATTCTTCCAGTTCACCTTGTCCCTGGCTTCCCTGATCTCGGTATCCGAAGGAACTATATGTTCATCCGACGAAAAATCCCACAGGGAGCTGAGCGGCTCGACAGTAATATCAAAATCCCCCTCCGAGACTTCACTGTAATGAATACCCTTTTCCAGCAGAGCTGCCACATCGTCTGAAACGGTCACAGTCTGCTCATCCGCAGAACGGTGGTTCAGCTTGTAAATCTCGCTTCCCTCGATGGTTCTGCTGAATATATTCTCATAGGAACGGCACAGTTCCAGGCTGCCGTTTAATATGTCCGGATCATCCGTATCATACAGAGTCACGGTTACAAACGTATTCAGCATAAAACTGGACTTTGTAATTGGTTCGATCTTTCTGGCGCATCCCGACAGCAGCCAGATGGAAGCGGCAGCCGCAAGACAAACCGCGGCAGCCGCCATTCTCTTTCTTTTTTGCATATTACCTGTCCTTTTCCTTATATAACGAATAGTGTCATTCTAGCAAAGTGCTATTTTAAAGTCAAGGACCGCACCGCCATTTTCGCGTGATCTACAAACATTCTGCGGATCCCTTCCAGCTCTCCCAGCCCCTTCAGCCGGCACACCACCTCGTATCCGTCCGCCTGAAATACGCTCTTCCACGAATCCTCTTCGTCGCCTGCCATATCGTTATTGGCATGGTCTCCCGCCACGATCATCAGCGGCTGAAGCACTACCCGGCGCGCACCTGTCTGATCCGCCTCGCGCTTCATATCTTCCAGCGAGGGCGTCGCCTCCACAGTCCCGACATGGTACCGGCCGTATCCCTGTTTCTTAAATTCCGCGGCAAGGCGCACATAGACCTCATTCGCCGCATGTTCTGTCCCATGGCCCATGAGAATGATCTCCGTTCCCTCCTGGTCAAATTCCTTCGTATCCTCTGCCAGAATGCGGACGAGCCGCTCATAGTCCTCATTCGAAGTGAGCAGCGGGGCGCCTACGGCCACTGCCTCAAAGGAAGCCTCATAGGGACTCATCTCCTCCATCATGGCGTCGAATTCTTCGCCGTTCATGACGTGGGTGGGCTGGATCAGAACCCTTTTTATGCCCTGATTTAAAAGTCTTTCCATCGCTTCCGACACTCCGTCGATCGAAATGGAATCCCGTTTTTTCAAAATATTAATAATCACCCGGCTGGTAAACGCCCGGTGGAACTCGTAACCATGAAAATGTCCGGCGATCGTCTTCTCGATCTCCTCGATGGTCTTCTTACGGCTGTCATTATAACTGGTTCCGAAGCTGACCACCAGCACTGCCTCCTCTTTTTTCATCCGTTCCGTCCTGTCCCTTCTTTTTTGGTTCCCTGATACCTTAACACAGATAAAAAGCGCTGTCAAACAGCTTTTTCGGTTTCAGTTCACAGTCCTGTCGATCTCTGCTTCCCGGTCTGCCCCGGCTGGCTTATGGGTGGTTTCCAGTGACTTTGCAGGGGATTAGCAATTCTTAATGCGCAGGATTTTTCGTTCAGGGGAAATTCCCACTTGTCTGAGCACAGCGAGTTTGGGAATTTTCCCTGGTTTTTAGAAAAATTCTGCACGTTTAGAAGTGCTTATCCCCGAAACCGGAACTGGAAACCATGCATAAGCCAGCCAGGGCAGACCGGGAAGCAGAGATCGACTGGGCTGTGAACTGAAACCTTTTTCACGCACCAGAGGCGCAGGACCATACGATCCTGCGCCCCCGGCACACATTGCATTGCTAAATAAAAGGTTAAAAATCAACTTCTTTATCATAGTAACAACAGGTTAACAGCTTCTCCATTTCGGCCGGTGTAATCGGTCTTGGATTGGATCCGGTGCATGCATCACCGACTGCCAGCTCTGCTACTGACGGTAATTTTTCATTGAATTCTTTCTCGTCGATGATTCCGCCTTCGTACTCTTTTATGCAGGTTGGAATATTCAGCTTCTCATTCATCCCGCGGAGTTCTGCAATCAGTGCATCCACAAGCTCCTCATCGGTGGAACCCTTGAGGTCAATGAAACGTGCAATCTCAGCGTAACGCTTTGCCGCTTCCGGTTCTTTTGCGTTAAACTTGATTACTTTAGGAAGATACATGGCATTGGCACATCCATGTACGATGTGGCCGCCGGAATATGCGGCGCCCGTCTTATGAGCCATGGAATGAACAATGCCCAGAAGCGCGTTGGAGAATGCCATTCCTGCCAGACACTGTGCATTATGCATGCGGTCACGGGCAGCCATGTCTCCATTATAGGAATCGATTAAATCGTTATGTATCATCTTGATGGCATGAAGCGCCAGCGGATCGGTATAATCACAGTGGAGCGTGGACACATACGCTTCGATAGCGTGTGTCATGGCATCCATACCGGTAAACGCGGTCAGCTTGGCCGGCATCGTCTCAGCCAGATCCGGATCAACAATCGCTACGTCCGGAGTGATGTTGAAGTCAGCCAGCGGATATTTGATACCCTTGTTGTAATCCGTAATTACGCTGAATGCCGTTACCTCGGTAGCAGTACCGGAGGTTGACGGAATCGCACAGAATCTTGCCTTTGTACGGAGTGTCGGGAAGTTAAACGGAATACACAGATCTTCAAATGTGGTATCCGGATATTCATAGAATGCCCACATCGCCTTGGCCGCATCAATCGGAGAACCTCCGCCGATCGCCACGATCCAGTCCGGACCGAACTCGCGCATCATCTCAGCGCCCTTCATAACGGTATCCACGCTGGGATCCGGTTCCACACCTTCAAATAATTTCACTTCCAGGCCGGCTTCTTTTAAATAGTCGATTACTCTATCGAGAAAGCCAAAACGCTTCATAGAGCCGCCGCCTACTACCACGATTGCCTTATTTCCCTTTAAATTCTTAAGCTCTTCAAGGGCTCCTTTTCCATGATACAGATCTCTTGGTAATGTGAATCTTGCCATAGTAAAATCCTCCTCGCCATATTTTTATGCTGATCTTATTGTAGACTCAGGGAGGAAAAAATACAAATGTAAATTCCCATATATCAGTATATAAATATCGATATATAGATACTGATTAAAATTCACCCATCAGGCCTGCCTTTACCTGCTCCAGTTCTTCCAGAAACAGCCGTTCCCATTTCCCCATCTTATAACCGTTTCTGTAGACGAGGACATCGCGGTACCGGTGATTTCCGTCTGCACACGGCTTCTCGGTCAGTCCGTGCTGCCTTAAGACAGACGGCGGCATGGGGGATACCCACATATAGGTGTCGCTGTTCTCATGGAGAAGCCCCATCTGGGTTCCCCTCTCGAAGATATAGATCCTGTTAGCCGGCGGGCTGTCCGCGGCCTTCAATTCCCGATGGCCGGAAGTGCTGCCATCTCCATGGGTAATCTCGATGTAGGGCACCAGATCGCCTGGTTCTATGTGTTCGGCTAAGGCCAGGGGATGGGCCTGCGACATCAGGAGGCGTTCATCGTATTCCAGCAGAAGCTCCGTCTTCAGCCCGCATTCCGCGGCCTGCTTGGCGTAATATGCCTCTGCGGACGGCTTGTAGCGGATGATCCCCAGCTTATACTCCCCACGGTCCACATCACGCAGAGTATCGGCGGAATTTGTCTCCCGAAGCCACAGATTCATGCCTTCCTTCCGGTCAATCCGCTTCACAAACAGGGAAAATGCATAGCTGATATAGCTGGCCCGGGGCATGGACAGGGCGAACTCCACACCGCCTGCCTTCGCAGGCTTATAAAGCGCCTCCATCTCCTCTAACTGAGCCAGCACATTTCTCGCATATTCCAGAAAGATCCTGCCTCTGGCCGTAGGGACGACCCCCTTGGGCGTCCGCTTGAAAATGGGCGCTCCCAGGCTTTCCTCCAGCGTCTTTATGGCCTTGCTCAAATTCGGCTGGTCCATGTAAAGGTTTCCGGCCGCCTGAGTGATGGAACCAGTCTTTTCAACCTCCACGGCATATTGCAGCAATACGGTATTCAAACACCATTCCCCCTCACTGCATCCTTATCCGTCTCATAGAGATATTTTGACAGCGCCGCCAGAGACACGGCCATATTCTCATTCTGAACCAGCACGTGATCCGGTACGTTCAGATGAATCGGCGCGAAATTCCAGATGGCTCTCACACCTCCGTCCACCAGCCTGTCACACACCTCCTGCGCGGAATCCGCCGGAACTGTGATAATGCCGATATGGATATTCATTCTCCGGCAGAGATTTTCCAGTTTCTCCATGGGAAGAATCATCTTTTCCCCGACCTTCTGCTCTGCCTTTTTGGCGTCTCCGTCAAAAGCCATGACAATCTCCACGCCGTACTGCTCAAACCCGCGGTACGATAAAAGCGCCTTTCCAAGGGAACCTGCGCCCACCAGAACGGCCTGATTCGTATTATGGTACCCCAGAAATTCCTCAATGTCATCGATCAAATCCTTAACTACGTAACCCGTCTTCGGCTTCCCCGCCGAACGCGCCACCATAGCGATATCCTTTCGGACCTGAACCTCATTCAGCTGCAGATCCAGCGCAATCACCGGTGCGGAGATATTGACAAGTCCCTCGGAATCTCTGCGCTCCAGGTAATGATGATACACAGGAAGGCGTTCCAGCGTCTTTCTGGAAATCCCCCCAACCAGATGTTTTTTTTCTTCCATGACTGACCCCTTTGCTAATCCAGCTAACCGCCTGTTCCCTAAAACATCAGACTGCGGCAGCGATTGATACAGGCAAATATCTCCTGACGCCTCGGCATGCATAAATTGACCGGCAGATATCCGTCTTCCGCCAGTGCTGCAAGGCCCTCCGCCGCAACCTTCTTTTCCAGCAGGTCCACGATCTGAATCAGATTCCGCCTGCCATCTATGAAATGCGTTCCCGCATATTTTAACAGATATCCCAGAGCCGCAATCTGCTCCGTATCCGCAATCTGTTCCACAAAACGAAGCTCCACCACATCCCGGTCAAACTGCAGGCTGTCACGGCCCAGAACCTTCATCTTAAACCGTTCATCCCTGCCTCCGGTCTTAAGCTTCTTCGGTACCCGTTCAAAGGAAACCGGAGTTAATTTAAGCGACTGGACGCCTTCTCCGAACCCGGCAGCGGCCTCCTTTGCCTCTTTGGTCACTTCCTTCGGCACATAGCAGTCCATCTGTATGACACGGTCCGCCACATGGAAATAGGCGCCCGAGCTTCCGGCTACCAGAATCGTGGAGATTCCCTGCTCGTCATAAAGCGCCCGGACCCGCTCCACAAATGGAGTGATCGGTTCCTGATCCCGGTGCACCACCATCTGCATCAGCTCGTCCCGTATCATGAAATTGGTCGCGCTGGTATCCTCGTCCACCAGAAATGTCTTTGCTCCGCTCTCCATCGCTTCCACCACACCGGCTGCCTGAGACGTACTTCCGCTGGCGTCCTCGCTGCAGAACCGTTTCGTATCCCTCCGATCCGGAAGATTCTTAATGAACAGGGAGATATCCACGTTCTTAACGCTCCGTCCATCCTCTGCGCGCAGCTTCACCGCCGACGCTTCCGTGACAACGTACTCCCTGCCATCTCCGGCGATATGATTGTACACGCCCGACTCGAGGGCTGAGAGAAGCGTGGATTTGCCGTGGTAGCCTCCGCCCACGATCAGAGTCACACCCCTGGGGATACCCATCCCCTTAATCGCCCCTGCATGAGGAAGCTTCATCACCACTTCCATCGAAGATGGGGACGTAAATGGAACCGCCTTCGCCATCGGACGGTCCGATACCCCGGATTCCCTCGGCAAAATGGATCCGTTCGCCACAAACGCGGTGAGTCCCATGGCAGAAAGCAGCCTTCTCGCTTCCTCCTGGTCCTCCGCCAGTTCAGAGACTTTTTTCACCTTCTCCTTCTCTGCAGCCGGATAGGTTTTATAAAAACACGTTCCCGCCACGCACTCCGGCAGAAATTCAAACAGAATCTTAATCAGTTCCCCGGAATTAATCGTCCTTCCGTTCGCCGGAAATCCGACTTCCATACGGATCAAAATGCCTCCATCCTCCGGATCTGCAACACACGCGGTTCTCTCCAGAATCTCCTGGCCGCACCGGCTGACTGCGATCAGCCCGCTCTTTCCCGAACCTCTCGCCTTAAAATTATACCGTTCCACCTTGGCGGAGAATTTACGAAGCAGCAGGTCCTGCAGCGCCACCCGCTTATGACTCAGGTGATAGGACTCTGCCGGAAAACATGCTTTCTTTCCCTCCACCCGGATGCTGACCCTGGACGGCGACGCAAACGGGTCGCCCTGTACATGGTCGATGCTTAAGGTAAAGTCAGGAAACTGGTAAACACCCTTTGCTCCCTTGTAGGCGGGATATCCCTTCCGGTCAACGGAGCGGAGAAATTGTCTCAAATCTTCTGCTGATTTCATTTTTCCGTCCTTTCCCCAGCCTCGTTACCGACCTGATCTCCATCACCGGCCTGATCTCCATCACCGTTCTGCTCACCGCCATCGGGAACCGCTCCCTCGTGAAGATCGGTGATAAACATGGCATCTCCAAAACTAAAGAAACGATAGCGCTCTCTGATGGCTTCCTCATATGCGTTCAACACGTGCTCCCTGCCTGCCAGAGCCGAAACCAGCATGACCAGTGTGGATTCCGGAAGATGGAAATTGGTTATCAGGCAGTCCAGTGTCTTAAAACAGTATCCCGGATAGATAAAGATCTCCGTCCATCCGCTCCCCGCCTTCAGCACGCCGTCGTCCGTGGAAGCAGACTCGACGGTACGGCAGCTGGTGGTTCCTACGCAGACGATCCGCCCTCCGTTCTTCTTCGTATCGTTCACCTTCTTCGCTTCCGCCTCGTCCACAATATAGAATTCGGAATGCATGTGGTGCTCTTCGATCTCATCCACTTTGACCGGCCGGAATGTGCCGAGCCCTACATGAAGCGTTACATGGGCGATCGCGACTCCCATAGCCTCGATCTCCGCCAGCAGGTCCTTTGTGAAGTGGAGTCCCGCCGTGGGGGCCGCTGCCGATCCCTCATGCTTTGCGTAAACGGTCTGATACCGGGTCTGGTCCTTAAGCTGGTGAGTGATATACGGCGGAAGCGGCATCTGGCCCAGCCTGTCGAGAATCTCCTCGAAAATCCCCTCGTAGGAAAACTGTATCAGCCGGTTTCCTTCCTCTACAATATCCACCACCGTACCCGTCAGCAGCCCGTCGCCAAAGGTAATCACCGTGCCGATCTTCGCCTTTTTTCCAGGCTTCACCAGCGTCTCCCAGATGTCATTCTCCCGTCTTTTAAGGAGCAGTATCTCGATCTTCGCCTCGGTTCCTTCCTTCACGCCGAACAGTCTGGCCGGGATAACTTTTGTGTCGTTGATGACAAGGCAGTCCCCTTTCCTCAAATAAGAGAGGATATCGCGGAACGTCCGGTGTTCGATTTCTCCCGTCTTTTTATCGAGAACCAGAAGCCGAGAAGACGAACGGTCCTCCAGCGGATCCTGCGCAATCAGCTCCTGCGGCAGTTCAAAATCAAAATCTTTTACATTCATGTCTCTTCTCCTTAATCTCAAAATGCTTCCCTGCACGGTGCCACGCAGAGAAGCATCTGTTGTTATGTATGTTTTGTCATTCGTTTCCGGACGTTTAGTCTCCGTTTACCGTCACTTCATTTCCGGAAGCTTCTGCCTCTTCACCGCTCATCAGTGCCTGATAGACAGCCAGAAGGTTGGAATCCGTTTCCAGTGCAGCGCGCAGGCTTACATTGACTTCTTCCGCCATACTCTGCACGGCCTCCGACTCGTTTACTTTGGCCATGTACGCCCCTTCCTCCGGAGTGACTTCCGCCATCATATGCCAGCTTCCGTCCGCTCCCCGCTTCACAAAGCAGGCAAACAGGCTCGGTGCCATAGTATCCGACTGACGGAACTTGATATGAAACCTGGTATAGACCACCAGGGTATTTTCTGCAGGGCCGTTCACGCTGTAGCAGGCAATATCGTTATAACTCTGATAGTATTTTACTTCTTCCTCCATACGAAGGCCTTCTTCTCTCAGTTCCTCCGGTGAAGCGCTGTCTCCGTATACCTCTGCAAGACTATTGATATCGCAGGTCCTTCTCGCCTTAAAATAAGCCTCCATCAGGCTGCGAATCTCTTCCCCTGCCTCTTCCAGATGATATGCGGTTTCCTCCGTGTCCCCTGTCTTCTCTTCTTCTGTCGCTTCCGCCGTCCCGATTTCGATCTGTGAAACATCTTCCGTCGATTCTCCCTCGTCCCCCTGCGGCCTGTCCGCCACAACGATAACAATAATCAGGATAATCACAACAAGCGGAATCACCATAAACTTTAAATATCGGATGGTTTCTTCATCTGCAAGACGTTTTTTTAAGTTTTCTAACAAGTCCTTCATGCGGGCCTTAACCTCCTGGAGATTCAATCTCCGTTTTATTCTAACAAACTATGATATAAAAATCAATAAAAATAGTCTTGCAATTCATAAGAAAATATAGTAGAATATGAAAGATGCATCTGTAGCTCAGTGGATAGAGCAGTGGCCTCCGGAGCTGCGTGCGTAGGTTCGATTCCTATCAGGTGCATTCTTTCATATTTTTTTATGAGATGTCTGAAAGCCTTTGAAAATCAAGGTTCTCAGGCATTTTTCTTTACCTTTTGGGTTTGGCCCCTTCCCGGAAAACTTCTGAATTTTACTGGTTTTTACTGGTTTTTTCTTACGTCCGGTTTGTCAATGTTTGTCAAACTTGTGTGTCAATGTTTGTCAAATTCTCGGTGCCAACTCAACAGCTTCTTCAATTTGATTATTTACAATATGAATATAAGTTTTATAGGTTGTATTGATATCAGCATGTCCCAATAACTTACTTACAACACTTACATGAATACCTGACTTGAGTAACCTTGATGCATATGTATGTCTGAGTGAATGGATGGTGTAATGTGATGCGCCTATTACACCTAGAACACTACTAAATGTTCTAAGCAAATTTCTTTCACTCACATACCCTCCGCTTAGAGTTGATGCCACATACATTGATTCAATCTTATTACGTTTATTATAAGCCTTGATCTGATTTAAAAGTTCCACAGTAGTATCATTTAATGGAAGTATTCTTTCGCTTGAAGTTGTTTTTGTACTACTGCAGAAAGTTTCCTTGTTTTTTCCAATTACATTGCCTGCTTCATCACGAATTTTTGCCCTTGTCAAATTTTTGTTAATAACCATTTTTCTCTTTTTCAAATCAACATCAGACCATTCAAGAGCTAACATTTCTCCCACTCTTATACCTGTATTTAGCATAATAAGAAGTACCGGAACATGCTTAAAGAACTGATTCTGACTCTGTTTCAAGGTATTATTAAACTGGTAAATTGCATCAGTCTCTTCTTGCGTTAGTATTTCAGCCTTTTTGGTTTTCACAGACATATTCCGTTCTTTAGGTAATTCAATAGCCAAGCACGGGTCAAAACTCAGTTTATTAGTTTTGATTGCATGTCCAAAAACATTTTTTAGAAACTCATAGTGTTTTTTTACCGTAGAATATGATTTATTTTTTGACAACAAATTAATAAAAGTCTGAAGATCATCAGTAGTTATACTCCCCATTTGAACACAACCAAATGTTTCACATACACGATTATAGGTCTGCTCCAACCTATCATATGATACTGGCTTTAATTGAGGCTTTTTATAAGTTTTCATCCAGTTAAGTGCAAAATCTCTGAATAATACATCTTCCACATTATCCATATTTTGTATAGTATTAATATCAATTTCTTTGAGTTTCTTTCTTATTTCGGTTTTGTTCTTGCCATAAACTGACTTATAATATCTCTTTCCAGTAATATCCTTGCCAAGATTTATTCGATATTCAAGCCTCCCGTCTTTTCGTTCAACATACACTCCTGTTAATACATTTGATTTCCCTACCATTATTGCATAGCTCCTTTCAAATAAATAATAGGCGCAAGCAATAATTGATTTGACCTACGCCTATTATATCATTACAAATTATATATTTATAGCCTTACCAGCATTTTTCTTAAACCACAAATCCAGTTGCTCTTTTGTGATTATATATTCTTTATTTATTTTAACTACAGGCAATATCCCCGATTCTAAAAAACGATTCATCTTATCTCTTCCAAAACCAAAAATTTCTTTTAACTCTTCTTTATGTAAATATTGATTTTCTAAAATACGTATCATTCCTTTCCTAAAAAACAGTTTCCAAATATAAGCGCCCATATTTCAGAGCGCTCATAAACCTATCTATCAAATTTTATTGTTCCCCCGATATCTGCATCAATCGGACTTATCGGATAAATATTTGCATAAATAGTTATCACCACCTTTTCGTTGTATTATTTTAAAATATAGCCTAATTTAATTATCTTTAATTTAGTAAAATGCTGTTCCCAAGAATGACCAAGGCACCATACGTTTAGATCTGTTCTTCTGAGATACATATCAGTACTAAAGGCTTCTTGAGAAGTATTCCATAATGCACCCGATGATTCATTTTGATCTACATAAAAGACACCAATTATTGAACTTTTATTATTGACTGTTAGCGCTGTAATTCTAATAATAAATGCTTGATATATAGAAGGATCACCTAAATTATACTTTGCATTGTATGTAGGTACTATTTCTTCTTCTGGTCCATTATTTCCGCTCCATATTAATTTACAATTCCATGGTGATGCATTAACAACCACATTCCCTGTCATATATTTTCCGCTACAGGCTACCGTCTGCTGATTAGCACTAGTGTGCTGACATGTTGATATTTAGCTAAATATTCCTGGCTATTATTGCCGTTTTCTGGTATAATAAAAGAAACGGCGGTGATTTTCTATGGCAAGACCCAAAAAGTATAAA